>Ga0310691_10000300_pt1 | contig 100527 bp, 78 predicted proteins | sample 176DNAGHGlowgp2_FD_203887 | JGI IMG/M metagenome (GOLD analysis project Ga0310691, IMG submission 203887) | Sheep rumen microbial communities from Palmerston North, Manawatu-Wanganui, New Zealand - 1766 DNA GHGlow gp2 (v2) (version 2) | ecosystem: Host-associated > Mammals > Digestive system >...
TCGCAAATTGCGATATCAAAAGTATCTGAAAATGTAGCTGTTACAAACTTGATGTCGCAAATTGCGATTTCAAGTTGGGGCGGTGCGCGTAAAGCGCCTTATGCTTTTACCCGTAATGGTATAGGAAAGCTCAGTAGCGTATTGAGGTCAGGAACGGCAGTCGAGGTTATTGCAAATTGTGATAACCTCCGTTCCCTAGAGGATCACGGGACAGACGGAACGATGTATGATGGAAGATGGCTGAGGGATGATGGCACTTACGGTTAAGGGTTCACGGTTAATGGTTAATGGTTATGGGTTATTGAGATATTTTAACGAAAACGATAACGTCAACGAAAACGAAAACGAAAACCGATAACCATTGCTTCTGATTTAAGAAGAAAACCGAGAAAACCCCTTGCTGAGAAAGAACTCTTGTCAGAGTCATTAACGCCCTTAGTTTAATTCTACTTGTATGCAAGCATCCAGACAGCCTTAAACTAAAACCGTTAACCCTTTCAGGGGTCTCTTTCTCATCAAGGAAAAACAAAGAAAACAGACTTTAGAAGCTAGACTTTTGACTTTAGCATGTTTGAATTTTGAATTTAAATTGGGGCTTGCCCGAATTTTTGTCGTTTTCCCATTTCAATGATCACCATGAGGTAGGGTAGAGGGAACGGACAAAAGAAAATAATGTTATTTTTTGCTCCATTTGGTACACATATCGAAAATTATTCGTAACTTTGCGGCTGAAAACCGCGAGAACGGGCTGCACCTCGACAAAGAGTGAGCTCTCTGTACTCGGTTTGCACCGTCCTTGCAGTCGAATAGGTTATGATGAGCGAAAACAAGCGAAATCTGACCGAAAAAGAAGAGTATTACAAATTAGTTACAGATGAGAAATCGAACCACATAGGGACAAATGCTAACGGTGCTGGTTCTCAATGTGTTAGACGGAAAAATATGGGGAGCCTCTCCTTCCGCGAGAGATACCTCTCTCTCCGCTGAGAGCGATACCGAAATTAATAAACCCCTGACTTTTAGAAGTTGGGGTTTTTATTTCTTGGCATGTATAGAGTCATTTGTTATATCCTGTTTCTTATTCTATCGGTAACCTCAGCAGTTGCCGCCGAAGATTCGTGTCCCCTGGCAAAAATCAAGTTAGAACGTCTGCCAGACTTACATGTGGCAAGGGCTGGTCACTTGATGTTCAGCCTGAATGGGGAGGTGATGGTAGCAGGTGGCCATACAACAGACTTTAAGCCAACGTCCACTGCCGAGTATTATCGTGATGGTCAGTGGCACCTGATGGAAATGGCCTATCCCCACGACAATGGTTTTGGCGTATTGCTCTCGTCAGGTAAGGTGATGTTGGGAGGCGGTCACGACCGCAACCTGGGACAGGGGCAGACTTTCGAGGTCGAGATGTACGACCCGGCAACCCATACCTTCGAAGGTTTCAGTTGTCTGGATAAAAAGCGTACGTTGGCTACTGCTGCCGAGACTGAGGGCGGACAGGTGGTGATTGCCGGCAACTGGTATACTGGAGATAGCATCGAGGTTTTTGATGGAAGCACTCATTTCCAGATAATCCGCGGCGTATCGGTACAACGAGCTAAACCTTATATTTTCCCTACGTCCGATGGCGATGCCTTGATTTTCAGCTCATTGACCAATAGGGGAGAGGTGACATGTGGCAATGTCATTGACCGTCTGAAGGGCGGTACCCTTCACATTCCCCTTTTAGAAACATGGTTTCCCATCCCCTCCTTCGAACATTTCAATTTAGCGGATTGTACCATAGGTGACTACACCTACTTGCTGCCCTTGATAAATCATAAGGGTGAGTTGGCCATCGCTCAACTGTCCGACACTGTGATGACACTTCTCCCCACAGCATATCCCCTTCCCCAAAGTAGTCCCTGGGACAGCATAGCATACGTAAGGGATTTTGTCTGCAATCGTCGGGTCCAGCGTGCATATCTTTTAGGTTACGGCTCTTCACATCGCCTTTACGTATTATGTGTCGATTACAGCAAACGTCCGTTTCCGCTAACCCTTTTCTATACAGATCCTATTCCGGAGCCTGCTGTTATTTCTGGTGCAGTACTTACTCCAGAAGGTCAGTTGATGTTGGCAGGTGGCAATATCAGTTGTGGTCCTACCAAAGAAAATTATAACTATAAGCCTTCGGCAGCTTCGTGGCTTTTGTACGTAGGGGCAGAATCCTCTTTGGCAGAAAAGAAACAGTCAGATGCAGTAGGATGGTGGGGGATAATCATACTGAGTGTATTGCTTTTGGGTCTTGCTCTCCTTGTCAGTAGAATCCGTAAGGCTCGGATTAACCATGCGTCCCAGGATCCTGATGAACTTGTTGAATCCTATAAGGAGGATAATGAACCCAATAAATCCTCTCTCTACGATCGGCTGTGCCAACTGATGGAAGAAGAACAGCTGTTCCTCAACCGCGAACTGCGAATACAGGATGTGGCTGTTCGCTTAAGTGCCAATAGCCGCTATGTCAGTGAGTGTATAAAAACCAAGCTCGACTGTACGTTCACTCAGTTCGTCAATACTTACCGTATAAAATATGCGCAAAAGCTATTACGGGAGCAAACAGACATAAAAATTTCCAACGTAAGTAAGGCTTCGGGTTTTTCTGGCGAGTCATCTTTCTTCCGAACCTTCCGTACAATGGTGGGTATGACGCCTCGTGAATGGCTTGATTCCATCCAAAAAGAATAATTTTCGACTCCCAATTTTTGCAATCGACTGCCAAATTCGGAAAATGGCAGTCGATTTTTCTTTCTTTTCTATGCTCTTATACTTACTTATATTTATATTTGCAGAAAAATTTTCAAAACAAAGTAAGTTTATGAGAAAGATTTTCACAGCCTTTTTGTCAGTTGTCGTCTGCCAGTTGGCTACGGCACAATTGAAACTTGAGGTTACTGTGCACTGCGAAGAAGCAGGTACGCTCTTCGTGATGGTTCAGGAACAGATCGAGGAACTCGGCGAGTTGTCAGACATTGCCAAACTTACCGTCACAGGCAAGGTAAACCAAGATGACTTCAATGTCATCCGTAACCAGATGACCAATCTTACCGACCTTGACATCAGTGGCGTGGATAGTGAATGTGGCGAGTTCGTATATATGGAAGGCCATCAAAAACTTCGTCATTGCGTACTGCCAACAGAAGCAACCAGCCTTCCTTATTCAGTTTTTAACGGTTGCAGCAACCTGGAATCGGCTGTTCTGCCTAGGGAGTTAAAAAAGATAGAAGTTGCGTTCTTCGCAAATTGCACGAAGCTGACTTCCATTGTCATTCCCGAGACAGTCACTATGATTGATTATTCAGCCTTCCAGAATACGGGACTGACTTCGGTTACCATCCCTGCTTCCGTAACCGAAATCGGATGGAGCGCCTTCCAAGACTGTACCTCATTAAAGACTATCATTATTCAGAGTGACAGTCTCCTACTGAGTGATAACGTATTCCGTAACACAGGTATCGAGACATTCACCTTACCAAAGGGTGTTACCATCAATGGCGAATGCGCTTTTGCCGATTGTCCGAACCTGAAGAGTTTCTACTTTCCCGACGGTCTGACTACCCAGGAGCAGATAGGAATCACCACATTGGCGCATTGTCCGGCACTCGAAGAAGTTCGGTTGCCACAGGACCTGACCATCCTGCCCGAATATTTCTTCATTGGTACACGGATCACATCAGTAGATTTGCCGCAGACAGTTACCACTATCGGGGAGTCCGCCTACGCGGGAATCAAAACAATGCCCAAGGCAGTTATCCCTAACCACGTTACAAGTATCGGGCAGCGCGTTTTTTCCGAGAATAGTCTGGAAGAGGTTGTGTGGTCCGAAAACTGCCACATTATACCTGAAGCTGCCTTTGCCGGCTGCACGCAATTGACAAAAGTCACCATACCCGAGACCGTTGACAGTATCGGAGCAAGTGCCTTCGATGGCTGTATAGCCCTCGAGCACATCCACCTGCCCGAAGGAATACGCACACTCGTGGGCACCTTCGGCCAGTGTATAAGTCTCAAGGAAGTGAATATACCCTCTACGGTCACCGTCATCGAGATGGGTGGGAATGGTTGCTTCGAGGGTTGTACTTTTACACATATTGATATTCCGGACGGCGTACAAATCATTGGTCAAAAAAGTTTCCATGGTGTGCCTTTAGAGGAAATAAAGCTGCCGTCAAAACTAAAGAAACTGGGAGGCTCCGTCTTTAATGGGGGAACATATAGACGCATCACCGTGCCAGAGGGAGTCATTCACGTAGGCAGTCATGCTCTATGCGGAGACAGCTTGAAGGTCATCGACCTGCCTTCCACATTGCTCACCCTTGGTAACAACCTTCCTGGAGACAATATCGTTGACCAATTGGACAGTATCATTATACGTACTATGATACCGCCATTTATCGATGGCGAGCTATTGGGCTGGAGCGATCGCGAGGCCACCCTCTATGTTCCCAGGGCGGGCCTGTCACATTACAAGGAAAGTGAGCGATATAATATTGCCAAGGACATCTTACCCCTTGACGATGTTCATGGTACCACGCTCAACGTATTGGATCAGCTGGTCATAACCCCGAAGAGCGGTCTTCAGGAAGACAAATACGATGTGAACATATTGGATTCCTACTGGCAAGGCGACCTTTACGGGATATCGAATGAGAACCATCCGTACTTCCGTATCGAGGAGGATGCCAAGTTCAGTATGGGTAAGCTTAATATAACGTTTATCACCAGCGACCAGCTCTCCGAATATACATGGCAGTCGTTCATCAACAGGGGTATAGCCACTGCCGATATCATTGACCTGAATTGGACGATGGGTGCAGAGCATTTCTTCACACCGGCTTTCGACACACGCATCAGCGACATCACGCCGGATTATCCCAACACACCCTATGCTTTCTTCCGCTACGACAGCGGAGCCCGTGCCGCCGGAAACTTTGCCGCCACCTGGGTGCGCGTGGGGAACGACGAGATACTGCATGCCGGACAAGGCTATGCCTTCAAGGGTAGAGAGTCATCTATTCGGGATGCCAATGGAACAGTAACGAAAAAGTGGACAGGTCTGCACCATATCTGGAATGCCGGGCAGGGCGGAACCAACTACTTCCTTGCCAACGATGACATCACCCTGCCGCTCTCTCATTTCAACGGTGAATTTGCCCATAACCGCAACTGGAATTTCATCGGCAATCCCTATCCTGCATTCCTGGATATCCGTGCCGTGGATTACGACGGACCAATGTACATCTATAATTCCGGTAGTTGGGATCATACGTGGAACGCTGTGAGTGCCCTCGATGATGAGTATGTCATTGATCCCATGGCTGCCATATTTGTTCAGGCAGCAGACGATGTCAACAGTATCACCTTCCATGCCGACCGTCGTCAGCACGTCAAGACGTTCTTAAGTGATGAAAGCCAGGAAGGGCAACAGGCTCAGCGTCGTGCCCGTAAGAACCAGAACCGCACGGTCTATAACATCAGGTTGGCTCCCAAAGAGAATACAGAGAATGCCAAGACGACTGTTCCTCCCGTTCCTTCTACGCCTCTGGCTTCCACCCGCCTTGTCATTAACCCCACAGCCGCCACTACCTACGAGATAGGTCGCGACCTGCCTGTGATGAACCTGAGCGAAAGTCCCGAAGCCCAGCTGTACACCTATGTCGGTGGCATCGCCTATGCCATCAACGAGCGTCCTCTGGCCGACGGCATCGTACCTCTCGGCCTGCAGTTGACCCAGGAGGGCACCTATACCATCACGCTCTCCCTGAAACAATGTGCCGAGGAGTTCTGCTCAGCAGACGTTTACCTCATAGACAACGACGAGCATACCCGCACCCTGCTCAGCGACGGCGAAGCCTATACCTTTACCGCCACAGCAGGTGCCAGCACCTCACGTTTCGTGCTTGCCTTCGGCAATGCAGATCCCAATGCCATCGGATCCGTCGTCGCCTCACAGCCAAAGACACAACTGCCCGTCTATAACCTTCAGGGCATACCCGTAAGCACACCGGCCAAGGGCATATATATCCGGGACGGTAAGAAGTTCATCAAGTAATCACACATATTATATATAGAGTTATGAAGAAACTGTTCAGTATATTCTTTGTGTTGCTGCTTGGCACTTTTATTGCTCATGCAGCCGATGCCCATCGTATCCGCATCAAAGTTCTTCCTGAAGATGCGCTCACGTTTTATGTACGCTACGATGGCGACGTGGACAACCGAGGCAGTTATGTCGACCGTTACTGCTCCGATACACTTAGGGTCTTCGAGGACGTGGCTGAGCCAGGACAAGAGATTGAAATCCGCGTTGACATCTCCGATTCGGGCTATAAACAGAAACAATGGACGGAGAACGGTCTTCCAATGTCCCACGGGAAGTCTAATACGTACGACTGGAGCCGCTATGTTACAGTCTCTTTCACTATGCCTGAAGAAGATGTGGAACTGGTAGGTATCTACGAGTACGCCCCGGATGCACCTACCTATCAGCCAGCTACAGGTAGTTGGGACCCCGAGACAGGTACCCTCATTCTCGACAACGGTACAAGCAGCTACCCCGCAGGGTTCAAATATAGTGAGGACTCCAAAAAGGTCACTACCTGTATTTTGGGCGGTAAGATAGGGGAAAGCTATAGTTTGTACGACGATTTCCCCAATATGGTTACACTAGACCTCAGTCGTACAAGTATAAAAGACTTCTACATTAATACTAACTATGACTATTCAGCTCTGAAAGAGGTCATCCTGCCTTCCACCTTCGAAGAGTTCACCCGGGAAGCCATGAAGGGTGTGCAGCTACAGACACTTGTCTGCTTCGCTATTACACCGCCGAAACTGTATGGCACCGGAACCTACAACTGGGAAACAGAAGAGAATGAAAACTGGCAGCAAAAGGTGTTCTTCGACTGCCCCGATATGGTCGTCCGTGTACCCCGCGAGTCCGTACCACTCTATCAGGTTGCTCCCGGCTGGAAGGACTTTACGATACTGCCTATCGACGGTAAGTATGCCGACCTTACAGTCAAGCTCATGGACCGCTTTGATGCAGCCTGGCTGGCACAGTTCAACAATATGACCATGCTGCTGACCAACCTGGGCACAGGACAGGTCCGCCGTCTGTTGCTCAACGGACGCAACGAATACGAGTTCCGCTACCTGCCCCAGAACAGCAACTATAGCCTGTCGGTCATCAACTACCGCGGCAACGAGGCTGTCCGTGTGGATAATATCTTCGTGGGCGAAGAGGATGTGTCGACTACGCTGACCGGCCTGAAGATTCCGCGTACACTTAAAATGTATTATACTGCCGACGGAAAGCCTTTGGCTAATTCCGAATACACCATGACATGGATGAACGGCAACCGTGAATATCTGACCCGCGGCAATACCCTTGAAGGCGTGTTCGACGGTCAGAAGATGCTTTGTGCAACCACCTTGGATGCATCATTGGCACGAACCTACCAGCAGCCGGATACGCTGATAGTCACGGTCGAAGAGCCCTACGACATGACTATCCCACTGCAGTTGCTGCAAAAGAAGGATGTCACCTTCACCGTCGTCGATTCTGTTACGCATCGTGGTATTGACAAGGCCGTCATCCAGATTGTCCAGATACTGCCCGGCGGACAGACAGGCGCATCGGCTACACTCACAACGGCAGCCAACGGCGTTGCCACAGGCGAGGTGGTAGCTACCTCCAGTATCGTCACCGTCACCTCACCCATTCACGGTTCCAGGTCACGCCACGTCAATCTGGCAGACTCCACCTCGGCCCGCTTTACCTTCCTGCCTGCCAACGGTACCTGCTTGCAGCTGTCCCATACCTTCCAGCCTGCAGTGGCAGAGGGTGAGAAGGTATCCATACAGAATGCCTACGAAGACGGACGCAGCCTGGAATATACCTTCACCGCTACGCTGCCCGACGGACGCGACAGCATCATCACCCATTACCTGACCAGCTATCCCCTCTACACCTTCTACACGAAGTTGCCCGAAGGTACCCGACTGCACGTTGCAGCCGCCAGTGTCAAAGGCGACATTGAGCCGGTAGAGGCTGAAGTAGAGATAGGGCAGGAGCCGACAGTCATCGTCAATCTGCCCATCGTGGAACGTGGCAAGGTAGATGTTTCCTACATTATCAGCGAATCCAAGAAGCCTGCCTTGCTCGTTATCGACAACGCAACGGGACAGGTGGTGCGCCGCCAGGCTATGGAAACCGGCGACAAAGCTGCTACCGTCAGTGCCCTGCCGCAGGGACAATATACCATAGTTGCCATGTCTCAGGGAATGCAGTATGCATCCATTACCACCCTGGAGCAACTACAGCAATATACAGAAGAAAAGGACTACGTCAGCGGAGAGGTTACCGTCAGCGACGGAACCGTCAGCCGTCTGTCCCTCCACCACATACCACTTTGTACCACCCAGCTGGAGAGTAACCTCAGCACGCGACGCGCCACATTCGGCCAGTCAGCAGTTACGATTGGCTTCTATGCAGGTCTGACAGTTAAGGTGCAGTTCGATGGGCTGGATGAACGTACCTGGCAGAATTATGACACTTACGACATGAGCAAGTACCCCACCGACTGCAAGCTGGAGTTCTATGTGCCCGAAGGCTTCACTAATATTCAAACCTATAGGAGTCAGCGTATATACAAAGTGATAAAAAATCGCTCGATTGGATTCGGCGAATATAGTAATATGACACTCCAAGAATTGGAGGATAGCGATGTAAAACTATATGCCAATGGCAGCTATATCGAACTGAAAACGGCTGCTACACAATGGGACGAAACAGAACGTAAGCTCACCATCGACTGGCCCTATATCGATCAGGGCGGTACGATGAGTTTCAGCATGACCCCCACAGTGGCTGGCGAATTCCGTCCTGAAATTTACCTTAGCTACACATTGGGCGGCAAGCAGTATCGCGAGATGATTAATGCAGAAACACTGAACGTGTCACGATCAGCTCTGAATGTTGCTTCTACAGTTATCAAACCTACCTTCGTTGTCATGGGCAAGGCTATGTTCATCGACGAGACCGAAACTCAGGGTGAGAGTAGCCAAATGCAGACCGCAGCATCCCGAAGGTCAGGTCAAATTTTGGCAGCGGCATGTAATCCTCAACCTCCTTATTTCGAGGTGACCGTCATGGACGGCAACCAGCCCATCGGTCAGGCTAAAATCAATAACGAAGGTAAGTGGAAAACAACCTGTAAACTGGTTAATCCTACGCCTCTGAGCAAGCACCACATTTATGCGAAGATTGTTTACCAGAACGGTATCAGCTACCAGACGGAGGCCAAGACAGTGACCTATGATCCCGACGCCGTAGTACCTCTGCAGATACGTATGTCGTTCTTCAACCATCATCCCGTACACCTGGTTGACGAAACTGTTGTTTTCGACATCGCCAACCACGAGGCCTATCCGCGCTCATACGGCTATAGCAACGAAGAAGGTTACAATACCGACTTTACCTTCGAGATTAACCTGTCGAACAACGATACCACGAAGGTCTATGGCTGTGATCTCTACGTCAAAACGCAAGGGCCTGATGCCGAGGAGTTCACTATCCCCGCTCACTACAATGCCCGCAAAAACCGTTGGATAGCTTACTATAAGTTCAACACCCGTTCGTTACCTAACGTAGTCAATGCCTTCCCCTATTATCACCACAACACAGTAGGTTCGGCAGACGAGGTCTATGGTATCCTTTCTGATAAGGACTGGTTGGCGCGTGATGCTTCGAAAGACGAATTGGAAAGCCGGATTCAACAGATGATCGACCAGATAGACCAGGCTGTGGCCCATGGTAACGAGAGTGAGGCACCCGATGTCAACGAACTGATAGCGCTACTCAACCAATATTCAGAGTTGCTGGGTTTCGAACCTATCAATACAGATACATCAGACGCTCCGGAATCTGTCGACGAGGCCTCACTGGACAAGCAGATAAAGGAAATATTAGCCGAGACGCAGGGACTGGCCGACCTCTACGGTTCCACCATCTATGATGTGCCGGCCGAATTCAGCAGTGCGGAGATCAGTCATGCCACAGGTCTTACACGTGAGCTGCTGCTGGCTACCGGCTATGAACCCATCAAACTCGACAATGGCGAGGAAATCTTCACAAAGGCACTCGAAGACGGCTCATGGAACTACGTCGACCTCCACTCTGATTTAGTAATAAAGATACCAGGTTCTGTCATCGCCAATGTACGCATGAACCGTGCCATTACTCAAGAGGACATCCAGGATATGATGGATACATTCATGCAGTTGATAGATGATTTAAAGGGCAAACTCGATATGATTTCGACCGTCTGCTCAAATGCTTCTGATGCTATCGATTTAATCATGTTCAACTTAGAAGGATCCATCCATGCCAGCAAAGAAGCTCTCCGACATGCATTAAAAGTGAAAGATTTAAGCAATATCACGAAACATGCATCAGGTGTTACGAGACTGGAGGGTCTCCATTACCTGTATTCGGAGGTAAAGGCAGGATTGGATCAGTTCAGGTTTTCCGAGGCTATGGGCTGCCTCACCTCACTATGGTCACTGGTGTCCGACGCTATCGCATTCTACAAGGATATTAATCGTTTTATCAAACTCAGGAATTCATTGCCCGATCCATGTCCTGATGACCAGGCTAGCCGCGACCAGCTCTACGACAACATCAATACCGTTGTCTATTACGGACTATTCTATCAAGCCGCAGTGTTAACCAGCGATATTGTTTCTCTTGGCGGAGCTATAGCCAGTCTTACAGGACTTATTGCTACTCAAGGTGCTTCTGTAATAGGTATTGTAGCGTCATTGGTTCAAATGGGCTTATCTATGTGGGCCAAGAGTCGCTATGATGCAACGATGTCAGATAACCTCGGTCAGTTTGTTATGGATAAGCATAAACTGCAATGCCACAAGTCGAAAAAAAGACCTGGCGAAAAAGAAAATTGTAATGGTTGCTGCGAAGGCTGTAATGGCGGCTCCGAAGGCGTACTCGACCCCTCAGGCTACGTCTACGAAGGTGTGCCCGACAACCGGCTGGAAGGTGTTACAGCCACAGTCTTCTTCCGCAAGGTCTCTAAGAACATCTGGGGCGACGACATAGAGCAGAGCGTTGTCTGGAATGCCGAAGACTACGGACAGATCAATCCGCAGATTACCGACGAGAACGGTGAATACGGCTGGATGGTGCCTACAGGTATGTGGCAGGTGAAGTACGAGAAGGAAGGCTACCAGACAGAGTACTCCGAGTGGTTGCCCGTTCCTCCTCCACAGCTTGATGTCAACCAGGCTATGATACAGTACAGCGAGCCGCAGGTGAACAGCGTGAAAGCTACTCCACAGGCCGTGCGCATCGGCTTCGACAAGTATATGATGGCAGACAGCCTCACTACCGACAATATCTTCGTGACACAGGGCGGAAAGCAGGTCGACGGTGCCATTGCCGTACAACTGTCCGACTCGCTTGGTGCCCGCCTTGTCAACAGCCTGCAGTTTGTTCCCGTCAAAGCCCTGCCCGCCGGACAGACGCTCACCCTCACCATACGTCATAACGTCACCAGCTATGCAGGTGTTCAGATGAGTCAGGACTTCACGCAGGACTTCGACATTGTAGCCAGCGTCGAGAGCCTCACCGCCGACAGTGCCCTGCATGTTCTCTTCGACAAGTCCGTGCCGCTCACCGTACAGGCTCAGCCTGCTGCCGTGGCAGCCGGCAAGAAGGTTAGCGTTAAGATGCTGAGCGACGTAATAGCCACAGCCGATGCAACCGAGCTGACACTCGACGAAGAGGGTAAGGCAACGCTGAACATTACCGGCGAGGCTCACGGAACGACAGCCGTTGTGCTCTCGATGCAGGACGACAGCAACGTAAAGGCCGTGACGGTACTCAACGTCAAGGACGAGCAAGGCTTTATCTGTCCCACGCCGGAACCCAACTATAGCGACGGAGATGTACTCGACGACAATACGCTCATCTACCTCTCCTGCGAGTTGCCCGAGGCAACCATCTATTACACCACCGACGGCACATGTCCCTGCAACAGCTCTTCTGCAAAGCGCTACGAGGGTCCCATACTCTTCATGGACAACATGACGCTGAAGGTCATTGCCACAGCTCCCGGCTACGAGGACAGCGACATAGCAGAATACAACTTCTACGTGTCCGAGATAGTAGGTCTGCCCGTTATTCAGCCTGTTCAGGTAGAGGGTACTTACACCTTGTCAGGACAGAAAGTCAGTCAGAATGCCTCATTACGCAAAGGCATCTACATCCGTAATTCACGCAAAGTGGTAGTAAGATAAATAATTCAGCTGTTTATCCAATCATGAAGTGACCCCGAAAGTTTTCCTGACTTTCGGGGTTTTTCTCAATTTATGGTTTTCGTTTTTCGTTATTAATGGTTTCAGGTTTCACCAGACATCTCTAACCATGAACCGAAAGGTGTCAGCGGTGCCTGTCCCTTGTCACCCCTTGTCACCGATGCTTGTGAAAGTAATTGACACCGCAATTCACACCAGGAAATGGGGTGCTTTTATTCAAATAGGCTTAATGACTCGTTTGGATAGGGTTAACGAGTTGTTCAGATAATCCTTTAGGGGGGTAAGGGATTATCTGAACGAGTCGTGGAGATAAGGGGAATGACTCATGGAGCCTATCTGAATGAAGCAAAGGTGACAAGCCGTGAGCCTTGAGAATTATTTTTTTAGCTTAATAGCTTAGTAGCTTAATTGCTTAATAGAGTTTTCGTTTTTCGTCTTTTCAATTCTATTGGAAAATAAAGTTGTTTAGTGTGCAGATGGACTTTTCTTTTTCGGGTGAGAAGAATTTCAGGAAGATGGCGTGCTTTCCTTCCAAATTGCCAAGGTCGGGCAGCTTAACCTTCATTTCTGTTTCTTTCTGGGGCATGTTGGCTCTCAACTCCATAGTACCTAACAGTTTTCCTCCCTGCGATGTCCACGGACGGTCGGCCATAATCTCTATGGTGCCATCGATGCCTTCGGGAATAAGCGTCAACAGCAGTTCCACATCTTTACGTCCTTTGGTCGCACTGAAGTTGAAATACTTATAGCCCACAATGGAGCCGTCGGTATTGTTGACCACAGAATTTGTATTGTTATGCAAGGCATAGGGAGCCTGGAACTTATCTGCTGTACCATAGCCCGAGGCCACATATGAACCTGAGAATCTGTTGTTTGGCCATTCGTGTATGGCCGTCTTGGGACCTGTGTACCAGCAGGCAATACCTGCAGAATGACGCTCCAGTGGATTCAGACCTTCCAACGAGAACCCTTCAGAGGTATATTCACCTTCGCTGATTTCCACCTTGCCGCCCAGACCCTCTTCAACCTTCACCTCGATGGGAGCCACCATTGCCTGTCGGGCATATTCGTCGGTACCTGTATGACGATGGTAGAATACATACCACTGTCCGTTAATCTCGCAGATGCTGCCGTGCGTGTTACCATCTACGGTAGCAGAGGCAATGGTGTCGCCATTTTCGTCGATTTCACGGGCACGGCCGTCTATGATGGTGCCGCCATAAGTCCACGGACCTAACGGCCTGTCGCTGTATGCATAGGCAAGCGTATAGTTCGAGATGGGAAGCCCATACTCGCCGTCTTTCGTGAAACGGCTGTAAATAAAGACATACTTATCCTTAATCTTACGGATAGATGACGCCTCGAAGAAGCTGAAAATGCCGTCCTGATAACGTCCGGTCACCATATCTTCCACAATCTCCGTTCCCGGTTTCACTGAACCCATTGTAGCGGGGTCCAGTTCTGCAGCGTAAGAACGTTCGAATCCCCAGTAGCCATAAACGCGCCCGTCGTCATCGACGAATACTGCAGGATCAAAACGCAGGATACCATCCGTCTCGTTGGGGTTCTCCTTACTCCAGTTGCACACCTCAAACGGGCCGTCGGGTCTGCTGCATTTGGCTATCAAGCTGTTTCGGCCTCCACACTGGTCATTAGGATACAGGTAATACGTCTTCGTGCCGTCCGAGTCAGTCATTAGGGTAACATCAGGGGCATAGAGCACATCGGCAAGGCTGTCAGGTGTGAACAGTTCTCCATTAGCATTTCTGTTCACGCTGAAGATGATGCCGTCGTATCGCCAGTGTGTCAGGTCTTCCACAGGTGCTGACCACACCACTTGGTCGCGTCCGCAGTACTCAGTCACCAGATTGTCATGCGAACCATATAGGTAAACACGGAATTTACCTGGCTGGTCGGGGTCTTCGAAAACGTAAGGTTCACCATCGGGGATATGTTCCCATAAGGGCAGGAACGGATTACCTGGGGTTGTGAGCAAATCCTGTGAAGCATCCTGCGTGCCCGTACAGGAAGCAAGGACAATAGCAGCGATAAAAATGCTCTTCTTCATAATGGTATTAAAGAATAATTCTGTAGTTTCCTTCATTTTTCGTCCTTCGTCAGCAAACGTCTAAAGGATTTCGATAATTTCCTTCAGACTTGATACCTGATAATCTGCTATGCCGGCTGGAGGAGTCCATGACTGTGGAGAGTGATTGAAGAAGATGGTACGCAAACCTGCTTCGTGAGCCCCTGTGATGTCTGTGGTGAAATTGTCGCCTACCATGATGGTCTCCTGGGGTTGGGCTCCGGTAAGTTCGAAGGCATACTGGAAGAAGAGAGGACTGGGCTTGTTGGCTCCTGCATCTTCGGACAGAATGATATACTGGAAATAGGGAAGGCAGTTGCTGGCGCGCAACTTGCTGTACTGCACTTCGTGAAAGCCGTTGCTACAGATGCTTAGGATATAACCACGCTTCGTAAGATAGTCGAGCAGTTGGTGTGCCCCTTCTATTACACCGGGTTTTATTGCACAGCGCGAGAGGAAATAGTCGCTTACCTCCAGACAGAACTCGACAGTTGGGTTGAGTCCCTTGCCCTCGGAAAGGGGGCGGCGGAAACGTTCTACTATCAGATAGTCGCGGGTTATCTCTCCCCTGGCATACTGTTCCCAAAGCTGCACATTGGCCTGCCAATAGGGTATGCTAAAGGCTTCTTCCGAAGCAAAGTACTGTTCTAAGTGGAAATGCTGGTACAACTCGGTTAGTGCCAGACACGCATTGCCATGTGTATCATAGAGCGTGTCGTCGAAATCCAGAAAGACGTGTTTTATGTTCGGTTCCATAATTACAACTTACCTAAGATATGGTCCATAACCCAGTTTACGCCTGTTGCGCTAATACAATCTGCAGTGCAGATGTCTCCTTTCTGCAGGTGTTCGACGATATTCTTTATGAGGGGCAGCTGCACAAATTCGGGGTTGGGAACGGCGAACTCTTCTCTTCCTTTTTCGGTATGAAGGGCTATGGGTTCGTACGTAAAGACCGAGAAGCAGATCTGTCCCTTGTCTCCAATCAGCTCGATACGGTCTGTACGGGCACTGTCGTGAGAGACGAAGCACCAAGAACCGCTTCCTGTAAGTCCGTCGGCAAACTGGAAGGCTGCACTTACGCTGTCTTCTGTCTCGTACAGTCCTCCACGGTTGGTGCTGAATCCGCTGGCATGCACAATGGGTCCGAAGAGCTCCTGCAGGAGGTCTATCTGATGTGGTGCCAGATCGTAGAAATATCCGCCTCCAGCTATGTCTCGCTGTACGCGCCAGGGGAGTGAGGTGGAATCGTAATCCAGGTCTCTGGGCGGACAGGCAAACCTTACCTGTACGCTGATGACATGGCCTATGGCTCCGCTTTTCAGCAATTCCTTAACTTTGAGAAAATAGGGCAGGTACCTGCGATAATAGGCCACGAAGCAAGGAACGTGTGTCTTCTCGCTCATGCGGTCTATGCGCTGACAGTCGTAATAGCTGCTGGCCAAGGGTTTCTCGACATAGACGGGTTTGCCGCTTTTCATAGCCATAATGGCGTATGTAGCATGAGAAGAGGGTGGGGTGGCAATGTATATGGCATTGACATTGGGGTCGTTGATAAGTTGCTGGGCATCTGTGTACCAATGGGGGATGTTATGCCTTTGGGCATAAGACTGTGCTTTCTCTTTGCTTCTGCTCATAACAGCATATACAGAAGAACCGGGGATGAGACTGAAAGCAGGGCCGCTTTTCTTTTCTGTTACCTCGCCACAACCGATGAATCCCCACCTAATTTCCTTATATATTGCCATCTGCTTGTTAAATTTTCTTATTACGGATGCAAAGATACGCAGAAAAAGTGTAATTTTGCAGTCTAAAAGAAAATTTATTTATGGAATCATCAGGAGAAAATCTTTTTCAGGTAAAGAAAGAACGTTCATATATCAGTTGTCTGGTTAACGGTTGTTCATACGGATTCAAGCATCTGGGCTTGCTGCTGCGCTATATATGGCCCAGCCTGGCACTTGCCATTGTGCTTCCCATACCGTTTTTGTTCTTCTTTGCCGCTCAGACAGATGCTGTCTTACCTAAGTGGATAGAGTTGGGCTACCTTCCCAACGTTACGATGAAGGCTATGAGGCGTGATATAGAGAAATGTGCCAATCGCAGTGTGATAGCTGTGCTGTTAGGCTTTCTGATGTTCGTCCTCGCGGCGGTAGGAGTGACCTCCCTGGTATTACCTATTATTCTCGGTTGGAAATATCTGTGGAGTATCCTGATTTTCGTGGCTGTAATTATACTGTTCCTGGAAATGGAAGTTGTTGTGATGCAGGTACGTTTTTCTGATCTTCCCATCAAGGAATGTTTCTGCAGCGGTTTTCGCATTGGCTGGAGAAACTTGGGAAAGGTTTTCGCTTTCGACTTCCTGCTTTATTTCTTGTCGATAATTATCATATTGCCGGGCAGTATTCCCTATATCATTCTCTCTTCGGCAGGCTTACAGGCATACAGGGGATGGCAGATAGGCGATGCACTGGATTTGCCGGTGTTGTTCCCCCTGTACGTCTTCCTGTCTGCATATATTCTTATGGCCGTAACCCTACTGACATTTCTTGTCGGCAGTTTCGCCGATTGCCTGATGTGGGGCAGCTTAGTTAATGAAGTTCCAGCTGAGACCGAAGCAGATCGTTAAGGGATTCATCCCATAATAGGGTGCATAGAAGGCATTGGTGCCGCCTGACACGTGTTGTGCCATAAAGTAAAAGCGGAAATGCTTAAGATGCGAATTCAGGTAAACATTAACAATCGGTTGTCCGCCCATCTTCTGTCGCTCGAGGTTGGTATCCTGTATGGCATACTGCTGTATGCTGGGCGAATAGTCTAATCCGTAGTATTTGGTGAAGTAACGCATATCTGCACCTACCTGTATCCTAAGAATCTTGGCGATACGGAAGAGCAGATACAGATTGGAATATATGTTTACTGCCGGCAGGGGCAGCACATCGTCGTTAGAGGATTTCTGGAAGGCTACCTCGTTATCCCAATGCAGTATTCCCAGATTCATTCCCTGTGACAATGAGGCTCCGATAACCTGGATGCTTCCGTCGTGCTGGTTGACGGTTACTGCATGCGAGAGGTTGCTGGGAAGAAGGGGTTTGTTCTGGTCGAGTACCGTATTCTGCATGGCAAAATAGGTGTAGTTGGTTACGTTTTCGAATCCGAACTTAAGTTGGGTGCCAAACTTCTTGAGGCGCAGGACACCCTCGAAACGCATCCTGAGTTGGCGTGCCAGGTCGTCGTTATCCCACCAGGCGTGCTGGGAATGATAGTGACGGAAGAAGAAATCGGGCTTCTCGTTCTTAATCATTGCCTTGACATCGAAAAGCAAGCTGTCTTTTTTGCCCAGACGGAATTCCCAGTTGGTGCGTCCGTCAACCGTCAGATCGCCCACCTTCTGACCGGTCAGGAAGAACTCGGCGTTTACATTAAAATGCAGCAGCTTACCCTTTGTGCGAGCCAGCTCGCCTCCGATAGACAGGTCGTTCTCGTTGTAGCGCTGCATCTCCATGCCGTGCTCGTTATCGACGAGTAGCTTGTATGTCCTGATGTTATGGGTAGCAAAAAGCGTGATACCCATAGCGGCCCATTTGTTGAAACCCTCGCGAAGAGCCAGACCAAAGGTGTTGCGTATGCTCATGGCTTTCGTCATATCGCTTACATTGTTCAGCTCTCCGTAGTAGTTGTTGGTATAATACGTTCCACTGGAGGACTGGGCAATATAGGTATGGGTAAGGTCGCGCATATCGAACGTATGGATAATGCTGCTTACGGGTATGAACTCCTTGGGCGTTACCTGTTCCGACAGCCATTTTTGTGTCAGCGAGTCAACGGCAAGTTTACGTGCTACGGAGTCGGTCCTTAAGACCTGTTGAACGCTATCCGGCAAATCGGACAGCAGCTCGCTATGTGACGGTACTTGTGGTTTCAGGGAGTCGGGAACCTCTATTTCGCGATAGAAGCCCAGGTTGTACCTGTGGGTAAGGTAGAAGTTCCTCTCGTGGTTACGGTTCCAGGTATCGTTAAGTAATACGGGAATGTCCGTAGTAGAGAAGTTCTGTTCTATTTTCTCAGGCTCACGGATATACTTGTCATCCTCGATACCGCCATTCTCGAACATCTTGAGATGCTTGATATCGGCATAGGCATGGATATTATACCGTTCGCCCCGGTAATAGCCGTAAAAGGTTGTACTGAAGGAGCTGGTAGCAGAGTTTACAAAATAGCCGCGCCCATAGAGGTAGTCAATCTTGAAGCCCAAACCGGCATCCTTATTGATATTTGTCGCGAAATTGGCCCTTACGCGGTCTTCTCCGTTGGCTTTCGTACCTATAGAGTGATAGGCAAGGTTGGTCCAAGGGCTCTTGGTATTCGTAAAGCGGAATTGTCCCAGTCCTCCGCGGAAATAGCTGAGGGGACGCAGGAAGAGGAACTCGTCGGAGTCGTCAGTCCTGTTCATGTAGATACGATTGTACCTGGGAGTAGCTGTGTTGCCCAGATGGCTGTATTCGCCTGTATAGCCGTCTGTATTATTGAAATTCTGGAAGTTGTGTACTGCAGTATCGTTGTTCTCTGCATCTATAACGGTACCGAGACGCGGATCCAGCACCCACTGGAACAATCCCTGTGGTATCTTCTTCTGTTTCTGATGCTTGGTACTGTCGCGGCCCCATGTAGTCCTGTTTCCTGCAGGGTCTGTATAGTCGCCCTGTTCTGAGAAATTGTCGAAATCGGACTGGGTATTGTTATTCGAGAAGTTACGTCTGTTTTGTGTTGTCAGACGTCGGGGGTTATCTTGTGCGTAGGCCTGAATGCCCAGGCATAGCAAAAGAACAATTAAGAACAGCTTATTCCTCATTATTTCTATAATACAAAGCGGATAAAGAACTCCACGATTTTCAGCACCATGCCTATGCCTATAATCACCAGGGCATAGATGTGGTAGCTATCGCTCAGGAAATACATCACCAGACCTATTGCTGCCAATAGCATGAAAACGGAATTCAGAATCTGACGTATACGGGCATGGTCGGTCTTACCCTGACGTTTGCGTCGGATACGTTCTACTTGCTCTTCCAAGGTCAGTTCCTCGGTCTTACTCATATATTTTCTTTATTCTTTAGTCTTCGACAACGGCCTTGCGTATTTTCTTTTCCGGGGTCTCTGCAACAGGTCTGGTAGCTTCCTCCTCGAAGGCATCCATACACTTCTCGAAGATCTCCTCTACACGGTCGATGGTCTTGATGCGGAACTTTCCGCTACGCGGATAGAGCTTTGTTCCCTTCTTGTTGATAGCCTCCTTGTCCGAAATCCATTCCTCGGCCTTGTAATAAACGCCATTCTTGCCATCGCCGTCTTCGTTGTAATAGTAGCTAATCTGCGAGATAGCCAGTTTTACTCTGTTTCCTTCGGCCTGAGCCTGAATCTGATAGATAAAACGTGTACGGTCCAGGTTGATAAACGTGACGTGTCCGAAGGTCATATACTCCTCGATCTTGGCTACAATGATACCATCCTCCTTACCGTCGCTCATGATACGTGTGCGATACTCGTGGATGGCAGGAGCCACCAGGGCATTGGATATATAATTATATAAGGTTTTGCGTATCTGTTCTTCCTGCATATTGGGAATGCTGAAAGACTTGCGGAATACTATTACACCATTTTCTTCTGGTACGCCACCTTTAAGATACTTGGCACTAACCGGTCCCTTTGCCATTGCCAGAACGGGCAACAAAAGCAAGAGTGCTAAAAATGTTCTTTTCATATCAGTATATATTTTTTGTTTATTTATATCAGTAAAAACTTTCTTATATAAGAGAAGAACTCCTCGCGATAGCTGTCGCTGATAGGCAGGTTGTTACCGGCTATCTCGACAGAGCCCTTGTTGATGTAATCTATCTTGCTGACCTGAACGATAAAGGAACGGTGAATACGCATGAACTGCGGACAGGGCAGGTATTCCTCTATTGTCTTCAGGGTCACGAGAGTCATGATGGGGCGCTGATTCTGAACGTGCAGTCTCATGTAGTCCTTTACGCACTCCACAAAAAGAAGCTTGCTAAGTTCCACCTTAATCAGACGGTGTTCGCTTTTGACGTAGAAAAACGGTTCCTCCTGACTATTCATACCTCAATGCCTCGATCGGATCTAAACGTGCAGCCTTACGTGCAGGAATGATACCGAAGACCAGTCCGATGCATGCACATACACCAAAGCTGACTAACACACTCCATATCGGCACCGTCGCCGGGAAACCGATAGATTTGGCTATCCACGTGAACATATATCCCAGTCCTACGCCAAGGAGACCTCCGCTAAGACTTATCATCACACTCTCGATCAGGAACTGTCGGCTGATATCTCGTCCTCTGGCTCCTACGCTCATACGCAGACCAATTTCCCTTGTACGCTCGGTAACGCTTACCAGCATGATATTCATAATACCGATACCTGCTACTAAAAGCGAGAAAGCTGCTGCAACGACCAGTACTGTCTGCAAGGTCTGCATGGTGCTGGACATCGTTTCCATCATCTCCTGCTGACTACGGATATTAAAGTCATCATCGCCGCCTTCCTTAATCTTGTGGTTAATCCTGAGAATCTTGGAAACCTGCTCGATGGCATCGTTGCTGAGATCCTCGGTCATTACACTCAGATTGAAACTGTTGAAATGGGTCTGAGCAGCCAGACGTTTCATTACTGTTGTGTAGGGAGCAATGATAACGTTGTCCTGGTCCATACCCCAGTTGTTATAGCCTTTGCCCTTCAGGACGCCTATGATACGGAAGGGGATGCTCTTGAATCTGATAACCTTGCCTATGCAGCTGGCGTTCTTGTCACCAAAGAGTTCCTGTACGACGGTCTTTCCCACCACGCAGACTTTAGCGTTCTTGCGTACATCTTCCTCGGTGAAGCATTGTCCGTCCTCGATATCCCACAACTTTATCGTCATGTAGTCGGGGCTCTCGCCATAAATGGTCGAGTTGGTGTTCTTGGCTCCATAAATTACCTGTCCTCCGGAAGTCACCTCAGGACTGATATGGGTGATAAGGCTTGCTCCATCGCGTATAGCCTCATAGTCGGCCTGTTTTAGCGTCTGCATGGCAGAGGGGTCGAGTCGGACGCCGCCACGCATCTCACCGCCAGGTCTTACGGTAAGCAGGTTGGTTCCCCATTTCTGCAAGTCGGCACGTATGCTGTCTTTAGAGCCCTGGCCGATAGCCATCATGGTAATAACGGCAGCTACACCGATGATGATACCCAGCGTGGAGAGGAATGTTCTCCATTTATTGCTCATGATAGCCGTGATGGCCACCTTAAGTAGGTTCTTTAGATTCATATTCTACTTTGTTACGATGATTATCAGTCCTCCGGTTTTGGCAGGGTAGCCAGCACCTCGGCTGCACTCATTATGTTATTATTCATGACATCTTCGCAGATATGTCCGTCCCTGAGCACGATGTTACGACTGCTGTACTGTGCTATCTCGGGGTTGTGGGTTACGAAGATAATGGTTCGGCCCTGTTTGTGCAACTCCTGGAACAGCACCAGAATCTCGTAGCTGGTTCTGGTGTCGAGGTTACCTGTAGCCTCGTCGGCCAGGATAACGGCAGGGTTGTTGACCAAGGCACGTGCTATGGCCACACGTTGCATCTGACCACCCGACATCTGGTTGCTTTTATGCTCCAGACGGTCGCCCAATCCTACGGCCTGCAGCGCCTTGATAGCTGCTTCTTTGCGCATCTTGGCGGTGTAGGCGCTATTGTACATAAGAGGCAGCTCGACATTCTCGACCGCCGTTGTACGGGCCAACAGGTTGTAGTTCTGGAAGATAAATCCTATCTTTCTATTGCGCAGTATCGCCCTTTCGCTTCTTTTCATCTTACGTACGGGTGTTCCGTCCAGGATGTACTCTCCGCTCGTTGGGGTGTCCAGACAACCCAGTTGGTTCAGCAGGGTACTCTTTCCGGAGCCTGACGTTCCCATTATGGTCACGAACTCGCCTTCGTGTATCTTAAAGGAAACGCCCTTCAAGGCATGTACCGTCTCGCTTCCTACAATGAAATCGCGCTTGACGTTCTGGAGCTCAATGACTACTTTTTTGTCGTCCATTTTTTGATGTATCGGTTTGACAAATTATTTTTTCTGTTGCTGCTGTTGGTTCCTGTTCCTGTTTCTGGGTCGTGGCATGAAGGGGTTGCTGTTCTGCTGCTGTCCTTCTGCCTCTTCCAGTCCTGGCATAGCTGCCACCACATCAGTAATAATCTTAGTGCCGGGTTTCAGGCCGCTCTTAATTTCTGTAAGGAGTCCGTTGGTGATACCCGTCTCTACGGCCAAAGCCTTAATGTTCGGTCCTTCCTTGGTCCATACTTTCTTGGGTGCCTCGCAGTCTGTTATCGTTTCTCCGTCGTTCAGCATCGCCTCGCTGGGTTTGAAGTGTAGAGCCTTGCTGGGAATAGCCACTACATCCTTCAATTCCATTGTATAGATAGTGACATTGGCGGTAAGACCGGGCTTCAGCTTCAGGTCCTTATTGGGTGCACCGATTACCACTTCGTATGTAACGACATTACTTTCTGTGGTAGCCTGCTGGCGAACCTGTGTAACGGTACCGTTAAAGGAATCGTTAGGGAAAGCATCCACATTAAACATTACACGCTGTCCTTCCTTCACCTCGCCTATATCGGCCTCGTCAACCTTGGCTATTACACGCATATCGGTAAGGTCCTTGGCAATCTTGAAGAGGGTAGGCGTATTAAAGCTACTGGCAACGGTCTGTCCTTCCTCTACCTCCTTACTCAGTACCACACCGTCGATAGGACTGGTAATGGTAGCATATCCCAGATTGGTTTCGGCACGCTTAACGTTGTTGCGTTGTGTGTTCACCTGTTGCTTGGCCTGAATGTACGAGAGGCGTGCCTGCTCATAGTCGTTGGCAGAGATAAGTCCCTTGTCGTACAGGTTCTTGAAACGCTCGTAGTTGGCTGTCTGGTATGCCAGCGTACTTTCTGCGCTGGTGAGATTAGCCTTGGCGCTACTCAGGTCGCTGGTAAGGTTGGTACGGTCTAATTCGGCAATAACCTGACCGGCCTTCACGATACTGTTATAGTCAACGTACAGTTTGCTTACGATACCGCTTACCTGAGTACCCACATCCACGCTGGTAACGGGTTCAATAGTACCTGTTGCCGTAACGCTGGTGATAATGTCTTGCTTCGCCACCACTTCCTCGTTGTAGGTGAAAGTGGGTGCTTTTTTGCAACTGCTCATCATTAAGACGGATGCTACAAGAACAGATGCAGTCTGGATGAATCTTTGTCTTCTCATCTTTGTATATTCTGTATTATTTTTATTCTTGTTTGTTAAAGGTCAATCTGTTCGCCTGTGTAGAACTTCAGCAGTTGAATGTTCAGCAAGGTGGTGTATTTGCTTTGCAGCATACTCTGCTCGGCATTTATCACATTGTCGCGTCCCTGCAGCACATCCACGGTACTCTTCAGTCCGTTTTGGAACTGCTCGTTCAGCAGTTCGTAGCTTGCCTCCTGACTCTTTACGCGGGCTTTGGCAGCCAGATAGCTTTGCTGGTTGCTGTTGGCATTTATCCAATATTGCTCTATAGTGTTAGAGAGAGCAGTCTTCTTGTCCTTCAGATCCAGCTGCGAGTTCACCTGATTCAGCTTGGCATTTCTGATGTTGGAGGCAATCTGTCTATTGTCGAAGATGGGAACGCTGACAGTTACGCCTGCGCTCACGCTCAGGTTGCTTTTCATCTGCGTGCCCCAGTTGTTCTGACTTCCCGACGAATGATTACTTCCCAGGCTGGCGCTGGCGCGGACAGTAGGGTAGTGAGCGCGTTTGGCTATGTCGAGTTGCATATTTGCCGCGTCGATACCCAACTCGGCTCCTTTTATCTCCGGTCTGCTTTCCAATGCCCTGTTGTAGGCATCCAGTTTGCTGGGGATAACGGCCAGTACTTTCTCGTCCGTAGGGATGTCTCCCTTGATATTGAAGTCGCTGTTGATATCCAGTTCCAGTACCGACTTCAACTGACGTTTGAAGTTCTCCAACTGAGCCTGACTGTTGGCTATGTCGTATTTGGCGCTACTCAACTGAGCCTCCAGCTGTACCACATCGGCCTTAGCCATCTGTCCCTGCTTCTGCATTTCCACGCCTCGGTCATATTGTGCCTGGGCGGTCTTCAGCAGTTCTTCGTTTACCTTCAGGGCCTCTTTTGTGTACATTATCTGAACGTACAGCTGGGCAATCTGTTCCTGAATGCTTAATTCGCTCTGTTCTGTCTGTAGCTTCGTTATCTCGTTCTGCAGCGCCTGCTCCTTTATATTCTTATAGTTGATGCCGCCATTCCAAAGGGTTACGCTGGCATTCAGGCCGTAGCTACCCTGATAGGTAACATTACTGCTGGTTCTGGTCACCTGGTCGCCCTGCACGATAGACATCACTTGCGTAAAGGGCCTGTAGCCCATATTCTGGTTGGTGCTGAAACTCAGGCTGGGAAACAATGCACCTTTGCGATTCCATAAAGCAACATCGCCTTTCTCTTCGTTGATTCTGTTTTTCTGAATCTGTATGTTATTCTTCAAGGCGTAGTCGATGCAGTCCTGCAATCCCCAACTCTCCTGAGCTGAAACGCTGGTACACATGCCCAGTAGCATACAAGCAATCTTTAATGTTTTGTTTGTCATCTTGGAAATCTCTTCTTATTATATGGAATATAATTTGGGTGCAAAGATAGATAAAAATATGCACTCTGATCCATTTCCTCGCTTCCTTTTTATACTTCTTTACAAAAATTAGGTTTATTTTTGTCATATTTTTCCTTCTCATGCTTGCCAACTATTGTTTTTTGCCCTACCTTTGCTGCAGTAATAATAACGAATAACAAAATAAAATATGTTCTCAGGAATTGTTGAATCAATGGCCCGTGTGGTTGCTATAGAACACGACCAGGATAATGTACACTTCACCCTTACCTGCCCGTTTACGGATGAGTTAAGTATTGACCAGAGTGTGGCACATAATGGTGTGTGCCTTACCGTTGTCAGTATCAAGGACGATACCTATACGGTAACGGCTATGCGCGAAACTTTGGAATGCAGCAATCTGGGTTTGCTTAAAGTGGGTGACGAGGTAAATGTGGAACGCAGTATGCAGATGAACGGAAGGCTGGACGGTCATATTGTCCAGGGGCACGTAGATCAGACGGCTACATGTGTGGCTGTCGAGGATCAGGAAGGCAGTCATCAGTACACTTTCCGTTATGAAAGTAACCGCGAGATGGTCTCGCACGGCTATTTTACTGTCGATAAGGGTAGTGTAACGGTTAATGGCGTCAGCCTGACTGTGTGTCGTCCAACAGAAGATACTTTCCAGGTTTGCATCATTCCCTATACCTTCCATAACACCAACTTCCATAATATAAAGCCAGGCTCTGTGGTGAATATAGAGTTTGATATTATCGGTAAGTATCTGGCCAGAATGAATAATCTGTTATCTTGACATTATTCTTCTCCGACAAGTTGCAGGAACTCTTCTTCGTTCATTATCTTAATGCCCAGTTTCTGCGCTTTTTCTAACTTAGAGGGTCCCATATTCTCACCGGCAAGGATGAAGGAAGTCTTACTGCTGATACTTCCAACGTTCTTGCCGTTGTGTTTTTCTATCATAGCCTTGTACTCGTCTCTGCTGTGATGGGAAAATACACCGCTGATGACGATGCTCATGTCCTTCAGACGGTCCGATTTAGCTTCCTGTTGCTCCTGCGAGATTTCCATCTGCAAGCCGTATGTCGTCAGTCGTCTGACAAAATTTCTGTTCCTTTCGTCAGCAAAATATTTAATAATACTTCCGGCTATAACATACCCAATTCCATTTACTTGTGTCAGCTCTTCCAAAGTAGCAGTCGATAATTTCTCCATGCTGCCGAAGTAACGGGCCAGACTCTTGGCAGCAATCTCTCCCACAAAGCGTATGCCTAAGGCAAAGAGTACACGCTCGAAGGGAACGTTTTTGCTTTCCCTTATTCCTGAAAGGATATTGTTGACACTTACCTCGTTGGTTCTGTCGGCATTCAGCAACTGTTCTGTCTTTAGTGTGTATAGGTCGGCTGCATCATGAATCAAACCTTGTTTGAAGTACGACTCTACAATCTCCGGTCCTATAGAGAAGATATTCATTGCCTTACGTGAAACGAAGTGCTCAATTTTTCCGACAATCAAGGGCGGGCATCCTGTTTCGTTCGGACAGTATATAGCTGCCTCTCCCTCGTAACGAATCAACTTTGAGCCGCAGGCAGGACAACGGGTGATGAAGTCGATTTTAGGACAGCCAGGTTCTGTTGGACAAGCTTTGCCGACGACCTTAGGAATTATCTCCCCACCTTTCTCAACCAGGATATGATCTCCGATGTGAAGATCCAACTGTGCCATCACATCGGCATTGTGCAAAGTAGCCCTGCGCACCTGTGTGCCTGACAGTTGTATGGGGTCCATATTGGCAACAGGTGTTACGGCTCCTGTACGTCCTACCTGGAAGACCACCTGCCTCAGAATCGTCTCGGCCTGTTCAGCCTGGAACTTATAGGCAATGGCCCAACGGGGACTCTTGGCCGTTATACCCAGGCTGCGTTGTTGTGCCAGCGAATTCACCTTTAGCACAATACCATCCGTGGCAACAGGCAGGTTCTTACGTTCCGTATCCCAATATTCTATGTAGTCGTAGATATCCTGAAGACTGTCTGCCAGCTTCATCGCCTTGCTGACCTGGAATCCCCATTTGGCGGCAGCTTCCATATTCTGGTAATGTCCGTCTCCGGGAATCCCTTCCCCTAATAAATAATAAAGGTAGGCATCCAGTCCCCGTTCTGCCACCACGCTCGAGTTCTTGCTTTTCAGTGTGCCCGAAGCGGCATTCCTGGGGTTGGCAAAGAGAGGTTCCTCGTTCTCTTCCCGTTGTTTGTTCAGGCGTTCGAAACTGGTCCAAGGCATCAGCACCTCGCCACGTATCTCAAACTCATCAGGATAGCCTGCTCCCTGAGGCAGTTGCAAGGGAATAGACCGTATGGTCCTGACGTTCTGGGTCACATCGTCGCCCTGCGTGCCGTCTCCTCTGGTAACCGCCTTTACCAGACTTCCGTGTTTGTAATGCAGACTTATGCTAAGACCGTCGAATTTCAGTTCGCAGCAAATCTGGAAGGGAGCACCCTGCAAACCGTCCTTCACGCGCTCGTAAAACTCGCTTACCTCCTGTCTGTTGTATGTATTGGCAAGACTCAACATAGGACGTTTGTGCTGAACGGTGACAAACTCGTTGTTCAAGTCGCTTCCCACTCGTTGCGTAGGACTGTTCGGATCGGCCATTTCAGGATGAAGTTTCTCCAGTTCTTGCAACTGGTTCATCATCATATCAAAGTCCTTGTCAGTGATGGTGGGCATGTTCAGCACATAATAGTTATAGTTGTGCTGATGCAGTTCTTGTCTTAGTTTCAGTATCTGTTCTTGCTCAGTCATAGCATAAAAAATCCTTATTGATTCACAAAATTAGTCATAAAAAACAAAGACGGCAAGAATTTGCTTGTCTCATTTTTGGTTAAATGTCCAAAAAGTATTACTTTTGCAGCGCATTAAGGTATAAAGGATAATAACCATATGGCAAATAACAAATTCCGCGGCTTAGGCATCGCTTTGATAACGCCTTTCGCCAAAGATGGAAGTATAGATTTAGCAGCTCTCGACCGACTCGTTGAGTACCAGATAAAGAGAGGTGCCGATTTCTTGTGTATCATGGGTACTACTGCCGAGACCCCCACATTAAGTTCCGACGAAAAGACAATGCTTAAGTACCACCTTGTAGATCGGGTGTCAGGACGTGTGCCCCTGCTCATGGGATGCGGAGGCAATAACACAGCAGCTGTCGTTCACGAGTTGGAGACTTCCGACTGGAAGGGTATCGACGGCATTCTTAGTGTTTGCCCCTATTACAATAAGCCTTCTCAGGAGGGCCTTTATCAGCACTATGCTACTATAGCCAAAGCCAGTCCTGTGCCTGTGGTATTGTATAATGTACCAGGCCGTACAGGTGTTAATATGACAGCCGAGACCACCTTGCGTCTGGCTCGAGATTTCGATAATATTGTAGCTATCAAGGAGGCAAGCGGCAATATTGCCCAGATGGACGATATCATTAAGAATAAGCCTGCCAACTTCGATGTTATAAGCGGTGACGATGGTATCACCTTCCCCCTTATCACCCTTGGCGCTGTTGGCGTGATAAGTGTTATCGGTAATGCGTTACCTTCCGAGTTCAGCCGTATGGTCCGCTTGGCTCTGAAGGGCGAATACAGTACCTCCCTTACCATTCATCATAAGTTTACAGAGCTCTTCAAGCTCCTCTTCGTAGATGGTAACCCCGCAGGCGTTAAGGCTATGCTCAGTGAGATGGGCATGATAGAGAATGTGCTGCGACTGCCCTTGGTTCCCACTCGTCTTACCACGATGGAGAAGATAAGTTCCATCGTAAGGGAGCTGGGATACTAGTAATGAAAGGTTGAAAGGTTAAAGGTTAAAAGGTTTAATCGGTTATCGGTTATCTGTTATAGACGAAAGACGAAGGACGAAAGACGAAGGACGAAAACAATTTTCAACTTTCAACTTTCAACTTTCAACTAAATAAAGTTCGCTAACCGCTAAACGCTAACCGAAAGACGAAGGCTTTTAATCTGTTATCGTTTTGCTGAAGAACTTCCAAACTTCTTCGCCTGTGTCTAAATCGTCTGTGTGCCATGTGTGTCCGCCTCCGACAACTTCGTAGAGCCAGACATCACACCCCGTAGGACTACCAGTAAAAAGGTGCTTGATGATTGGGTTACCATTCTGTCCTCTTTTGCTTTCAACACGCTCTGTGACCTCGTGGGTACAACGGTTCTTGGCTACCCAATATCCGACAGCTATGGGAACAGGCATGTAAGCGCCCCATCCGCCTTTGTCTTCGAGGTCGCCCGTCCATTCGGAGGTTCGGTCCTCCGTTCCATGAACTTCCATCAGAGGGATGGGATAGGGTGCTTCCAGCTTGCGGTACATCCACTCCATCGTAAGACCTGCTATCGGAGCTACTGCCCTGAATGTATTCTGTTTGGAATAGGCCATCAGATAACACATCTCTCCTCCATTAGACATACCTGTCAGGAAGGTGTTTACGCGACTCAACTTATAGCGTTTCTGCACATATCGGGCCATCCGACAAAGGGTCTTCACATCGTTAACCTTCCATCCTTCCTGGAACGGATAACCTACATTCCAACTGTTCTGATTTTTGGAATCTTTAAGCCCTAAAGGGATACAAAGAGCAAATCTGTGTCTTCTGGCTGGTGCCGCCATGGGATTTTCCTTCCATATTCTTCCTCCGTGGCCATGAAGCACAAAGACAAGCGGAGCATCATCTTGAAGTCCGTCAGGAAGAAGCATGGCGAACTTGCGCCATACGCCGTCTATCTTCAGAGAGTCTTCGATATAGCGTTCTCCTTTAGCAGGGAACGATATTATGACGAAGAGCCATAATAAAAACAAATACTTCATTACACTGAATATTATTTTAACTTAACCGCTTACGCTCTCACAATGTAGTTTGCGCTGGCTTGATGAGTGGCCAGGATTAGCACCTCGGCAATCTGAACGTGTTCGGGAGCATTGGCAGCATATACCGCTACATCGGCAATGTCATCGCCTGTAAGAGGCTTTACGCCCTTGTAAACATTGGCGGCCCGTTCTGTATCGCCATGGAAACGGGTATTGCTGAAGTTTGTTTCCACCAGACCTGGCTTCAGGTTCGTAACCCTTATGGCTGTACTTGCCACATCTATCCGTAATCCGTCCGACAGCGCCTTTACAGCAGCCTTCGTGGCACAATACACATTACCGCCAGGATAAACTGCATCGCCGGCAACAGAGCCAATATTTATAATATGTCCTCTGTTGCGTTCCACCATGCCCGGAACAACCAACCTCGTCATTGTTAACACCCCCTTGATGTTTGTGTCTATCATTGTATCCCACTCATCCAGGCAACCATCGTATTCAGGTTCCAACCCTAAGGCCAGTCCTGCATTGTTGACCAGGACATCTATCTCCTTCCATTCTTCTGGCAGACTATCCAAAGAGCGCTTTATGCTTTTCCTGTCTCTGACATCGAAAACCAACTTAATCACCTCATGTCCTTCTGCAACCAGTTCCTTTCGGATTTCCTCCAGTCTCTGTTCGTTTCTACCAGTCAATATAATCCTGTCCCCGTTCTGGGCAAATTTCATAGCGCAAGCAAGTCCTATTCCGCTCGTTGCACCCGTTATCAGTACTGTCATGGTTAAAATGATTAAATGATAAACTTTCAATTCTCAACTCTCATCTTCTTCTGTTACGAAGCAAGCCACCAGTCCATAGGTAATTTAAAGATATTAGTTTTTTTCTTAAATCTAGTTTCATGAATTATATCTTTGTTTTAGCCTGTCTGTCAGGCATACACGGCTACAAAGGTAGGAAAAAAAAGGAAAAGTTAAAAGTGAAGAGTGAAAAATTTGCTTCTGCAATGTTCGCTAACCTTATAACCTTCAACCTAAAACATCGACTATCACTCTTTTTGATGTGGTTAAATTTGGTTTGACTACAAATTTGTTATATTTTTGTGCTAAATATCAACAGAGAAAACCAGATACAGAAACAGGTGAAAAGAACTTTTATTGCTTTTGTGTTTATATTCGGGTCGATGTTGACCCAAGCAGAAACCCTACAGACGAACCTAATACCGGCTCCGGTAGCTTATTCTTTACGCTCAGGAAGCATCAGCAAGGATAAGATGGCCAACCTGCATGAGAAGGTACGTATTTCGGAAAAGGCTCTGCTCCACCGTTTGGAAGGTAGGAAACTGGAGGACTGGCAACTGAAGTCGGCTTATTGGCTGGAGGTTGGGGAGAAAGGCATAAAGATTGAGGCTGTCGATGAGGAGGGCGTTTTTTATGCCCGTCAGACATTGAAGATGCTGGCTTCCCAGGATAGCGTGGTAGCCTGCTGCACCATCCTTGACTGGCCGCGCCTGAGGTATCGTGGCTTAATGCTGGACGAGAGTCGTCATTTCCAAGGCAAGGACTTTGTAATGAAGCAGTTAGAAATGATGGCTCTCCTGAAGATGAACCGCTTCCACTTCCATCTGGTCGACAATCCGGGTTGGCGCTTGCAGATTGATGCTTACCCGAAGCTTACGCAATTTACAGCATGGCGCCCCCAGGCTTATTTCTGGGATTGGGAAAAGAACGAGATAGGTGGTCCTTTCGTGGATGAAGGTACGCCTGGAGCTTACGGTGGTTACTATACCAAACAGGATATTGCCGAGATTCTCTCGTTTGCCAAAGAAAGACATATCGAGGTGATTCCCGAAATAGAGATGCCTGGCCATAATTACGAGACACGTGCGGCATACCCCGAACTGGCTTGCAGCCTGCCGAACGGCGGAAAAGACCCTTGGGAGCTTTGCCCAGGAAAGGAGAGTACCTATGAGTTCTTGGAGAAGGTGCTGCTGGAGGTCTTCGATATGTTTCCCTCGCAGTACATCCATATTGGAGGGGACGAGGCCCGCAAGAACAACTGGAAGATTTGTCCGGATTGCCAGGCCCGGATGAAATCGGAGAGGCTGGAGAGTGTGGAAGGACTCCAGAGTTATATGATCAGACGGATGGAGCGTTTCGCCCATGAGCACGGCAAGCGTATCATCGGTTGGGACGAAATCCTGCAGGGAGGTTTGGCTCCGGATGCTACCGTGATGTCCTGGCACGGGATTGAGGGTGGTCTGCAAGCCGTAAGAGAAGGGCATGATGTGATTTTCACGCCTACACATTATTATTATCTGGACTATCACCAAGACCCTGCCCAGTTCCGACCCGTGGGTCGTTATGTGCCCTTGGAGAAGGTTTATTCCTTTGAGCCGATGGTGGAAGGCATTTCGGAGGCTGATGCTCATCATGTCCTGGGTGTTCAGGGCAACTTGTGGACTGAGCATATTCAGGATGCGTGGCATGCCGAGATAATGCTCTATCCCCGTGTCTTCGCTATTGCCGAAACGGGTTGGAGTCAGGCTGAGAGGAAGGACTGGTCAACCTTCGAACGAAGAGTCTACGCCTTGTCGGCTGTCGCTCGCAAATGGGGGTACAAGGTTTTTAAAATTGAAAAATAGACCTCGGCCCCCTTTAGGGGGAGAGAAGTGAAGAATGAAAAGTGAAAAATATGATAATGCTCAATTAAATTAACTGTCGACTGTCAACTTTTAATTAAATAAAGACCTCTAACTTTTTAACTTTATAATCAACTTCGCTATATGAAACGTTTTATTATTTATTTTCTTGTTGCCTTTATGGCAGTTGTCGCTAATGCCCAAGGTGTGATACATCCTTGGCAAGGTAAACGTGTGGCCTACTTTGGTGATTCTATCACCGATCCTAATAACAACGGTTCGAAACTGAAGTACTGGAACTTCCTGCAGGACTGGCTCTCTATTACGCCCTATGTCTATGGGGTGAGCGGGTGGCAATGGAACAGTATTCAACGCCAGGCTGATAAGTTGAAGGCTGAACATGGTGATGAGGTAGATGCTATCATGATTTTCATTGGTACCAACGATTACAATGCGGGAGTGCCCATAGGTGAGTGGTTCACGGAACGACCTGAAAGGGTGATGGCTGGAATAGGGGAGCCTAAACACATGGTGGACCGCAGACATCGCATGCCTGTGATGAGTGACTCGACCTACCGCGGACGTATCAACAAAGCCCTGGATTACGTGAAGCGTATGTATCCTACCAAGCAGATTGTATTGCTTACTCCTATACATCGTTCTGAATTCCATGCCGGCGACAAAAACTGGCAACCACGAGAGGACTTTACCAACAAGTGTGGTGAATACATAGATGCTTATGTACAGTCTGTTAAGGAAGCAGCAAACATCTGGGCCGTTTCTGTTATTGACCTGAATGCTCTCTGCGGCCTCTATCCCCTGATGGACGAGCATGCTCAGTTCTTTAAGGATGCCGAGAACGACCGCCTGCATCCCAATGATGAGGGACATCGCAGGATGGCTCTGGTGCTGAAACAACAGTTGCTGGCATTGCCTATTTTCTGAAATTCCGATTAGAGAAAGGGGTGATTATGAAAAAAAGGAATCTTCTATACCTGGGACTCTTCTGGCTTGTCTCTTTGTCCTTGTCTTCTTTGCCGACTAACGCCAAGAAACGTGGTTCTATGGAGCGCCCCGGTTGGGAACTGGTATGGCACGACGAGTTCAATGGAAAGCAGCTCTCGGATGAGTGGACACGCATTCCACGTTTCCCCAATCCGCCTGAATGGAACAAGTATATGAGTATGGATGACAGGCTCTTTAAGGTGAAGGGCGGAAAGCTAATCCTCTATGGCCTTGTGAACGATTATTTGCCCCAGGATACGGCTCGTTTCCTGACGGGTGGCGTCTATACCAGATGGAAGGTGTTCTTTCAGCGCGGCAGACTGGATATCCGCCTGAAGATGGACGATGCCTCGGGCGCCTGGCCTGCTGCCTGGCTATTGCCTGAGGAGCCTTGGCCTAATGGGGGTGAGATAGATATTATGGAACGCCTGAACTATGATACCATAGCCTACCAGACTGTTCACTCTTATACCACAGAGTATGATACCATAGCTCGTAAGAGTCAGTATTGGGGTACAACAGGACCTATTAAACGAGGTGACTGGAATGTTTATAGCGTGGAGTTATACGAGGACAGCATGAGCTTCTTCATCAACGACCGCCATACGTTTACATATCGCAAACAACCAGAGTTGGGACCTAAGCAATACCCATACGACCGCCCGATGTACCTGCTGATAGATATGCAGTTGGGCGGACATTGGGTCGGGCGCGTTAATCCCAAAGAATTACCTTACCGCTACCAGATAGACTATGTGCGGTTCTATAAAAAGAAAAAAAGATAGGGGGTGCCTTAAGCCTTGAAATAATAGATAAAGGTGGCAAGTCCTTCAAGGGCTTTCTTGCCTGTCTCCTGAATCTCTATGGTAAACTTGATGGTGGTCTTTATAGCTCCACGCAGATTGGCCAGTTCCTCCAGCTTGGTGGTCATACGGATATGCTGACCGCTAAGGACGGGCTGGGCAAACTTCATTTTATCCATTCCATAGTTCATCATACGCTCCAGATTGTTGACCTCGATTATCTGGTCCCACAGATAAGGGAGCATGCTAAGGGTCAGGTAGCCGTGGGCTATGGTCTGACCGAAGGGGCTCTCGGCCTTAGCCTTCTCGACATCGACATGAATCCACTGGTGGTCTAACGTGGCATCGGCAAACATGTTAATACGTTCCTGGGGAAGCTCTACATAATCGCTGACACCTATCACCTGACCTACGTAAGGCAGGAAATCTTCGTATGAATTTATAACGACTTTGCTCATAATACTTTTTTTTGCGTTTCGTTTGGCAAAGGTAGCAATTTTGAGTGAGATTCTACATGATATGTAAAAAAAAAGATGTAATTTTGGCCCGTAAATGAGAAATAGGCTGTTAGTTTCTTTCCTAATCTTTGTTCTTGGTCTGCATACTGGCTATGCCCAACAGGCTGATGAACGTACCATTGCTGACTTCCGGCAGATGGGGTTACCCTTTTATGAAGGTAACGAGGTGAGGTTGTTGACAACGGGGCCCATCAAGTTTGAAGATATGTTTGCGGAGATAGAAAAAGCCCGCCACTTCATTCACATGGATTACTTTAAGTTTCAGGAGGATAGCATCTGTGGTGTTCTCTTTGAGTTGCTTAAACGGAAAGCCCGCGAAGGGGTGAAGATAAGGATAGTGTATGACGGCTTTGGTAACCAATGTAGCGATTTGCCCCTTACAAAGGATTTCCTTGCGAACGTCAGGGCTGCAGGCATTGAGATAGAGGCTTTTGATAAGTTCCGTTTCCCCTGGATAAACCATGTGTGGCATCGTAACCACCATAAGATTGCCATCATAGACGGCAATGTCTGTTATACTGGCGGTATGAACGTGGCTGATTATTACCTGCATGGCAAACCGAAAGTAGGGGAGTGGCGTGATATGCACATCCGCCTGTATGGTCCGATTGTGGAGGGTTATGAACAGATTTTTGAACGGATGTGGTATGTGGTGACAGATGAGTTGCTGCAGCCTGGTGCTTTCGTGGGGCCTGATAGAAGCAGGGACAGGGTTTTGCTGGCCTTAGCTGACAGAATTCCGCGTCTCTCGCCCGATATGATGCGCAAGACTTATTGTTCGGCTATCAACAATGCACAGCATCTTATTCAGATTATAAACCCTTATCCTTGTTTGAGTAATCCTATCCGTAAAGCGCTGAACGATGCTTTGGCCCGTGGTGTGAGGGTGCAGTTTATGGTGTCGGAGAAAAGCGATGGGCAGGCTAATGCTGATGTGACGGGCCTGGAGATGAAGAAGTTGATGAAGCGAGGGGCAGAGATATTCTATTATCAGGGCGGTTTTCACCATAGTAAGGTTATGATGATTGACGGCCTGTTCTGTACGGTTGGAACGGCCAATCTGGATGCTCGCTCGTTGAAATTCGACTACGAGGTGAATTCTTTTATCTTCAGTCCCAAAACAACGGCTGAGCTGCAGGAGGTGTTCAGAAAAGATGTGAAGCAGCATTGCTATCTGCTGACTCCTGAGAAATGGGATACATTATTCTCCAAGAGCCGAAGGATAAGGGCCCGCATCTATATGTCAATAAAGGGTTTGCTTTAAAGCTGTATCATGTCGTACATGAGTTGGATATCCGAAGAGCTGATGCCCATCTCCTCCAGAATGAGCGTGCTGGCATAAAACTCATCGGCGGGGTCTTGCTGCATATCCTCTTTATTGTCGTAGGCTTCTACCTCGGCCTTGAACTTCTTATAGTTGGCAAGTGCCTCTTTCCAGTCTCCCATAAGAAAATGTGTGTGTCCTGCATACAGGTATACAAGGTCTTTCTTCTTGTAATCTGTTAAGAGAATAGCTTGATTGTAGCGTAGTGCAACATCGAATTTCTTTAGGCGGATGGCACAAGACACGATTGACAGCATCGTGTCGGGATTCTCTGGTTTGAGAATGTCCAGGTGGAACAGGTGTTCCAATGCCTTTTCGTATTGTTTCGTCTGACGAAGTGCTGTTGCAGTAGCCTTTAGGTATGATACGTCGTCGGGTTTAATGGCAAGCAGCTTATTCAGATACTCCAGCTGTAGGTCTGTCCGTTCAATCTTATCGTAACACTTCTGGATAAGCATCAGCGCCCATTCGTCTTTCTCGTCGAAGAGAAGCATTTGTGAAAGGTATGCTATGGCTTCTTGATAATTCTCGAGGGAGTAATGGCATTCGCTCAGGATTTTTAGCATTTCCTGACTGGTGCCTGTTGTCTGGGTAAGTTTCTCTAACCATAGTAATGGCATGTCATAAATGTGGGCATCTATCATTTCTGAGCATAGTGCAATGACTTTCTCTTCGGGGAGATAATTCAGGAAGAGGCCGTTCTGCCAAAATGTGTAAGTCCACGAGAAGGGATTGTCTATTTCGTCCTTCAACGGAGAATGGACGAAGATGCGGTACAGATTCTGCATGGTTATCTGGAAATGATTGGTATGCTGAATAACATGGACTTCCTGGTTAGGGTCGTTAAGATTCAGGTTTTGAATCACTTGCTCCATGAAACTGTTCTTGTACTGGGTCTTAGCCATAAAGGAGAATATGGCATAGCGGTCGATATCGCATTCGCTAGGCAAATCTGTCAGCTGGTATGCCAACTTATTGAATTTCCCCTCTTTGTCTAAAAGAAACTCTTCGATAACGGGTGAAGTCTTCTCGAACGGCCACCACCAATGGGAAATATTCTCGCGAAGGAAATCGCATCGATACCATAATCCAGTTCGGTTGCCCAGGTTTACGTCTAATCCCTTCTCCACCATGAACCGGACATGGTCTAACTTCTTTTTCATTAGCTCATCCATCTCCTCAGGTGGTAATGAAAGAGAAAAATCTGACATCACCTTTTCTCCCTCCTTGATGGCTATAAGGGTCTGATGCATCAGCAGACTTTCCTTAATGACTTCTGCAACATACTTGCCTACATCACTTTCGTTATAATGTTTCTGCAAATCGGGACAGAAAGACAGTTCATGCCGGTATTTCTCGGCCAACAATACCAATGCTGTGATGGCCAGGGCATTCAGCTTCTTATTTTCCGTATCGGTATAAAGGAGCAGGAACTCCATCTTTTCTGTATCGAAGTATTCCCAAAGTGACAGGATAACGGCTCCCATGATGTGTATCTTGACCAAATCGGTCTGACGGCTAAGGAACTCGTACCAATGTGCTGTCTGTTTTTGGGACCATCTTGGGGAGGTCCAGATTAGAGAAAAGAGATGGTCCTGAAGGAGTATCTGTTCGTCGGGAAGGAGATTGGTCCTCCATTTCTCGAGCAAGGCTACTTCGGGTTCGGAACCATACTGGTTCTGAAGCTCGTGGTAAGCTTCTGAATATTTATTGTTAAGCTCCTGCAAACGAATGTCGCGATGGGCAACACGTAGTATCTCTTGTGCTTTCAGACAGATTCTGCTTTGTGTCAGGCTTCGATCTTCGTCTTTCCCGCCTTTGGAAAGAAACAGGAGCATACTACGGTAGTTCTCTTCTATCTCTTCGACTTGTGAGATAATCTGACTGTTAGAACAATAGCGTGCAATGATCTTTAGCTGATGCAAACCCGTACCAATGGAAAGGCTTGCCAGTTTCTTTCCACATGATTCGGCAATATTCTGGAGTGTTACGTTATCCATTATCATATATTATTTATCGGAGAGTGGGGTGTTGATGAATTTGTCGGAAACAAATTTCTTGGGCAGGAACCCCCGACCTGAAAGCCATTTGGCAGCTTCTTCTACATCCTTCTTTTGTGGAGGGGTGGGCTGTTGTAAGGGTGTTATGCTGAGAGAATCTACAACAGATTCCGGTATTTCGTATTCTTTTGTTAATATGGAACGTAACGTGTCTGCATAGAGTCCTTTGTTGATGTTCTCCAGAGCCGTCTTATAGACAGCGACAAACTGGCGTGTCTGTTCCATCTTTCTTTTGTCTTTTACTAAACTGTCGACCATCACCCAGACATGGAACTGAGGAGAAGTGTCTTTTGTTTTCTGCAGTTTCTTGTTACCTTCCATAATGGCCCATGAAGCGTATGGCTCCTCAAGCATAGCCCCTTCCAGAAGGCCTGTGCATAGCATTTTGCTACGCAGTTTAACATCGTTGATCTGAGGGCGATATATGCTGTCCAAGCTTACTTTTGCGCTATCGAGCATCTTCTCGCTCCAGTAATCGGTGGCAGAAAGACGACAGATGGCAATCATCTTCTCGCTCATCTGTTTCATCTTGCTAATGCGTTTCCCCTTGGGAGCAACCAAGGTGAGAGGTTCGTATGTAGCCAGAAAAGGAGAGACGGAGCAGGAGTCGGAAAGCCTGATGGTACGTATGATATCGCTATATGCTATGTCGGCATGCCCACGGACGATGGCCGTATCAATATCCATCTGGGCAGTATAATGACATAAACGTATATCGAGTTTCAGTGAATCTGCAATTCCTGTCCGTTGGGCATAATAAATGGGCAGACAACCCAAAGTGGGCATCAATGCGATGCGCAAAGCCATGCTGTCAGTCTTTTCTTCTTCCTGGACAGAAAGCATGGCCTCCTGTTTATGAGCACAGGAGGCCAGCATGATAATAGTTGTTAAGAATGAAATGACATTCTTCATTCTCTAATTACTTGATTTATTAACCTTTGATAGCTGCTACGCCAGGCAGAACCTTACCCTCGATGGCCTCGAGCAGGGCACCACCACCAGTAGAGATGTAAGATACCTTGTCGGTCAGACCAAACTTGGTGCAGCATGCAACAGAGTCACCACCACCAATCAGTGAGAAAGCACCCTCGGCAGTAGCTTCTGCAACGGCATCGCCTACGGCACGTGAACCAGCGCAGAAGTCATCGCACTCGAAGCAACCGGCAGGACCATTCCAGAGAATAGTCTTTGCACCCTTGATAGCAGCTGCGAACTTAGCTCTACTGATAGGACCGGCATCCAAACCCTCGTACTCAGCAGGAATCTCTGATGACTTGAAGACCTCGATCTTAGCACCAGGCTTAACGGTGAAGGTAGAGAAGTCGTAACCTGTGCAGCAAACGCTGTCTTCACCCAAGATGAGTTCAACACCGTTCTCCTTGGCCATCTTCTCGACGTTCAGCGCAACGTCTAACTTGTCGAGCTCGACAATAGAACCGCCAATCTCGCCTCCGTGAGCCTTTGCGAAAGTATAGGTCATACCTCCACAGAGAATCAGCTTGTCGACCTTACCCAGCAGGTTCTCGATAATGCCGATCTTAGAAGAAACCTTGGAACCACCCATGATGGCAACGAAAGGACGCTTGATGTTAGAAAGAACATTATCAACAGCCTGAACCTCCTTCTCCATGAGGTAGCCCAGCATCTTGTTGTCTGCATCGAAATAATCAGCAATAACAGCTGTAGAAGCGTGCTTGCGGTGAGCAGTACCGAAGGCGTCCATTACGTAGCAGTCAGCATAGCTGGCCAAAGTCTTGGCGAATTCCTTCTGACGTCCCTTCATCTCTTCTTTAGCAGCCTTGTAAGCAGGATCTTCCTTCTCAATACCTACGGGCTTACCTTCCTCCTCGGGATAGTAACGCAGGTTCTCCAGCATCAGCACTTCTCCCATCTTCAGGTTAGCAGCGGCATCGGCTGCCTTAGCGCAGTCGGGGGCGAACTTAACCTCGGGAACACCAAGCGCCTTAGCTACGGCATCCTTAATCTGACCCAGAGAGAGTTCTGGCTTAACCTTGCCCTTGGGCTTACCCATGTGGCTCATGATGATAAGTGCACCACCACCTTCAAGGATGTGCTTGAGTGTGGGGACAGCACCGCGGATACGGGTGTCATCAGTAATAACTCCCTCTTTCAAGGGTACATTGAAATCAACACGAACGATTGCCTTCTTGCCGGCAAAATTGTACTCGTTAATAGTCATCTTTTCTAGTTATTTTAAATAAAAACAAACAGTCTCTTTAATTGCCCGCAAAGATATGGCTATTTCTTGAATTCTCCAAATTTTCTTGCACAAATATGAAGAATGCCGCATTCTTCGCATTTGGGTGAACGGGCTGTACAAACATATCTGCCATGAAGAATGAGCCAGTGATGTGCAAGGGGTATGATTTCTTTTGGAAAATGTTTAGTAAGCATGCGCTCTACGCTCAAAGGCGTCTTGCATGAATCGGGAACCAGACCTATACGATGACTGACCCTGAAAACATGCGTGTCAACTGCCATAGCGGCTTTTTGGAAAACGACACTTTGTATTACGTTTGCTGTCTTCCTACCTACACCTGGGAGCTTTATTAAATCCTTTAGGTCGGATGGCACAACTCCCTGATATTCTTTCTGTAACATCTTTGCCATTTCTGAAAGATGTTTGGCTTTGCTGTTGGGGTACGAGACACTGCGTATATATTCAAAAAGTACTTCCGGAGAAGCTTCGGCCATTACCTCGGCAGTAGGATAATCCTGGAACAGACGTGGAGTGACTTGGTTGATTCGCTTGTCTGTACATTGGGCACTTAATATTACTGCTACCAACAGTTCGAAGGGTGTGTTGTAGTGCAATTCCGTCTGTGCTTCGGGCATTGTTTTTTGGAAATAATCTTGTATTTGCAAGTAGCGTTCTTTCCTTGTCATGATTCGTTATACTATATTCTGACTACAAAGATATGATTTTTCTTTTTCCTATACATTATTATATTGGATATATTTGGCTTTTTGTAATTTGTTTTTTAATTTTGCAGTCTATAAATAAAATGTATTGTGAAAAGGTTATTCTTTCTTTTTCTTGTTCTACTGCCTTTCCTGTCTACAAATGCGCAGGATTTTGATAGTTGGTTTTCGGATAAGACGCTACGGTTGGACTATACTTTCTCAGGCGATAACCGTAATCAATATATTTTCCTCGATGAAATGAGGCGTTCGGATAATTGGTATGGACGTCGTGTTAATCTGGACAGTCTGCTGTTGTTGGGAAACGGGCAGCTCTGCATGCAAGACAGTAAAACGGGACGCGTGCTTTATCGTTACTCTTTCAGTACGCTCTTCCAGGAGTGGCAGACAACAGAAGAGGCTTCGAAAGTGCAAAAATCCTTTGAAAATGTTTTCCTGGTGCCTTTTCCTAAAGATGCTGTTGATATAACAGTAACCCTAACGGATACCCACAACAAAGTGAAAGGAATGTTTACTCATCATGTTGACCCGCAGGATATTCTTATCAGACCGGTTTCAGCAGATCCGGGCTTTAGCTGGAAATATCTGGAAAAGTCTGGCGACAGCAAGGAAAAGATAGATGTTGCTTTTGTGCCGGAAGGGTATATGGCTGATGAAATGGATGTTTTTGAACAGGATTGCCGTACTTCTATTGGCGCTTTGATAGCTCACGAACCTTTCCGGTCGATGGCAGACAGGTTTAATTTTGTTGCTGTAATGGCTCCCTCGGAACAACAAGGAGTGAGTATTCCTCATGACAACATCTGGAAGAATACGATTCTCGGCAGTAATTTTGATACTTTCTACAGCGACAGATACCTGACGACATTGCATCTGAAGAAATTACATGATGTATTGTCGGGTGTGCCCTATGAACACATAATCATTTTGGCAAATACAGACAATTATGGCGGCGGGGGTATCTATAACAGCTATCTGATGTCTGCTGCTCATAATGACAAGAATCTGCCTGTTGTGGTTCATGAATTCGGACATAGTTTTGCCGGTCTTGCCGATGAATATTACTATGATGATGGATACGAAAGCATGTATCCTTCTGATACAGAGCCTTGGGAACCAAATATAACAACTTTAGTGGATTTCAAGAGCAAATGGGCCGACTTGATAAAGGATGGGGTAGATATTCCGACGAATCCATCGGGCAAAAATGTTTATGAGGGCGTAGGTGTATATGAAGGGGGCGGTTACCAGTCAAAGGGCGTATACAGACCTGTTCAGGAGTGCAGAATGAAAGTGAACGAAGCACCTGTTTTCTGTCCTGTCTGTGAAAGGGCAATCAAAAGGATGATAGATTATTCGACAATCCGGAAATAAAAGGATTTCCGTAATTGCAGTTTAGAAGCGGCGGCGGCGTCTTCCTCCGAATAAAGAGCGGAAAGCAGAGATAACGCTGACGCCTAAGCGTACTCCCTCGTAGATGGCGAATCCGTTGCTTACAAGTCGGCTTATGCGTGCTGTTTTCTTTTGCGCATCGGGAGCCGGTGCGATAAAATTCTGCATCTTGCTTCGTAATTGGTCTTTCGAAGCCTTCAGCTCTTTTCTGATTTGTAATTTGCTTTCCTGAAGAGCTTTAAGTGCATCAATTTGAGAAGAAATGTTTGGCGTATTTGTCATTAGTTTTCCTCCTCTTCATCGTCGTTATCAACAAAAAGCTTTGCGGCCATACGTGCAAGCGGTTGTACGACCCATGCATTACGCTTATGATAGAATAACAGTAATAACAGAGCCACGATAATAGCCATAGAGAGGAATCCTAATGGCAGACTGTTCAGCATGTCGCCAATCCAATAGGCTAAGGCAAAGGTGCCGAATAGAAGTATTATCGTGCCCAACAGAATGGAAATAGCTGCAATAGCTACGGCAGAAAGGAGTGCTGTTGTTTTTTCTGCCGTATCTATTGCAAGATATTTCTTCTGTAGATTCAGGTAATGTTTTAGTTCCAGAATAATATCCTTAATATCCTCTGTATATTTACCTGTTCCTAACATGAGCATGTATGACGATTATTGTTCTGCGTCTTCCTTTACATTCTGTAGTTCTTCTGCAATCTCTTCTACAAGATCTGTCATTTCCTTTTTGTTCAAACGAATGCCACGCTTACGCAAAGCCTCGGCAATTTTCTCGCGCAGGTCAGATCCCTTTTCAGGGGCAAAAAGTAAACCACAGGCAGCACCAACGGCAGCTCCGCCAATAAATGCTAACAGATAATTAATTGCTTTCATAATGAGAATTTCTTTTTATGTTTGTAAGTAAATTCAATGCAAATATATGTTATTTTTTTCTTACGCTATTGCATGTAACACCTATTTTGTTTGTTATTTAACACTTTTTTTAGAAATATGTATTGCGTACGTGAGAAAATTTTGTTAATTTTGCGCCAAAATAAACAGATGAATATATATTCAAACAAAAATTATTTGTAATTAAAAGTATGAAAAAAACATTATTGATGGGCGCTGCCGTTTGTGCAGTTTTCGCAATGACTTCATGTAAGAGTAAGGAAAGTGCTTATAAAAAAGCATATGAGAAGGCTAAGGCTCAGCAGGAGACTGTTGTTACTACTACCCCTGTTACTACTCAGCCAACCACTCCCGTTGCTGTTACTCCCACTGCTCCTGTAACTACAACTCCTGCTGCTGATTACAGCAATGTCCAGGTTCGTACTGAGGCTGTATCTCTTGTAAACGGAGCTCCTTTGAAGGCTTACAGCGTGGTGATAGGTAGCTTTAGTGTACAGAGCAACGCTACTGCATTAAGCACTACTCTCACAAGCAAGGGCTATGCTCCTCGTGTTGTGAAGGCTGTTGTAAACGGTGCTGACTGGTATCGTGTAATTGCCACCAGCTACGACACAAAGGCTGAGGCTGCTCAGAGCCGTGCTGCTCTCGAGGGTCAGTATCCAGGTGCTTGGTTGTTATACAAGAAATAATAAAGCATCTCTTCTTTTGCTGAAAAGTGGGAAGAGTACTTTCCATAGATTACGGGGTCCGTCGAACAGGGTTGGCTGTGACGGACCCTTTGAAAATCATTGCTGGTGGCCTGACAACCGTAGAAACGCCCCAGTTAATGAAGTTCTTACAGGAATACCTGAAAAAAGAATCTGTTGAACGATTCGTGGTAGGGCTGCCCAAACAGACAAACGGAAGAGACAGCGAAAACCTGCCACGTGTTCGTGACTTTGTGGGGAAACTGGCTAAGGTTTTTCCAAATATTCCCATAGATATGTGGGACGAACGTTATACCAGCGTGATGGCCCATCAGACAATGCTTCAAAGTGGCATAGGAAAAAAAGCTCGTCAGAATAAGGCTTTGGTTGACGAGATTAGTGCAACCATCATCCTGCAGGGATGGATGGAAGGACGTGGAAATTTGTAAATTCGAATATTTAGACCAACATACATTTTTAATATGATATTGCCAATATATACTTTTGGTCAACCCGTACTGCGTAAAATGGCAGAGGATATAGATAAAGACTATCCGAATCTGGCGCAACTTATACAGGATATGTACGACACTTTAGACAGAAGTGAAGGCATTGGGTTGGCTGCACCTCAAGTGGGACTGAATATCAGGTTAGTGGTGATAAATCTTGACCTTATCAGTGAAGACTACCCTGAATATAAGGGCTATATACACACATTCATTAATCCGTATATCGAGGAATACGACGATACAGAGACCGATATCATGGAAGAGGGCTGCCTTAGTTTGCCTGGCGTACATGAGAGCGTAAAGCGTCCTAAGAGAATACGTGTGACTTATCTTGATGAAAATTTTCAAGAGCATGATGAATGGGTTACAGGATATCTGGCCCGTGTGATGCAACACGAGTTTGATCATTTGGACGGCGTGGTATTTACAGATCACCTGACGGGTCTGCGCAAACAACTTACTAAAGCAAAGTTGCAGCAGATTATCAAGGGTAAATTCAGCTGTTCATATAAAGTAAAGGTTAAAAGGTAAAATCAAAGGAATCAGTTGAAAGGATTACGTTTTATCTTATTCTTTATCTTTTCCTGCCTGATGTTAAACGGGAAAGATGCAAAATGTTACGCTCAGATCAATACAGACAGAGTTCTTATGATGGGGCGTAATGCTTTGTATTACGAAGATTATATTCTGGCCATTCAACGATTTAATATGGTGATCAGTGCCAAGCCATGGTTGGGAGAACCGTATTTCTATAGAGGTTTGGCCAAGTTCTATTTGGAGGATTATCAAGGGGCCGAGATAGATTGTGGGAGTGCCTTGGAGAAAAATCCTTATATGTGCAATTACTTTATGCTTCGTGCCCTATGTCGCATTAATCAAGCACGTTATGAGCTGGCAGTTGATGACTATCAGCAAGCTCTGAAAATCAATCCTCTTGAAAAATCCTGTTGGCATAATTTGGTTTTATCCCATATAGAACTGAAGCAATACGACCAGGCAGATTCGGCTTTGGATGTAATGATTAAACAATGGCCGAAAGTTCCAGAGAATATGACCTTGAAGGCGCAGGTTGCTTTATTGAAAACAGATACCCTTGTAGCAGAGAAATGGGTGGACCGCGCTTTGGAGTTGAATGCGTATGAGGGAAGTGCCTGGAGTATGAAGTCGATGTTTCAGGCAAACAGAAAGGAATATGCCGAGGCCGAAAAAAGCTTAGACAAAGCCATACTTCAGTCTCCCAAGGTGGCGAATCTATATATCAATAGAGCTCTTACTCGATATAATCAGGACAATCTAAGGGGTGCCATGTCTGATTATGATGCAGCAATAGAGATAGCGCCAAATAGCTATTCTGCCCGATATAACCGTGGACTTTTGCGTGCCAGTGTAGGAGACGACAATCTTGCCATAGAGGACTTGAATGTTGTTCTTAAGATGGAACCTGATAATACCATTGTGCTTTATAACAGGGCTTTGCTCCTTGACAATATCGGAGACTATAACGGTGCAATCAGGGACATCAGCGCTGTAATAAAAGATTATCCGGAATTCTGGGCGGGATACCAAAAACGCGCAGAAATACGTCGGAAGATAGGCGATGTCTATGGTGCAGAACGAGATGAGTATAAGCTCCTGAAAGCACAGATGGCTGTTGCAACAGGATCCTATAAAAGTTCAGGAAAGACCCGTAAAAAGAGTGAACGTAATATTGACGACTATGACAAACTGATAGAGGAGGATACGCATGAGACGGAAAATCAGTATGCCAGCGAATATCGTGGGAAAGTTCAGAATAAACAATCCGAACTCAAACCGGAGCCTCTTTATATTTTTACGTATTACAAGAATCCGTCCGAAGTAAAACTGTATGTGGCATATAGTAAGGAATTAGACAAGCTAAACTCCCGTTCAATTCTCCCTTCCACATTGTATCTTACTGATGACGAAGGAAATATGTCGGAATCTCAGTTGAATGCCCATTTGACATCTATTACGGAAACAACAGCCGCAATCGGCGAAAAAGGTGTGATTAAGGAATTACTCATTAAGCGTGCATTGGATTACTATCATGTAAGGGACTTTGAGAACGGTATTGCCGACATGGATACTTATGTGCTGAAATATGGAGATGATGTGATCTCTCTTATGTTAAGGGCACAATGCAGATATGCTCAGCTCGAAGTCTCGAGTTCAACCGCACAGGCTACTGATTTGCGTTTGGGTTATCTTATGGTCCTGCAAGACTATAACAGAGCCCTTGATATCCTTCCTCAGTCGCCATATCTTCATTATAACATTGGCTGTATGATGATAAAACTCGCAGATTATGCTGCTGCTATCAATTCATTCGGTAAAGCCATAGAGTTAGATAGCCATTTCCCAGATGCGTATTATGGCAGAGGCGTTGCCTATCTGTTGAACGGCCAGCTTTCCGAGGGACTGAGTAACCTAAGTCAGGCAGGTGAATACGGTCTTTATTCTGCTTATAATCTGATTAAGAAGTACTCTAACGAGAAAAAATAGCATTTAACAGAAAACTTTTATATTAGTATTTCTTGTTTTAACATTTTATAATTATCTTTGCAGCTCATTTTTAGGAATATATAATAAAACGACATATGATAAAGATTACTTTTCCAGACGGTTCGGTGCGCGAGTATGAAGCTGGCGTGTCTGGTTACCAGATAGCCGAAAGCATTTCTTCACGTTTAGCACAGGATGTTATTGCCTGCGGAGTGAATGGTGAGACGGTAGAACTTAACCGTCCGATTAATGAGGATGCAAAAGTTGTTCTCTACAAATTTGATGATGATGAGGGTAAGCATGCTTTCTGGCATACCAGTGCACATCTGCTGGCAGAAGCTTTACAGGAACTGTATCCCGGTATTCAGTTTGGTTTTGGTCCTGCTATAGAGAATGGCTTCTTCTATGATGTATTGCTCCCAAATGGCGAGATGATAAAGGAGGGCGACTTTAAGCAGATTGAGGACAAGATGATTGAGTTGGCTCGCAAGGACGAACCCGTTGTACGTAAGGAAATCAGTAAGGCTGACAGTTTGGCCCTTTTCGGTGCTGCTGGTCAAACTTACAAATGTGAACATATTGACCAAGACTTGGAAGATGGTTCTATCACCACCTACACACAGGGCAACTTTACAGATTTGTGTAAAGGCCCCCATATTGTTTCAACAGGTATCATCAAGGCTGTCAAGTTGATGAGTGTTGCCGGTGCCTTTTGGCGTGGCGATGCTACAAAAGCCCAAATGCAGCGCTTGTACGGTATTTCCTTCCCCAAGAAGAAGATGTTGGATGAGTATCTGGTAATCCTTGAAGAGGCTAAGAAGCGCGATCATCGCAAGATTGGTAAGGAGATGGAGCTTTTCATGTTCTCCGAGCGTGTCGGCAAGGGATTGCCCATCTGGTTGCCCAAGGGAACAGATATGCGTCTTCGTCTGCAGGATATGTTACGTCGCATTCAGAAGAAATACGGTTATCAGGAAGTCATCACTCCCAATATCGGTGGAAAGAACCTGTATCAGACTTCAGGCCACTGGGATCACTATGGTAAAGACAGCTTCCAGCCTATACAGACTCCCGAAGAAGGAGAGGAGTACTTGCTGAAGCCTATGAACTGTCCTCATCACTGTGAGATTTATGCAAATAAGCCTCGCAGTTATAGGGAACTTCCTTTCCGCTGTGCTGAATTCGGAACGGTATACCGTTATGAGCAGAGTGGCGAGCTGCACGGTCTGACCCGTGTTCGCTGTTTTACACAGGATGATGCTCATATATTTTGCCGTCCCGACCAGGTGAAAGATGAATTCATAAAGGTAATGGAGATTATCCAGCATGTATTCAAAATCTTCAACTTCTCTGAAGAAAGTGTTGAGGTACAGATTTCTCTCCGCGATCCTAACGACACCGAGAAATATATTGGTAGCGATGAGGACTGGGCTAACGCAGAACAGGCTATCATAGATGCTTGTGCCGAGAAAGGCATGAAGGCTAAGACTGAATTGGGCGAGGCTGCATTCTATGGTCCCAAGCTCGACTTCATGGTGAAGGATGCTATTGGTCGTCGTTGGCAGTTGGGTACCATTCAGGTTGACTATCAGTTGCCTCAGCGTTTCCAGCTTGAATACATTGGCGAGGATAATGCCAAGCACCGTCCTGTTATGATTCATCGTGCTCCTTTCGGTAGTATGGAGCGTTTCTGTGCTGTACTCATTGAGCATACTGCCGGTCATTTCCCCTTGTGGCTGATTCCTGACCAAGTGGCTATTCTACCTGTTAGCGAAAAATATGTGGAGTATGCTCAGCAGATCAAGGAATATTTCGACACTCAGGAGGTCCGTTCATATATTGATGATCGAAATGAGAAGATCGGACGTAAGATTCGTGACAACGAAATTAAACATACTCCATACATGATTATTGTTGGCGAAAAAGAGCAGGCAGAAGGTACTGTTAGCTATCGCCAGCAGGGTGGAGGAGAGCAAGGAACAATAAAATTTGAAGATTTTGCGAAGAAAATTAACGAAGAAGTGCGTCAAATGACAGAAAATTCGTAATTTTGCACCCGATTTTAAAATATTTAATGAAGAAAGATAACCCTAAACTGCAGTATCGCGTTAACGAACAGATTCATGCGCGAGAAGTTCGCATCGTCGGAGATGGAATAGAATCAACCGTTCTACCAACTTTTAAGGCTATTCAATTGGCTGAGCAAAAAGGCGTAGATTTGGTAGAAATCTCCCCTAATGCAGAACCTCCTGTATGCCGTTTAATAGATTTCAGTAAGTTCCTCTATCAGCAGAAGAAACATCAGAAGGAAATTAAGGCAAAGCAGGTTAAGGTTGATGTAAAAGAGATTCGTTTCGGACCTCAGACCGATGAACATGATTATAATTTCAAACTCAAGCATGCTCAAGGTTTCCTTTCAGATGGAGACAAAGTAAAAGCTTATGTATTCTTTAAAGGACGCAGCATTCTTTTCAAAGAACAGGGTGAAGTACTCTTGCTTCGATTTGCTGCCGATTTGGAAGAATATGGAAAGGTTGACCAAATGCCTCAGCTTGAAGGTAAGCGTATGATAATGTTCATATCTCCCAAGAAACAACCGGCCCAGCCAAAGAAAATTCTGGAGAGCACGGCACAGGAGTTAGTGAACGATAAACCGAAGGAGAAGAAAGCTCCACAGCAGAAGGCCCGTAAAGAGTATACCGGACCTAAGGTCGAGGGTGAAGACTTTGATGATTAAAAAACGATAGTGCGTAACGCCCTGGTATATGCGTTGCCACATCTATTTATTAATATTAATTAAACAAATTAAAACAATTATGCCAAAAGTAAAGACTAATTCCGGTGCCAAGAAGAGATTCACGCTTACCGGTACAGGCAAGGTAAAGCGTCATCACGCATACCACAGCCACATCTTGACAAAGAAGACAAAAAAGCAGAAGAGAAACCTGGATCACAGCGCTATTGTAGTGACTGAGAACATGAAGCAGGTACGTGACCTCCTGTGTTTGCGTTAAACCCTAATGTCAAGACGCAGTTTTTAACTTTAGTTATTAACCGAACGGTTAGCACAAAGTTCGTACACAGATAGACGGCGCTAACGTTCAAAAAGAAAAAAATTATGCCAAGATCAGTAAATCATGTAGCTTCAAGAGCTAAGAGAAAGAAAATCCTGGGACTTACCAGAGGTTACTTTGGTGCCCGTAAGAATGTTTGGACTGTTGCTAAAAACACTTGGGAGAAAGGTCTTACCTACGCTTTCCGCGATCGTCGTACCAAGAAGCGTAACTTCCGTGCTTTGTGGATTCAGCGTATCAATGCAGCCGCTCGTATGGAGGGTTTGAGCTATTCTCAGTTGATGGGACTTCTGCATAAGGCAGGTATCGAGATTAACCGTAAGGTGCTCGCTGACCTCGCAGTTAACCACCCTGAAGCCTTCAAGGCTATCGTTGCTAAGGTTAAGTAATTTCAGTCCTCTCTGAGATTTACAAAAAAAGTAGCGTGCTTCTCTAATAAAGGGAGGCACGCTTCATTTTATATAAAACCGCACTGGTGATGTGATGAAACTCCGATAGAACAAGTTTTGAGTGCTCGCTGCCTTTGTAATCCACCGACTCTAAGGTTACCCGTTATGGGCGTGGCCCGCCATTAGCATGCGAAGCGTTCTCGGTTTCATAAAAATTACTGATGAGTATCCCGATCAAACCAGTGCGGTATTTAGTCTCATCTTCTAATGGCAAAGATAGTCGCATTTTATCATTCAACCAAGCGTTTACGTCACTTTTTTTATAAAACATAGTGTTTTTTCCATTTTTTTCTCATATTTTTGTGAAAAAGAAGTGAACTAAGAGCATGAAATTTCATTTTTCGGTTGAATATCATACTGTTTGGGGACAGCAGATAGGTGTTGATATTACACGTCGCGTTACAAGTGGCAAACGCATCGTCGAGCACATCATGTTAGATACCCAGGATGGTCTAATATGGAATGGGGAAGTGTTTTATAACAACAATGACACACTTTCTTTTACATATCAATATGTTTTATATGAAAATGGTAATGTAACTCGTCGTGAGTGGAACATTGTTCCTCGTTCGTTTAATGCATCCTCCAATCATGTTTTTATTTTCTGTGATTCGTGGCGTGATATCCCGCTATGCAATCATATGTATAGTTCCGCCTATACACATTGTATTTCTAATGTGCTTCCCAAGGAGCCTTTCTATGCATATTTCGAGAAGACGCTGGTTTTCCGCGTACAGGCTCCTCAGTTACGTTCTGGACAGGCCCTTGCATTGGTCGGTAGTTTGCCGCAGTTAGGCGGGTGGGATCCACGTCGTGCTTTGCGTATGGTTCGTGCTGGTATTAATGAATGGTCCATTTCTATTAGCGCCGATGGTATCAGTACTCCCTTCGAGTATAAATATGTTATACTTGATGAAAATACAAGTAGTCTTATTGCCTGGGAAGAGGGAGACAACCGTCGCTCTCCTAATTATGCCATAGAAACCAACAGGATTATTGTTTTAAGCGATAATATGTTGCAAGTTGGTGAAGGAAGATGGCGTGTGGCCGGTGTAGTAGTCCCATTGTTCTCTTTAAGAAGTGCCAATAGTCAGGGTGTAGGAGATTTCGGAGATTTATGTTCTTTGGTTGACTGGGCTGAGCAGACAGGCATGCATATCATACAGTTGTTACCAATCTATGATACAATACAGACACATACCGATGCCGATAGTTATCCTTATAACAGCATAAGCATATATGCCCTTCATCCTATGTATGTCGATATAAGACAGCTTCCGGCTATCGAAGATGAGGATTTTATGCAGCAATACGAGAAAGAGCGAATAGCTCTTAATTCCACTTCCAGATTACAGTATTCTAGTGTAAATGCACTCAAGGAACGATATCTAAGACGGTTATATATGCAGTCGGCATCATCTTTGTTCGTTGATGCATCCTACAATTCTTTCCGCCAGAAGAACATAGATTGGCTTATCCCATATAGTGTTTTCAGCTTGCTTCGTGATCAGTACGGAACATGTGATTTCAACAGTTGGCCACAATTCAGTAAGTATGAAGAAAGCAAGGTGCTGGCTTTCGCTGAAAATCATCAGTCTGAAGTGGGTTACTATATGTTTGTTCAGTATCTGCTTGATAAGCAGCTTTCTGCAGCCACAAAATATGCTCATCAGCACAGAGTGGTCTTTAAGGGTGATATTCCCATAGGTATCAGCAGATATAGTGTGGAAGCTTGGCATGAACCATATTATTTTCATTTGGATAGTCAGGCTGGAGCTCCACCAGATGATTTCAGTGTGACAGGTCAGAATTGGGGATTCCCAACCTATAACTGGGAATGTATGGCTCAAGATGATTACCGATGGTGGGTTCGTCGTTTCAAAAAAATGGCAGACTATTTTGATGCATATCGTATTGATCATGTTCTGGGCTTTTTCCGCATTTGGAGAATACCACTCCACAGTGTTCAGGGCTTGCTGGGATATTTCTCGCCATCACTTCCGCTGAGTGTCGGTGAGATAGAACAGTATGGTCTTCGTTATCGCTATGACTTCTTTACCCGTCCTTATATTACCGATAAAGTTCTGGCTGAGATCTTCGGAACAGAAGCTAAAAGTATTGTAAATAACTACCTGGTTGATCGTTGCGATGGAACCTATGACCTAAAAGAGCCGTTCTCAACCCAGCGTAAGATTAGGGACTATTTCGAAGGTTCGAAGAGAAAGAATGTTTCGTTTATTCGTGAAGGTCTGTATAAACTCATCAATAATGTTCTCTTTATACCAGATGCAGAGAACCATGAACGCCTTCATCCACGAATTGCTGTTCAGCAAGATTCTGTTTTCCAGTCATTGTCTGACTTTGAGCAGCAGGCATTCAATAAACTTTATGAGGATTATTTTTACCATAGGCATAATCAGTTTTGGTATGACCATGCCATGAAGAAACTTCCCATTCTTACCCAAAGCACGCGTATGTTAGTTTGTGCTGAGGATCTGGGAATGGTTCCTGCTTGTGTTTCTCCTGTTTTGGACGAACTAAAGATACTCTCCCTTGAAATTCAGACAATGCCCAAGGCCTTTGGTCAGACCTTTGCGCGCCTTGTGGATAACCCATATCGTAGCGTGGCAACAATCTTCACGCACGATATGCCTACGTTGCGCGGTTGGTGGCAAGAAGATTATAAGCGTGCACAACTATATTACAATCAAGTATTGCAACATAAAGGACTTGCACCAAAGCAAATGTCTGGAGAGTTGTGCCAAGAAGTTGTCAGCAGTCATCTTGCCTGTCCTTCAATGCTTTGCATGATAAGTTTACAAGACTGGCTATCTATCGACGAGAACGTCCGTTTTGCACAGCCTGATGCCGAGCGTATCAATGTGCCCTCCAATCCAAAAAACTATTGGGGGTATCGTATGCATCTTACCTTAGAAGAGCTCAAGTCCAATACTATGCTCTCCTTACGTATCAGAGATTTGATAGTAAATAGCGGACGTTCTTAGTGAATGTTTCTTTCGTTAAGTGCCCGTATGTAATTGCGGGCATTTTTTTTGTGCTCATTGAAAGTGGCTGCATATTCATGTGTACCTGAGAAATCAGCTTTAGCACACATATATAAATAGTTATGCTTCCGGTGGTTCAGTACAGCATCCAGACCCTTTATGCTTGCAATGCGGATGGGACCTGGAGGCAATCCTAAATTAAGATATGTATTATACGGACTATCTTTTTTCAGATGCTCACCTAATATGCGTCTAAGAGAAAAGTCTCCTACAGCAAACTTCACAGTGGGGTCTGCCTGTAACAACATACCTTTATGCAGACGGTTCAGATATAGTCCTGCTATAATAGGTTTTTCTGCATCATTCGCTGTTTCCTCATCTACAATGCTGGCCAATGTACAAATCTCCTCGTGTGACAAGTTAAGCGCTTTAGCTTTTTGTTCTCGCTCATCGTTCCAGAACGCCTTATTCTCTTTCTGCATTCGCGCCATAAGGCCTTTTAGAGAAATATCCCAATACACCTCATATGTGTTGGGAATAAAGAGAGCGGGAAGGGTAGCAGTGCTATATCCCAACTGACGACAGAAGTCTTCGTCGGATAAAGCATTAATTAAGGTCAGACTATCCAACATAATTTTCTTGGATATGGCTCCTGCAAGATTTTCCATAGTACGAGCCGACGGGATAGTCAGTAGGATAGGGTCCTGTTGCCCGTTCCTCAATTTGCGGTATAACGTCAAAATATCTATGTTGGGCTCAATAACATAACGTCCTGTTCTGGCATGTCTAAATGGTATAATCTTATTTATTATATTTGCCCTCCATCCCAGTTGTGCTTTGTAAAAAACGCTGTCAGGTGTATCGTTCTTATCGATGTATATGATTTTGTTCTCAGACCCGTTGACAGGTATGTAGAAGAACAGGTAACAAACTGAAATGATACTGGCACAGATTGCCAAGCAGAAAAATATTATGGCGTATTTAATTCCTTTCTTCATGTCTCAATTTTAGAAATGCAGATGCAAAAGTACAGAATTCTCAGTACTTTATACAAAAAAGAACGGTATAATTTCCCTAATTTCAAAAAAAGAGTTACCTTTGCAGTCGGTTTTGCCGATATGGCTCAGTTGGTAGAGCAACGCATTCGTAATGCGTGGGTCAGGGGTTCGAGTCCCCTTATCGGCTCTTATAATTTGATAGGAGAGTTCTTTGTTGAACTCTTTTTTTTATCATATATCTTCTCTTGGTTTATATATTCACCCCAATTGTCTAATATTTTATTCACCTTTAATACTTCATCAACTGAAAGAATGTGGGCATATCTACCAACTCGATGCTTGGATCAAGGCGCTTGGCTTCTTCTACCAGGTTAACATACCATTCCGGGCTTTTTAATATGATTCGGAACCAATGGAAATGAACACCCTTGCGGAGATGTACCCTTTCCACCAGTACTCGCGCAGCTTCCTTGGGATTATTTGAAACCAGGTCGTAGTCGGACCTTAGTATAGGCATGCCACGATAGTTGCCGATTATATTGCACTTCTGGGGGACAATACCATTACGACTGAATGTCCTGTATGCATCCAGCGATTTTTTGCCCATTTCAGGACCATTCCCATCTATGATGAAGCCTGTTACACTAAGTCCCCATTTCCGATAGTATTTCTTACAATGACGCTTCCATGTGTTGATGTCTTCTGCTGCGCCTTCTTTCTCAGCGACACCTGGCATTAGATAGCCTGCTCCATTATCAGCTGCTGCAAAGAAATCTTTAGGACTTGCAGTAACACGAAAATTGTGTAGCACGTGAGGAACTCGTTCGGAGAGCACAGGGCTGATACACCACATCATGGGAAGTTTTCCCCTATAGGGATTGTCCCATAAGTCTGGTGTGCGTTGTGATACCCAGGAGGAAGCGTCGTAATCACCTACATAGATAATCACGTAGTTACGTGTTGTATCAACTATTCCGTCATTATTCAGATAGTGTGCTTCCTTCAGTTTTTTCTTTGAAATCCAAGGCTGGGGATAACGCTTCTTTAAGGGAAAGTGTTGCCAGAACGAAGCGTTAGCCAATGCGCCATAGCCTATGGCATCAGCATCCTTGAAAGCCATGTATCTACTGATTAGTTCGGCAAACTGCCATTCCGTTGCTACATCCTCGTGCTTCCCACCTGCACGTTTGGTATATTTATATGCCCATTCAGGGAAGCCCCCTATATAACATGGTGCTGAACCACGGCGGAGCGTGTGTGCTTGCTGCAACATTTCGCAAAGTGTACGATAATCTGTTCCAACCGGTTGGGTGATATCATCTGTAGCCTCGTCTGGCCAGGGAGACAAATCGAAGAAGAAAGCCTTACGACTGATGAAAAAGTCGTGATTGGTAAGTGTATGATGGTTAATGGGCGCGCTTAAGGGTTTTTTACGCCACAGTTGGTCCTGATAGTATCCGGCATATCGTCCATCTATGCGCCCCTTCTTCATATACCGTTCAAGTAACCATAGGTAAGGATCGCATTTCTGGCTTCCAGATGAAACACGTGTAGTTCCTGGAATCATTCCCCTTCCAGTAAAGAGAGGACTACCGTCCTCGTTTACCAACCATTCTTGTACCTCTAAGGCATCTCTGCCACTTGTCAGTCTCTGATATAGGGATGAGGGGCGTATATCCCAGCGCAAAGGCAACAGGTTTTCCACACCTGCTATACTGCTGGCAACATTGCTTGTTGAAGCTACGTTAGAATCGTATGCAACTACACCTCGAAGTAAAGGGCGGAAATATCTGACGACATCTTCCACACTTTCCATAGATAGCGTGTCGCGCCCATTTAACCATTCATCCTTACGTCTGTAACGGTTCCACCAATAGGCATCGATACTACATCCGTGACTTTCAACATATTCTATGTATAACCGAGGCTTGTCTCTGTTGACAATTCCCTGAAGCGCACTGATAGTATGCAGGTCATCCCATACACTAATAACAGCCATGCTGTCTTTGTAATCAGCCTTCAGTGTGTACCTCATGTCGATATAAACAATCGGCTCCTGTTTTTTTGCATCGACATAGATTCCTAAAAAAAAGAATACAAATAAAAGAAGATGTTTCATTATTCAGTTTGGATAAAGGTACGTAACTGCCGGACACCTTGGTGGTTGTTGTCGAGGATTTCCACTTCCTTTAGATAATGCTCTGCTTTCTCCTTTTCGCCCATGCCGTAGTAACCGAGGGCGAGCATGTATTTACAATGGATGAGATTCTTTGTGTCAAGACTGTCCTCCCAAATGAGCAAGTCGGGTAGTGAAACGGCAAAGTAGTCCATCACCACCTTTTCGTAAATATGTTGCTTGCCGTAATTGATAAGCTTGTTGAATAGACCACGGGCTTTATTTTCTTGCCCTAGTTTGCGATAGCAGAGGGCTGCATAGAAAATCTTGTCGGGCTTGGCATCGTTGTAGTACATAGCGGCAGCAGGTTCTGTGGGGCCTGCTGTACCTTCCTCGTATCGGCCAAGGAAATAAAGGAAATCGTTGTCTTGGGCGCCATATAGCTTGCCTTCGCCCAAATGAGCTGGGAAGGTCAGACACTCCTCAAGCAGTTGGCGGGCATGTTGGTCGTTGTCATCTTTCTGTAATAGCTGCTTGGCAATCTCCAAACGGCAAATCTGGTATTGTCCGCTTACCTTTCCTTCTCCACCTTCCCATGGATGGAAGACGCGGTTGTCGATAATCTCTTTAGCCTCCTCGTAGCGACCAAGTTGGTTAAGTAGAGTTGCCTCTTCGAGTACAAGATCATCACGAAGCTGGATAAGTTCCGGATACTGCAATAGGAAGTCCAATCGCTCCTGATGAGACTTGTGAAGACGTTTGTAGAGTTGGTCGAGTTCCATAAGTGTTCGTGCATCGCCCTCGTCAAGGTGGAAGGCGCGTTCCATGTATTCGAGGGCTTCTTCTTGACGCCCCTGTTTGTTAAAGCGTGCCAAAGCGAGGTTGCGCCATACGCTGGAGAATGAAGGATCGAGCTCGGCAGATTTTTCCCAGTACTCGATTGCAAGTTCGTACTGACGTTTGTCGTAGTAGAGACAGCCCAAAAAGTATGGTGCCCGGGCATCTTCGATAATGGGCAGGAGCTCCAGTTTCTGAAGGATAAATGCATCTTCCAAACGATTGGGGAAACAATAGTCTGGACTTATCTGGACAGCCTTTTGCCGATATTTTATTGACTCGGTTATGGAACTGATGTAAGCCAGATAATAATAGGTAAGCGGCGACTCTTCCACATGGTGGCTGATAGCCGTCTGCAACACCAGTTCAGCTTCCTTTTTAAGTCCGGCATGCATATAGTCAAGGGCTATCTCGTGATAGTTATAGATGTTGCCATGCATCAGTTCCACCATACGCTCCAAAGGCTCATTGCTTTCAGTCAGCAGGTGTTCCTCTACCATGCAGAGGTAGTTGAAGTGGTCTATCCTGTACGACTCCTGAATCCATGCCAGTGCCTGCTTGTTACGTCCCAATTTGCGCAGTACGACAGCCTTCATGGCACGTGCCTGATGGTTGTGGCTGTTGCTTATCAGGGCACGTTCCAACTCATCCAATGCATCCTCCCAACGCTCGTCGGCCATACTGATGCAAGCAGCCTCGTAGAAGCCTGCATCTGCCCACGCCTTATTCCATGTAGATTTCCAGAAAAGGTCATACGCAGACTGGGGCTTCCCTAAGTATTTATTCACGACACCAAGGTAGAACAGCGGCTCACCATCGTATGGATTGGGATTACGTTTTTTCTGCACCTTAACAGCTGTCTGCAAATAGCTTTCTGCCATATCGAAGCGGGCACGGCGAAGATACCAGAGCCCCATCTGCATATTACATCGATAATCAAACGGGTCGCGTCGCAGTGCTTCTTCGTAGTAGTCGAGAGCCGACCATGTGGCATGACGGTATTGTTCCAAATGGAGGCCAGTCAGATAGAGCTGGTCGATGGTCTTGGTGTCTTGAGGCGAGAGGGCAGCCTCGGCGGCATCGGGAATGGGACGGATTTCGTCAGGCTCGGCATACCAGCACAGCAACGGACACTTACGCTTACCCTCTGCCCGGTCGATGGTCAGACGAAGGTCGGCAAGGTGCTCCTTTCCTGTTTTAACTGTCTCTACAAGCACTTCTTCGGGACTCAGCGTGACAATCTTATTATAATACGCTATACCGTCTTTGCCGTCAAGAACGATGCGTACGGTTTTCTTCGAGGTAGCCAAAATCTTGAATTGTGCCTGGCAATCTGCAATCTCCTCGATGTTCACGACGAAGTCCTTTGATGCCTGCTTGACGATTCCCACCTCGCGATAAGGCATGAAGTACTGCACGAACTGTTTCTCCTCATATGGCATGAGCCACGTAAAGTCGGGCTGATTCTCTGTATAGACGCCTGCCATCAGCTCGATATAAGGGCGGAAGCCAGGCTTTAATGGGGAATCATCTTTCGTTACCTCATCTGTAAGGTTGCGATCCCAGGCACGGCCAAAGTCGCCATTCCCCCATGTCCATTGTTTCTTACCGGGCGAAAATTGGTGGCGGGCCACATGTAGCATTCCCCCATGTGTGTCGTTCTCGTATCCACCTTCGAAATCGTATTTTGAATTAACGGCCATATAGCTGGTAGGCACAAAGATATTCTTGTAATTAGAGATATCCACACCTGCGGAATAGTCCATTTTATAATAGATGCCTGTGGCAATGGGGAAACTGGAAACGGCACGTTTACCGTGATCGAAGACGGCATTCACATCGGGTGGAAAGACGCTTTGATAGGCATCATTTACCTCAACGGCAGGATTAGCCCACCAGAGAAAGGTTTGGGGGAGTGGAGTCCGATTGCTGACACGCCCTTGAATCTCCAGATAGGCACAACCTGGACGTAACGTAAAGCCTGCCATTCCCTTCTGATGGAACATACGCTCCATCTCGTTCACCCAAACAGTTACACTTCCGTCTTCGTTCTCCACAATAGTAGAATCGACGGGCATATAGGTGGAAGGGCGGTGATGCTGGGGCCAATTGAACTCAATGCCTCCCGAGATCCACGGACCAGCCAAGCCCACAAGAGCAGGTTTGATGACGTGGTTGTAATATACAAAGTGGCGCTGCTTTATTTTATCATAAGCCATCTGTATACGTCCACCCAATTCGGGGAGTATCATTACCTTTATGTATTCGTTCTCCAACCAAACAGCCTTCCAATCCTTGTCTACTTTTTCATTGCTGATGGATTCTATGACAGGGTAGGGGTAAACAACACCACTTGAGCCCTGATATACTCTCTTTTCCAAGAACATAGGATTCTTTTCGGGCTTCCCCACCTCGTAGGTCGGAATCGTTACAATTTCTTTCCAAGCTTTTACCATGTTTTTGTTTACGCGTTATATTTTTCTAATTTACCAATTCATGTTCCAATTCTTCCAGGCTCTTTCCTTTAGTCTCAGGGCAACGGCACAATAGAAATACAAATGCAGCGAGACAGATGACACTGTAAACCCAGAATGAACCACTGCTACCTAGTGCTGCATTCATGGACGGGAATGAGAATGTGAGTGTGCAACATCCAACCCATAAGGCAAAGGTGCATGTAGCCATGGCAATGCCTCGTATACGGTTGGGGAATATCTCAGCCAACAACGTCCATGTTACAGGGGCCAGCGTCATGGCATATACCGAGATTGCCGCAACCACCAACGTAACCATCAAGACACCCTTCACTTCGAAGAAATAGCATGTGCCCAGCGTAAGGTAGATTAGCCCCAATCCGCCAGCACCGATGAGCATAAGCGTTCGGCGTCCCCACTTTTCGATAGTGTAGAGAGCCGCAATAGTAAATACAACGTTGGCTATGCCGGTAATTACAATATTGATAAACATACCGTCTACATCAAAACCGGCACCCACGAATATCTCTTGAGCATAGTTGAAGATTACATTTGTTCCGCACCACTGTTGAAATACAGCAATCACCAAACCTAAAACTAATATCCTTGCATATCTGGACTGGAACAACTCTTTTAACCCAGCCCCTTGTCTTGTGGATTCATGAGTCTTCATCTTAAGGTACACAGGACTCTCTGGGATGAAGAAACTCATTATCAAGAACAATGCTGCAGGTATTGTTTCTGCCCAAAACATCCATCGCCATCCCCATTCTACGTTCCAGGCCTGTTCGACAGAAACGGAGGTATTACGAGCCAATAACATATTTACTATTTGTGCTGCCAGGATTCCCAGTACGATAGTCATTTGGTTGAGTGAGACCATACGGCCGCGAATTTCTGTAGGACTAACCTCTGCAATATACATCGGTGCCAAAGCAGACGCCACGCCGATACCTATTCCGCCCACGAAACGAGCAATGTTAAACAAAGTGAAGCTATTGAACAATCCTGTTCCTATGGCAGATACGGTAAATAAAACTGCCGATAACATGAGCAACGGCTTACGACCATATTTGTCAGCAGCTCCACCTGCCACCATAGCACCAGCAAGGCAACCAACCAAGGCAGTAGTCATTGCTACCCCCTGCATTATAGGTGATTCGCTAATACCGAAGAAGAGTTCGTAAAATGGCTTAGCACCACCTATTACCACCCAATCATACCCGAAGAGTAATCCGCCCATTGCAGATACAGCGCATATGAAATAGAGAAATCCTTTACTGTAACTCAGCATTAGGGTCTTTGATTTCCGTTGATTATCCATAAAATAAGGTTGTTATAATGTGGTTGTTCGTTTTTTCGTTGGAAAATTATGCAAAAATATTCATATAGAATCTCTCAACTTATTTTTTTTGCTCTTAAAGAGTTGTTTTGTTATATAATAAGCCAGATGAGCTTGTTTGTTGTATTTCAAGATAAACAAAAATACTACCTTTATATTTTGTATTTTGGCCGGTTTGCACTATCTTTGTGTCCAAAATAATAAGGATTATGAATAAAGTAATGTTAATAGGGAACGTTGGCAAGGAGCCAGAGGTAAGATACGTAGATGCAGGAGTATGCGTCGCAAGTGTGAGACTGGCTACCAAAGAGCGTGGATATAAGTTGCCAAACGGAGGAGAAGTGCCCGACCGTACAGAATGGCATAACATTATACTCTGGCGCAGATTAGCCGAGGTGGTAGAGAAGTATGTGCATACGGGTGACAAACTCTTTATTGAGGGACAGATACATACACGTACCTGGGACGACAAAAATGGGATAAAGCGTTCCATTACTGAAATATGGGCAGACTCTATGGAAATGCTTACTCCCAAGTCGCAGGAAACAACAGAAGAAAATAACGTATAATGGATTTGTCGTCATATATACAAGCCCTTGTAGACTCATTTGGTGCAATAACTTTTCACTCGCCAACAATAGGTGTCATTGTTGCCTTATGTCTTTCTTTTTTTCTGCTACTTTGCAGCGGCTTTGTTTCAGCAAGCGAGATAGCATTCTTTAGTCTGTCACCTTCTGATATCAACGAGGTTGAGGAGGAGAAACATAATTCGGACAAAAGTATTCTGGCCCTGCGTGAAGATAGCGAACGATTATTGGCCAACATTCTTATCTGTAACAATCTGGTGAACATTGCCATCATTACGTTATTGGATTTCGTGTTCATGAAGGTTGTAGACTTTGGCGGTTCCGAGTTGCTACAGTTTATACTGATGACTGTGGTGCTTACGTTCCTGCTTCTTCTTTTCGGTGAAGTAATTCCCAAGATATACAGTTCCCAACATACACTCGCTTTCTGTCGTTTCGCAGCACCAAAATTATGTAAAATCAGTAAACTTCTGTCACCAATGAGTAATCTCCTTATCAGGAGTAAAGTCGTAACAAGGCGTTTTGCGCACTCTGATACACAGAGTCTTACAGTAGATGATTTAGAAAAAGCGATGGAACTTACTGATCAAAAAGATATTGCCCAGGAAAGCAGTATGTTAGAGGGTATTATCCGTTTTGGAGGCGAGATGGCAAAAGAGATTATGACTAGTCGGGTAGACATTGTGGCTTTGGACATAAATACTTCTTTCCCTGAGGTGCTGAAATGTATCGTCGAGAATAACTACAGTCGAATCCCTGTATATCAGGGAACACAAGATAATATAAAAGGTGTTCTGTACATTAAGGACTTGTTGCCACATCTCGGCAAACCCTCCAGTTTCAGATGGCAGAGTCTTATTCGTCCTCCTTATTTCGTGCCCGAGACTAAGATGATTGACGACTTATTGCGTGATTTCCAGTCGAACAAGGTACACATGGCTATTGTTGTGGATGAATTTGGTGGCACAAGCGGTTTGGTGACGATGGAAGACATAATTGAGGAGATTGTCGGGGAGATAAACGATGAGTATGATGATGAAGAAAAGCCTTATCAACGCCTGAATCAGAATACTTACATCTTTGAAGCTAAGATTCTGCTGGCCGACTTTATGAAGATGTTCGACCTTAACGATGACTATTTTGAGGAGGTAGAAGGTGAAGCCGATACCTTAGCAGGTCTTCTGTTGGAGATTAAAGGTGAATTCCCCCAACTGCACGAGAAGATTACCTATAAAGGCTTCTCCTTCGAGATTATGGAGATGGATGAACGCCGTATCGTTAAGGTGAAGGTCATCATCCACAAAGAGGAGTAGTTCCTATTTGTGGATAGTTTAGAGTCAGTTTTATAAGTTGATAAAAAGTAATATACTTGTTAAACTATAAACTTTCTCCCGACTATAAACTTTCAACTTTTAAATTTTTAATGTCTTAGTGCTTCTAATAGAGCGCCAACAGCTTGCTGTGGGTCTTGCAACTGGTCTAACAGCGTCACAAACTTGCTGCCAATGATGGCGCCTGCTGCATTCCTTTGTGCACTCTCAAGGGTTTGCTTGTTGCTAATGCCAAAACCTATCATGCGAGGATGTTGAAGCCCCATGTTATTTACCTTATTAAAGTATGCTTGTTTTGCTTCATCAAACTCCTTCTGAGCTCCTGTTGTGGCGGCAGAACTGACCATATAGATGAAACCATCTGTGTTTTGGTCGATGAAGCGTATTCGTTCGTCTGAAGTTTCAGGGGTGATAAGCATAATCACACGTATGTCATACTTGGTAGCAATAGGCTTGACTTCTTCCATATAATCGCGGAAGGGTAGGTCGGGGATGATAACACCATCTACATCGGCTTCTTTGCACGTACGGAAGAAGGTCTCATATCCCATTTGGTAGATGGGGTTCATGTAGCCCATAAGTATAAGGGGCAATTTCACGCCTTCCTTTCTGACTGCCGTTAGCTGAGAAAAGAGCTTGCGCAGCGTCATACCATTGCGTAAAGCTTTGGTAGCAGCATCCTGAATGACAGGGCCGTCGGCCATTGGGTCGCTGAAGGGAATTCCAACCTCTATAAAGTCGATGCCGTTTTTCTCTATCGTCTTGATGATATTTCCTGCGCTTTCCAGTGTAGGGTGTCCAGCGCAGAAGTAAAGTGACAGAAGTCCCGACTTCTTCTCCTTAAATATATTGTCTATTCTGCTCATCTTATCCAATTCATAATTTATTATTCATAATTGAAGCATTCGGCGTTTATAATTTGTTTGCGAACTTTGCTAATGATTCAGCATCTTTGTAGGCTGGTGCTGTTTCGAAGCGGGAGTTCAGGTCAATGCCGATCCATCTGGGGTGACGCCATCGTCTGATTTTCTCTTCATCTCCGGGTCCTATTCCGCCTGAGAGTAGGAATGGGGTATTACCATTGTATTGCTGCAGGATATCCCAATCGAACTGCTCGCCGCTGCCTCCTATGGTTTTGCATTTGGTGTCAAACAGAAAAAGCGTGGCTACATCCTCGTAATGGATGGTTGCTGCAATATCGCTTGCTGTTGCAATGCTGAAAGCCTTGAAAATAGGAAGGCGAGTAGCCTCTTTTATTCGATAGCAGAAGTCTGCACTTTCTCCTCCGTGCAGTTGAATAGCGTCCAGCCTGAAGTCTTTTGCCTTCTGCAAAACTTCTTCTTCTGTGGGGGTAACAAAGACGCCTACTTTGGTACATTTGGGCAGGTAGGCGGGGACCTCGGAAACATAACGCCTGGAGCCTTCCCAGAATATAAAACCCATCATATCTGGCTGTACCTGTTCTTCTACTGCACGTATGTTTTCGGGGTCGCGCATACCACAAACCTTTATTCTCAATTCACAATTCTTAAGTTATAATTGCTCGATGAATTCTGCAAGGGCTTTGCCTGGGTCGGCTTGCTTCATAAAGTGTTCACCCATTAGAAAGCCTCGGTATCCGGCAGCTCGCAACAGTCTGATAGTTTCGGGTTTACCAATTCCGCTCTCGCTGACTTTAACCTTCTCCTTTGGAAGGCGTGAAATCATGTGGAACGAATTCTGTACATCTGTATGGAAAGTCCCCAGGTTGCGATTGTTGATCCCCAACATATCCACATCCAGTTCAGCATAGTCTAATTCCTCCAGAGAATGCATCTCGAGTAGCACCTCCAACTTTAGTTCATGAGCAAGGGCAGTAAGTGTTTTAACCTTTTGTTTCTTCAGGTCAGCAGCAATGAGAAGGACAGAATCGGCACCTATCTCACGAGCTTGGAAGAGTTGATATTCGTCTATTATGAAATCCTTACGTAAGATAGGGATGTTTACAAGTGGTCGAGCCATTCTAACAAACTCCATGCTACCGCCAAAGAATTTCTCGTCGGTAAGGATGCTAAGAGCAGCTGCTCCGTTCTGTTCGTATGAGAATGGAATAGCTTCGGGCTTTCCTTCCTCCTTAATCCATCCCTTAGACGGACTCTTGCGCTTGAACTCGGCAATTATACCATGAGGATCGTCGATCAGTGCCTTAGACATACTTCTGCCTTCCACACCCTCTGCCATCATCTTTTCGACTATAGCATAGAGTTCGCGGGCCGGCATTTGTTCTTTCTGCTCAGCTACCTCAATGTGCTTGTGGGCAACGATTTCCTCTAATATATCTTTCATTCTTATTAGTTGACGGGTTGCTTGTTATCGTTCCTCTTTATGAGTTAATCTCCACAAATTTCTTGAAACATTGAAGAGCTCGTCCGCTTTCCAGTGATTCGCGTGCCTTCTCGATGGTTTCGGAGATGGTAAGCTCTTCCTCCATAAGGCTGATGCCGCATGCAGCGTTGGCTAGAATGACATTCTTCTGTGCTTCTGTACTCTTGTTCTCAAGTACGTTATCGAATATCCGCATCGCTTCCTCAGCCGTTTCTCCTCCGTAGATATCTGAGGGCTTTACGTATTTTAGCCCCATCTCCAACGGGGTATAGACCTTCTCGAAATAGCGGGTGTTTATCTTAAAACCGCTGGTAAGCGAAATCTCGTCGTATCCGTCGTAGCTGGTTATCACACCATAGTTGTCGCCAATTTTCTGGTGAATGTTGGTGTAGAGGCGCAACTGACTTTGATTGGCTGTCCCATGCAAAGAGTTTTTAGGCCTACATGGATTAACCAAAGGGCCAAGCAAATTAAAGAATGTAGGTATAGCCAAAGCTTTACGAGCAGGACCTACATGTTTCATCCCATAGGCAAAGAGCGGAGCATGAAGATAGCAGATGCCTGCTTCATCCAAGGAGCGACGGAGCAGATCTTCGTTGTCTGTAAACTTCACGCCATGTCCTGCCAGTACATTGCTGGCTCCGCTTACACTGGTGCTTCCTCCATTGCCGTGTTTGGAAACCTTGTAGCCGGCTCCTGCAATAACAAAGGCCGAACAGGTGCTGATGTTAAAGGAGTTCTTTCCATCCCCACCAGTGCCAACTATATCCAGTGTATTGTAATCGTCCAGGTTTACTCTCTTGCCGGTTTCCAGGAGCCCGTCACGAAAACCAAGCATCTCATCGACTGTTACGCCTCTGGTTTGCAAAGCCATCAGTAAGGCTGCAATCTGGTGCTCATTATATTTTTGTTCGGTGATTCCCAGCATGATGGTGTGGGTGTCCTCGCGTGAGAGAGTCGCACCTTCTATGAGTTGTGATAGGTATTGTTTCATTTGTATTCTAACCAATTTCTGATGATTGTTTTACCTGCTTTAGTCAGTACGCTCTCTGGGTGGTACTGAATACCGCGTATGTCATATTCTCTGTGGCGGAGCGACATGATGTATCCTTCCGGACTGGTGCTGGTAACCTCCAAGCATTTAGGGAAGTCGGCGGTATCTACAACCCAAGAGTGGTAGCGCCCAACCTCGATGTTTTTTTCCAATCCTTCGAAGATGTAGTCATCTGCACAGATATGTGCCGGAGTGGCTACTCCGTGAAAGACACTGCTTAGGTTGGTCAGTTTTCCGCCAAATACCTCACCTATAGCCTGATGTCCCAAGCAAACGCCCAAAATTGGCTTCTTGCCGGCATACGTCCTGATGACATCTAGCAGCAAACCAGCCTCGCTGGGTATCCCCGGACCGGGCGAGAGGATGATCTTGTCGAAATTCTCCAGTTCGGGGAGTTTGAATTTGTCGTTTCTGAGAACAGAAACTTCTGCTCCCAATTCCTTTACCAGATGCGATAGGTTATAAGTAAAGGAATCGTAATTGTCTATGATCACTATCTTCATGAGTTCATGAGTTGTTAAGTTCATGAGTTGTTAGAGCTCCTTGGCTTTTTCTATGGCTTTTCGCAGAGCCCCCAGCTTGTTGTTCACTTCCTGCAGCTCATATTCCACGTCGCTTTTGGCCACGATGCCACCTCCGGCTTGGAACCACAGTTCGTTGTTACGGCTCACGAAGGTACGGATGGTGATAGCTTGGTTCAGGCTTTTGTTAAATCCGATGAATCCGATGCATCCGCCGTAGGCACCGCGGTTGTGTGGCTCGTACTTGCTTATCAGCTGCATCGCCATCACCTTGGGGGCCCCTGACAGAGTACCGGCAGGGAAGGTGTCGATAAATGCCTGGATAGGGTCTGCTCCTTCGTCCAGTTCTCCGCTTACCCTGCTCACCAGGTGAATGACGTGGCTGTAGAATTGCATATCCTTGTAGAAATCTACCTTTACGTTATGGCAATTGCGGCTCAGATCGTTGCGAGCCAGGTCAACCAGCATTACATGCTCGGCATTCTCCTTGGGATCGTTGCGCAGGTATTCAGCATTCTTGCGGTCGGTCTCGGCATTCCCCGTACGCTTTGTGGTTCCTGCAATAGGGTCTATATATGCCTTGCGGCCCTCTATGCGGCAATGGGTTTCGGGACTTGAACCGAAAATACGGAAGCCGCCGAAGTCGAAGTAGAACAGATAGGGACTGGGATTGATGCTTCGTAGGGCTCGGTAAAGCTTGAAGTCGTCGCCCTCGTAACGTTGTCTGAAACGACGGGAGAGTACAATCTGGAATACATCGCCCCTCAGGCAGTGAGCAATACCCTTGCGGATATTCTCGCGATGATCATCATCTGTCAGCGTGCTGCTGTATTCTCCTACGGGATGAAACTCGTATGCCTGGTAAGGGCGTCCGTTTAGGTCTCGCTCCAGTACATCCAGGTCATCTTCTTCGCCATCGGCCAGCATTTCTATAAGTGTGAGTTCGTTGCGGAAATGGTCGAAAACAATGACATCCTTGTATAGAATATATAAAAGGTCGGGCGCATCGTTCTGTGTTTGCGTCTCGTCCTTGACATTTATATTCTCGAAGTAACGTACCGCATTGAACGAGGTGTAGCCATACAAGCCGCAATAGTTGCTTTCCGGTCCTGATATGTCAAACGAACCTATAAACTGATTGATAAGGTCGGCAGATGTAAACTGCTCGTTTATAGGTGTTTCTGTAATCTTGTTGTCTGGGTATTTGCAGATACCCATTCCATGTTCTATGCTCACGCTTCCGATGGGGTGAACGGCAATAAACGACTTGGCATTCTCGCCTCCGTGATAGTCCGAACTCTCCATAAGGGCGCTTTGAGGATAGGCATCCCTTACTTTCAGATAAGCACTTACGGGAGTTATCAGGTCGCCCAGAATCTTACGGCTGGCGGTGTGGTATTTATATGGCATCATAATTAATTTCGTTTTTGTGGGAAAGGTAGGTAGAGAGGTCCTTATCGCCGCGTCCGCTGACGGTAAGTACCACCACATCCTCCTTCTTGAATTTCATTTTGGGTAGGATGGCTAATGCGTGGCTGCTCTCCAGGGCAGGAATGATGCCTTCAAGCCTAGTCAGTTCGAAGGCAGCTTGCAAAGCCTCGTCATCGTTAATAGAATAGACTTTTGCGCGTCCCGTCTCGTACAGGTTGCAATGCATGGGACCTGTGCCCGGATAGTCCAGTCCGGCACTTATGCTGTAGGGCTCGATAATCTGCCCGTCTTCGGTCTGCATAACCTTTATACGGCTTCCGTGCAGAATGCCAGTACTGCCCACATGTAGTGAGGCGGCAGTCTGTTCGGTATCTTTTCCTTTACCTCCAGCTTCACCCAGAACCAGTTTTACGCGTTCATCGTCCAGATAGTGATAGATGGTTCCTGCCGCATTGCTTCCTCCGCCAACACAGGCTATCAGGTAATCAGGGTAATCACGCCCTATCTTCTCCTGAAGCTGGAACTTTATTTCCTGGCTGATAACGCTCTGCAATCTGGCCACCATCTCGGGGTAGGGATGAGGCCCTACCGTACTGCCTATAATATAAAATGTATCGGCAGGATGACAGCACCAGTCGCGAATGGCTTCGTTTGTAGCGTCCTTCAGCGTCTTGTTGCCGCTTTGTACGGGAAATACCTCGGCTCCGAGCATACGCATTCGTTCAACGTTTACATGCTGACGCTCCACATCCAAAGCGCCCATATACACGCGGCACGGCATATTCATCAGGGCGCATACTGTAGCTGTAGCTACGCCGTGCTGTCCGGCTCCTGTTTCCGCAATAATACGTGTTTTGCCCATTTTCCGGGCCAGCAGAATCTGCCCTATGGCATTGTTGATTTTGTGGGCTCCTGTATGGTTCAGGTCTTCGCGCTTCAAGTATAGCTGACAGCCGTATTTCTCGCTCATACGTCTGGCATAATAAAGGGGCGAGGGCCTGCCCACATAGTCACGAAGCAATTGGTGGTACTCCCGTAGGAACTCTTCGCTCTCAATGATAGAGAGGTACTGGGCCTTCAGGTTCTCAACCGTTTTGTATAATATCTCTGGAATATAGGCACCGCCATACGGACCATAAAACCCATCGTCATTAACTTTGTACGATTTCATCTTTTACCTTTTGTTACAAATACCGTCGCAAAGGTAATGGATTTTCTGTTTCTGACAAACAAATGGTATCAAAAATGCCAAAAAAACTTTTGCTTTTGGCATGAAAGGTTGTGTTTGGTTACAAACTGTTAGGGAACTTGGAAGGAATATACCTTTAAGTCCTTTAAGTCGCCTATGGGTTTTTGCTTTATATTTAACAAGATGTAATCTCCTTTTGTCAGAGCTTCTAACGGATGGCAGAAGAAACCGTTGTCTCCGTCTGATTTAATATAAAAGTTTGCCGGTTCCACTCTTTTGTAATCGTTCTCCAAAATTACGCTCTTGGGGATTTTCCTGTAGTATTTCTTGTTCAGCAACCGGATGATGACATAGTCAGCCAGCACTTCATCTTCTGCGGGAGTTATATGAAACTCTGGCATGCCGTTATCTGTAAGTTGTGAAGAATGGCCTCTGGAGAGATAATGGGTAACCTTATCCTTCAGTTTGATGTCGAAAATAGTCCATCCTGGTTTAAGTTCGCTTTGCGTCTGTTCGGCTTTCAGTGTTGCAAAGTTGTCCAGAACCTTTAGCTCTACCTTCTGGGCATACATGCAGGTAGGTAGGAATAAGAGTGTGAATGCCTTTAATATCTTCATAACATGTGCAAAAATACAGATTTTGTATGAATTTACAAAAGAATGCTTTGTAAAGTGAAAGAATTTTGTTTCCTTTGCATGTAAATATCCGTTATATGTAACGAAAAGGAGTTATTATGACCATTGCAATTGTAATTTTAATGTTATTCGGATATGCCCTTATCTGTTCCGAGCATATTACCAGAATTAACAAAGCCACCGTAGCCCTGTTCTGTGGTGTCTGTGGTTGGGTGATGTATATGTGTGTTGGTCCGCATTACATTCAGTCGTTACATGGAATGGATTTTTTGAACTATCTGGGCGATGATGCTTATAGCGTTCGGGCTGTTAACGAATATATTTACCATCATGTATTTGTTAAACACATGGTGCAGATGTGCTGCATTGTGATGTACCTTCTTGCAACGATGGCCATCGTAGAGGTGCTGGCCAGTAACGAGTGCTTCGATTTTATGGTCGACTGGTGCCGGGCCAAGAAGAAATGGCGCCTGACGTGGACGCTGGCAGCCTGCAGCTTCCTGCTTAGTGCCAACCTGGATAACCTGGCCTCGGCAGTCATCATGCTTACCATTTTAAGCAAGCTTGTGATAAACCCCCGTCAGCGCTCCATCTTAGGTGCCATAGTTGTTATTGCAACCAGCTGCGGAGGCTGTTTCGGCGTTATCGGTGATGTTACATCCCTGTTGATATGGACCAGTTCTGCGGTAACACCTACCAACTACACATCAGCCCTGATTATCCCAACCATTGTAGCAACCATTATTCCAACATACCTTATCGGAAGAATGCTTCCCGAGCATATCGACCTGAAGCGCCCCAGGGTCTTCTTCCGTGGTGATGATGCAGCCATGCCTGTCTGGCAACGAGCCGTAATGTTATTTCTGGGCTTGTACGGACTGTGGTTTGTGCCCACCTTCCACCGCCTTACCATGCTGCCACCGTTCCTTGGTGCCCTGTGTGTGTTAGGTGTGCTGTGGGTGGTAAACGAGATTTTTAATCGCAAGCGTATCTCTTCCGGGCAGCCTATCTCCCTGACCGGAATACGTTCTCTCCAGTACGAGATGATCCAGATGATTATGTTCTTCGTCGGTGTCAGCCTCTGCGTTAATCTGTTGGTCGAGGTTGGTGCCATGCGTCATGTTGCCGAGGTGTGCGACACCTATATCCATAACATATACCTCTTGTCTGTCGTAATAGGCTTTGTCAGCGCCTTTATGGATAATATTGCACTTGTAATGACTTCTATCTCCATTTTCCCCATTATGGAAGTGCAGAATTCTATGCCCGATTACGTGGCAGCATTTGCACAGAACGGTCAGTACTGGCATCTTGTGGCGCTGAGCGGATGTGTGGGCGGTTGTCTGCTGCCCATAGGATCTACATCGGGTTATGCATTGATGAAGCACGATGGCATAGGTATCTGGTGGTATATCAAATTCATTTCATCCAAGGTGCTGGTTGGCTGGATCGTTTCCCTTGGCGTTTATTTCCTTGTAGATTATTTCCTGAGATAAAGTTTTCCCGATGAAATACGATGTTTCTAAACTCGGCATCGACTACTTGAATCCCATGCAGCAGGAAATGCTGCAGGCTGTTCGTTGCGAGCGCCAGTTGGTTTTGCTTAGCCCTACGGGGTCGGGCAAGACACTGGCTTATCTGTTGCCTTTGCTGCAGTTGTTGGATTCGGGGAAGGATATGTTGCAAGCCTTGGTACTGGTTCCCTCCAGAGAGCTTGCCATACAGACCGTCGATGTGGTAAAGCGTATCTGTTCCGAGGTACGTGTCTTGGCATGTTATGGCGGACGTCCCGCCATGGACGAGCACAGGCAGATTAACGGTCTGCACCCTCATCTTATCGTGGCTACTCCAGGCAGAATCCTTGACCATATCCGTAAGCAGAATATCATTCCAGCAACGGTAAGCCATCTTATTATTGACGAGTTCGACAAGAGCCTGGAGCTGGGATTCCAAGAGGATATGAAGGCTATAGTCTCTGAGCTCGGCGCCATGGAACGCCGTATTCTCCTTTCAGCAACAGATAGCCCCTCTATCCCCGATTTCGTGGGAACAGACTATTGCCGTTTTTCCTATCTCGACGACGAGGAGCCTGTCTCTTCCCGCATAAACATACGCTGTGTCCTCTCGCCCGAGAAGGATAAACTCTCCGCACTGAAGGGTTTGCTCTGCACCTTAGGTACACAGAAGAACCTGGTCTTTGCCAACCACCGCCAGAGTGTGGAACGCATAGGTGCCTATCTGTCTTCCGAAAAGATTATGGCCGACATCTTCCACGGCGGCATGGAGCAGCGCGACCGCGAACGTGCCCTGTACCGCTTCATGAACGGCTCCTGCAACGTCTTTGTCTGTACCGATCTGGCTTCGCGCGGCCTTGATATACCCGATGTGGATAATATCATTCATTACCACCTGCCCATCGACGAGGAGTCTTACATACACCGCAACGGCCGTACAGCCCGTTGGGATAAAGTGGGAATTGCCTTTCTGATTTTAGGTCCCGAGGAGGCATTGCCGCCGTATGTCCAGCTTACAGAGGGCGAGTTCCGCATACCTGCCCGCCTGCCTTTGCCGTCCCTCCCGTTATGGGCAACGGTTTACGTGGGTAAGGGTAAGAAGGATAAGATAAGCAGGGGAGACATCCTTGGCTTCCTAACCAAGATTGGAGGCCTGGAGGGTAAGCAGATTGGGCGTATTGATGTGCTGCCCCAATGGTCTTACGTAGCCGTGGAAAGACGTGCAGTAAAGGCCCTTCTCTCCCGCATCAAGGGACAGAAGATAAAAGGCATTAAAACTATCTTCGCTCTAGCAGAATAGAGTATGAGATTGTGAGTTTATGAGAAGTCTGCTAACCGCTAACCGCTCAACGCTAACCAATAAAAAGAAGCATCCGTCCATTTGAACAGATGCTTCTTTTATTGTTATCGTTATCGTTTTTCGTTACTTCAGCACACCCAGTTGCTGGAATACTTTCTTCAGTTTTACTACAGACTGGTCAACCTGATCGTGCGTATGGGTTGCCATCAGTGCGTAGCGTACCAGGGTATCCTGCGGACCGCATGCAGGTGGTATTACCGGGTTGATGAATACGCCCTCCTCGAAGGCCATGGCAACAGCCATAAAGGTCTTCTGGGTATCTCTTACATACAGGGGGATGATGGGGCTTTCTGTCTCGCCAATCTCGAAACCTTCCTCGCGGAAACGCTTCAGGGCATAGCGTGTAACGTCCCACAGGGCCTCCAGTCTTTCGGGCTCAGCCTGTATGATGTGCAGGGCTTCCAGGGCTGCAGCGGTTGCAGCGGGTGTGTTGCTTGCACTAAAGATATACGTTCTGGCAGAGTGGCGCAGAGAGTCGATAATAATCTGGTCTGCTGCGATGAAACCGCCGATAGAGGCCAGACTCTTAGAGAAGGTACCCATAATCAGGTCTATGTCCTTCGTTACACCGAAGTGGTCACATACACCGCGACCCTGTCTGCCGAATACACCCAGGCCGTGTGCCTCGTCTACCATGATGCTGGCATTGTACTTATGCTTCAGCTCCACAATCTCGGGCAGCTTGGCCAGGTCGCCTTCCATCGAGAAGACGCCGTCCACGATAATCAGCTTCACCTTGTCGGGCTCGCAACGCTGCAGCACGCGCTCCAGGTCGGCCATATCGTTATGCTTGTAATGCAGCTGAGTGGCAAAGGAAAGACGGCGGCCGTCCACAATACTGGCATGATCTCTGTCGTCACAGATAATATAGTCGTCCTTGCTTACCAACTGGGGGATAACACCGCTGTTTACGGTGAAACCAGTCGAGAAACACAATGCGTCATCCTTTCCGACGTATTCAGCCAATTCCCTTTCCAGCTGAACATGGATGTCCAGCGTTCCGTTCAGGAAACGGCTGCCAGCGCAACCGCTGCCGTACTTGTGCATAGCCTTGCATCCGGCTTCTATAATACGTTCGTCACCCGTCAGACCGGTATATGCGTTAGAGCCAAACATCAGAACATGCTTGCCGCCCATTTCTACTTCTGTTCCCTGTTTTCCTTCTATTTCGCGAAAATAGGGGTATATACCTTTTTCCTTAATCTCCTTAGAAAGAGAATAAAAAGGGTGCTTAGCGAGTTTTTCTTGTAATAATCCCATTTTTTGAATTTATAGTTTCTCGAGGAATAACCCTCTCTCATGAAAATTTTTGCAAAGGTACGACATTTTATCAAAATACACATCATGTGGAATGAAAAAATAAACATTTATGGATTATTCATATTCAGAAATATGCAGATTCGTACACTTTTTACTACCTTTGTGCAGTAAATTATGCAAAATAAAGTCTCAGTCTGGTTCATCGTGAATCCCATCTCGGGTACAACCGACAAAAGTCGGATTGTCAACCTGATTCCAACGTACATGGATGCTGCACGCTTCGATGTTAAAATTTGGTATACCGAATTTCGGGGTCATGCAGCCCAATACGCTAACCAGGCTGTAGAGCAGGGCATAGACGTTGTAGTGGCTGTCGGCGGAGACGGAACTGTTAACGAAGTGGCACGTTCCCTTATCCATACCCGGACTGCGCTGGGAATCATTCCCTGTGGAAGCGGTAACGGCCTGGCACGCCACCTATTTATACCCATGAACCCCGAAGGTGCCCTGCAGGTTCTTTCCACATGCTCCATCGAGGCTCTGGATTATGGCGTTATAAACGGAACCCCCTTTTTCTGTACCTGCGGCCTGGGATTCGATGCCTTCGTAAGCAGTATGTTTGCCAAGAGCGAGCGCCGCGGCCTGCTTACCTATATCGAGAATACGCTGCGCGAAGGACTGCGCTATAAGCCCGACACCTACGAGATAGAGATAGACGGCGAGAAACAGCGTTACCAGGCCTTCCTGATAGCCTGTGCCAATGCCAGCCAGTACGGCAACAATGTATATATCGCCCCCAGTGCCAGTATGTCCGACGGCCTGATGGATGTCACCATCATGGAGCCCTTCACCATGCTGGAAGCGCCCCAGATAGCCATTCAGCTCTTCAACAAGACCATCGATAAGAACAGTCGCATACGCACCTTCAAGTGCAAAAGCCTGCGGATTCATCGCAACCAGCCCGGGGTGATACATTTCGACGGAGACCCCAAGGAGGAAGGTACTGATATCCAGGTAAGCCTTGAACCCCGCGGCATCCACATGGTAGTGAATACCAACGATCAGGTCTACACACCACCCCTGATTCGTGCATTTTCTGATTTCTATAACAACATGAATGCCGAGCTGGATGCCATTCGCGAGGATATTACCCGCCAGCAGCAGCGCATCCGCTCTATAAATAAAGAGATGTTACGCCGTCTGCGTAACCATTAAAATAAATTTCAGAAATACAGATATTTCCGCAATTATTTTTAAAGAAAAAGTATAAATATTTTTCCCTCCCTAGAAGATGATAGAAACACGTCCCCAATGGATGTGGTCATTACCGTTCTTGTTGACAAAGAAAGAGAAGTTGTATCCCAGTCCCAGGTGTTTGCCCAACAAGATACCAGCCCCGCAATCCAGTCCGAAGTAATGGGCTTTAGAATCCAAATTCCCGCTGTAATATAACCCGTCGCCGTAATAATAATTAGTTACATTTTTAGAGGAATACCTGTATGTATATCCTGGTGTAGCCTCGGCATAGACTCCCAGATTCTTCCATACATTGGCATGGGCTCTTAATCCCATCAGTCGGGCATTTACTATGCCCACCTTGTCCGGGGTTTCGTCTCGTCCCCATCCCGACATAAAGGAGGCACCGATGATATTCCAGTCCAGATACGGATTCAGTTCTTTTCTTATCATTAATCCCACGCCCCAGGCATTCTGTAGATAAAGGTCGAACTCCCCCGAGTATTTAGATGTCTTTTTTTCTGTCACCTTCGAGTTTGCCTCTACGGTTTGCGCCTCCGAGCAGACAGAAATAGCGCATAGCAATATCAGCAATAAAATCTTCTTCATTTTTTTGTGTTTATAGTAAAAATCTAAATCCCTTTTCTTCAGTCTTATTTGCAAAGCATATACAAAGTTATAAAGAATCGCCGACACAGCAAAGAGATTAACGTTTAAAGTTCTTCTTATGCCTCCATGGAGCCGTGAATCTGATATGAACTAGAGTTGTGGCCCTGGTTTTTGTTGACAGGAATCTTTATATGAAAGAGAGGGTGGGCAACTGTTGTGTTGCTCATCCTCTCGCTTGTTTAGTTAGTTTTATGGGTGATGTCTATTGGATTAGAACATCTGGTCGGGGTACTGGCCGTCGGCATGCAGCTTAGCTAACTTAGCTACTACCTCGGGACGGTCCTCGGGATATGTTACGCCGAACCACTTGCTGGTGGTAGGCAGTACTTCACAGGTGGCTTCGCCTCTCTTAATCAGGTTGTCCACCATAAGGGGGATGAAGAACTCGGCCTTCAGGTTTTCCTGGTTCTTGGGGTCGGAGAGGAACTGCTTGAAGTATTCTTCGCTATACTGGAAGTAGTCGGGAGTGAAGCCCCAGAAGTTCATACTACAGGGGGTATTGTCGGGGATGGAAACCCACTGGTCGTTCTCGTCGAGATACTGAACGACTCCGTTACGGCGCTCTATCTTGGTGCGCTCAACAACGCTGGTCAGGAAGTGTGTCTTCTCGTCGTTCTCGCAGATACCGCGGCTTACGGTACCGCTCTCGCTAAGGGTGTTGCTTACGCTAAAGCCTACCATGGCATACTTGCCCTTGCTGCCTTCGGGAAGTTCGGAGAGGAACTTGCCCATTACCATGAAGGCGTCGCGATCATAGAAGTCGTCGCAGTTCAGTACGGCAAAGGGTTCCTTTATTACGTCCTTACCCATAAGTACGGCATGGTTGGTGCCCCAAGGCTTCTGACGGCCTTCGGGAACGGTGAATCCTTCGGGCAGTGCATCCAGACTCTGGAAGCAGAGTTCGCAGGGTACGTGTCCCTCATATTTAGACAATATCTGGGTACGGAACTGCTCTTCGAAATCCTTGCGGATTACCCATACAATCTTGCCGAATCCTGCCTGGATAGCATCGTAGATGCTGTAATCCATGATACTCTGTCCCTGAGGACCTAATGTGTCTAATTGCTTTAGACCGCCATAGCGACTACCCATTCCGGCAGCCAAAAGAAACAATGTGGGTTTCATGTCTGATGTCGTATAATTTGTAATGTTAATAAATTCTATGTTGCAAAAGTACAATAATTTTATGAATCTTTGCGTCTTTTATGCGAAAAAAGTTCCTTTTCTGTCGTCATCCGTCTTAGAAGGGATAGCCGATGGCGAACTGGTAGCCCAGGGATTTACCAAAACTGGGCATGTTGTAGTAACCGGATTTGCCAGTGTCGTAAGGGGCATGTATGCCTATTCCCAGATCGAAGCGGATGACGAGGAAGTCCAGGTCGTACCTGAGTCCGACGCCTGTTCCCAGGGCGATGGTTTTGCCGAAGTCGGACATGTTTATCTTTCCGCCCGGTTGCTTTTCGTTTTCGCGCATGAGCCATACGTTACCGGCATCGATAAAGGCGGCTCCGTACAGGTTGGCGATTATGGGGAAGCGGTATTCTATGTTGGCCTCGAGCTTCAGGTCTCCGGTCTCGTCTATATAGGAGTAGGTGCTTCTGGCAGGATGGTACGAACCGGGGCCTATGCTACGGATGGAGAAGGCGCGGATACTGTTGGCGCCTCCGATGGAGAAGAGATCGTTATAGGGCGCCGTGGTGGCGTTGCCGTAGCTGTATATGATACCGGCAAAGAAGCGCGTGGCCAGACATGTGCGGGTGGTGAGCGGAAATTGTCGGGTATATTGTACGGATGCCTTTACAAACTGTGCAAAGGGTACGCCGAAGAGTTCCTTCCCCTGCTCGTTGAATCCCTTTCCGAAGATAGCATAGATACCGGATGTTACGTTGCCTGCCTCTTTAAGGTTTACCCTGAGGGTCTGTTGCTGACGGTTCTTCTCTTTTTTCCAGGTGAAGGTGTACTCCATACTGGGGATGAACTGGTCGCGCATGGATACGTACAAGGCTGGGTTGGCCTGGATGATGGAGTCGAACTTGGCTGTGCTGTTCAGTAGCAGGTCGTAATTCAGGCTGAAGGGTGTGAACTCATGCTTTATGTTTCTCTTTCTCTGCAAGGTGTAGGATACGGAGGCGCCCAGGGATACGCGGCTAAAGTAGCTGGCACGGTTTACCCAACGTGCGTTCAGCTCGAAATTGGTGCTCGAGATGGACCTGCGCCATAGTTTCTTTCCCAGTCCAAAGAACATAAGACGTGGGTAGCTTAGTGATGCGGTGGCTCCGAGTTCGTACGAGTTGACGAGTGAGCTCCTTTCCTCCATGTGGGCGCCTGTCTGCCATTCGTAAGAGCCCCACACGCTCAGTCCTAATGTCTCGGCCCCTCGGAAGGCGTTGCGCTTTCTCATACTGAAACTTAATCCGGGGCCTACGTAATTGTTGCTCTTATTGGTTACCTTGCCCTCGAACTCGGCATCGTAGGGTTTGTCCAGCATGGCCGAAACTACCACATCGAGGGTGTCGTTGCTGAGCGTGGTGTCGCGGGGTACATAATTTACGCGGACAGAGGAGAATACGTCCATATCCGATAGTTTCTGCAGCGTGATATCGTGGTTGGTCTGTTTATACAGTTCTCCTCTCTTGATGAAGAGATTAGGCAATATAGCCCGTAACCTGAGAGGGGGCTTCTTGTCTGTGCTACTGTAGGCATAGGTCTGTCCCCGGAAGGTCATGCTGTCTGTAAGATGGTACTGGTTGTACTTGTAGATGTTTATGCGGGTGTTGCCCAGAAAATAGGGATGTTTGGCCTGTGCCGGTGTTTCGGGCAGAGGTCCTACCTGCACTTGAACCTTCTGCGGAATCATCAGGGTGTCTGCCTTGAAGGAGATGTAGTTGGGGCGGTAGTAGAAGTATCCGTTGTTACGGAATTCCTTGGCAAGTCTGTTGCGTTCGGCATCCAGTTGGGGCACGCTGAAGGGCTCTCCCTGTTTCAGCAGGCGCTGGTTCAGGGTAGCCATAATGATGCTGTCGGCCTGGGGGTAGAAGGGCATGTACTTTATGGTATCGAGATGGAACAGCGGTCCGGGCGTTACATGATAGGATATCTTGGCCTTCCTGGGATTGGGAAGTGGAATGGTGTCGTAGGTAACCTTGTTGCGGAAGTAGCCGTAGTTCCTCAATGCATTATGGGCAACGGCGCTTCTTACCTTGGGATTCACACTGCTGATATACACGGGCGTGGCGGCAAAGTGGTTCATCATCCAGCGTCCGAACTTGCTGTCGCTATTGACGTATCTGTTGTATATCCATAGTCTGATGGGGAAGGGGTGGGTATAGTAGCTGCTTCCCATAATGGCTCCGTTGGGCGAGTAGGCAAGGGCAGCCTTTATTTCTTCCTTGGCCATCTCGTAGTTGTTGGCGTCTATCTTGTCTGTTTTCTTCAGGCTGTCTTTTACGGCTTCCGGATTATTCTCTTCAGCATTCAGTGCGCTGGCATCCCCGGAGAGCAGTCCCTCTACCGTACTATAGGCATCGGCAATGGCTGTAATGACGCCTTGCTCCTGCTGAGGCTTTCGCTTGAGCTGTGCATCGTAGTCCAACTTCTTGATGCCTCGATACAAAACCTCGTCTTCTGGCAGGTTCTTTGTTGTATAACATGCTGTCAGTAAGAATGATACGGATATGAATATAAAGAATTTTCTCATTTCTTCTTTTCTTTCTTCTTGTTGCGGAAGATAAACAGGTCACGCAGATGCTCTGCCCGTTTCCTTAGCAAGAGGCCGGCTCCCATTTCTGTAATTTCTCCTTCCAGTAACGACTCGTAATTCCTGTCGTAGAACAGACGCACGTAACGGGATGAGTTCTTATCTAAACGGTATTCCATCGATACATTGTCGATAATTGTCTGTCCCGTATTGACGGCATTCTTCCCCGTACTGATCTTTCCGCCTATGATTATGCTAACTCTGTTGCCCCAGAAGCGTTTCCTGAAGCTGAAGCTGTAATCCGTAGTCTGTTCTCCACCCTGGTGCGTGTTGTTCTCTATGCCGAAGTTCAGGTCCACCGAGTTGCTCAGTGCCTGTCCTGCCAGATTGTTGATGGCTCCCTGCAGGTAGGCGTTCATGGTATTGGAAGCATCGAATCCGCCTTGCATTTCGCTGTTATCATTCAGGTACATACCGGTAACCAGCATAGTAATGGCGATACGTCCACGCTCTTCTTCCGACATAGCTGTCAGTTCGTTCTGTACCGTCATGTCTTCGGGTGCGTCGAGCGTGAACTTCAGTCCCATGTCTTCCAGGGTCTGGGTAATCTTCAGTCCTACATCGAAGGCAACGTTCTTAGGCACACCGTTCTCTGTGACGTTTGACTTTACACGTTCGCTGGCTGCAATATTCAGACGGGGATTCATAATGTCGCCCACAAACTCCACATAGCTTCCTCCGGCTATCTTGAAGTCGTTCAGCGGAATGGCCATCAGCGAGTAGCGCATGGTGCCTTCGTCTATGGTATAGCGGCCGTACATCTGCAGCTCGTTCTGTAGGTCGTATATCATATTGATGTTTCCGCCTCCCTGCAGTTCTATGCGGTCGCGTCCGTCATCGCTCAGCAGACAGAGAACCTTAACGGTGGGGTCGATGGTTATATTCATCTGGACATCCAGGTGCTGGTTGGTTGTTATTGCGGGCTCTATGCTCAGCGTGTCAGTAAAGTCGCAGAAGGTAACCAGGTCGGACAGTTGGTCATCTACTGTAATGGGCGAGTCTTTCAGAACATAAGTCATATCTGTGTTACCTAAGACGGTCAGGGCTCCGCGTATCCTAAGGTCGTCCAGTGTTCCGCGGATTCTGCTTTTGGCATCCACAAAGACTTTGCCGTAAGCCAGGGCATCACGTGTCTTGGGTGCACTTATCAGCTGGTAGTTCTTAGCATCCATATTCAGGTTCAGCTGTATCTTATCCAGATTGCTGAAGTCTATGCTTCCGTCCAGTGTCAGGGGATTGTTTCCTGCTGCGTATGCCTTTATCTGCTGCAGGTCGATATGACTTTTCTTAAAATAAAGTGTATCGTTGGGGAAGCGTAGATTTATGTTGTAAGCCTCGGCGGTCATGTATAGCGAGTCAGTTGTTACGACTCCCGTTAATATAGGATTGCTGACAGGTCCTTTAACCTCCAGATTACCAAGTGCGTAGCCCGACATATTGAATGTTCCGGGCGGCATAAAGGCATTGGCCAGGCTGAAGGGGAGTCTGCTCAGTTCGGCTGTAGCATCTATCTGCCCTTCTTTGTCCTTCTCCCAGTATTTACCGCTAAGGAGGGCAATCTCTCGCTGATTCTGAGATACGATACCGTCTACGTAATGACTGCCGTCGGCGTTAGGCAGGTAAATCAGGTTCATACCTATATCTCCCATGCCCGTACCCTCGTATTTCATGTCCTTTACGGTCATATCGGTAGAGATGGTGATGGTGCTGTCGGCTTGCATGTAGTGGAGGTCGCCGTGGAGGAATCCTTCTATCATGGGCATGAAAGGCATGACGGACGAAAGCTCGCCCAGATTCAGTCTGTTTACACTAAGCGAAACGTCTTGCTGTGCTTCCTCGTTGTCTGTGGAGTAGAGTTTAAGTCCTGTTCCGTCATCAGCCAGAAGGTCCAGTAGTGCCTTTACCTTATTACCTTTTATCAGCCTGATGTAGTTATCCTCGTTCAACTTGAAGTTTCTGTAGGCAATAATGGGGTTCAGGGGCTTGAAGTGAACATTCAGCGCTTCGGGTGTTACGTCGGCCTGCATACCTAAATCGATGCCTTTCTGTCCCTTGGCATCGAGGAATATCAGGTGAGCACCGGCTCCGTTGGAGGTTAGGTTGGCATCTATGGTACTCTGGAAACTTACCACTTTGTTTTTGGGCCCGTTCTTAATCATGGTGCGCATGCTTAGTCCCTTTTCCTTCTGCTTGATATTACATGTAATGGTATCCAGCAGGATGGCTCCTGTGTTCAGATGATGCATATATCCTTCGCCATTCAGTCCGTTCTCGGGGTTGCTGGAAAGGTCTAGATTCAGTTCTTTGTATTGGTAGCCTGCCACATGGTTCAGGATGTTGAAGATGGGGTTTTTCTGCCCGCTGTGCAGATGCAGGTCGGCATAGGGAAGTAGAGTGCGCAGGGTTTCCTGGTCTATGCGCAAACTGTCCAGTTCTCTGCTAAGTTCGGTCATGAAGCTGTTGCTTCTGGCCAGGAGTGAATCCAGTCCCTGCGGAGATTCCATTCTGAATTCCAGGTCTCCGGCATCGGCTTTGGTATTGATGCTGGTAGGCGTAAGATGTAGTGTAAGCGCCAGATCCTCGGGGTGGAATACAGTATCGTTTACCGTCATCTCCAATGCCTGTATGCTACCCGTCAGGTTGTGTGTCTGTTCGAAATCCGAATCGCCCTCAACGTGCATCACCATACTGGCACTTACCTTCTTTTTAGCCAATCCTAAGGCGTAGAGGTTTATCTTGTTAAGATCCAGGTAGAAGTTCGATGCCTTCAGTTTCCTTTCCTTGATACTTGCTTCGGCACATGCCTGCAGACATAGCAGGTCGTTGTTGCTGTTCATCTCCAGCCTGCCTTCTCCGCCTTTCAGCTTACTGAGAACCTGTACGCTGTCCATATCCCAGCCTGCATATCTGAGGTGCTCGATATCTGCCTTAGCTTCGAATCGGGTACTTGCGGAAAGCGGGTCGGTGCCTACGCCCTGCATATTAGCTTTGGCGGTAAGGTTGTAGATGCTGTCGTGAGGCAGGAAATCATGAACCTGAAGGTTATTGATGCGCATCTTTGCGGTGTATGACATCCGGCCCAGGTCGATGTCTCCATTTAGGTGGACATTTCCTCTTCCTTCCTGCAGCAAGGCGTCTGCCAATAGCTTCTTGCTGTCTGTCAACTTGGTGTCGGCATGCAGAATCATGGGTGGCAGGTGAACATCCCGGAGGCCCAGGTATTGTTTCAGGAAGTTCAGATTCATGGTCTTAACATCCCACTTCAGATCAGCTCCCAGATGCAGACTGTCTGTCAGGTTGGTCGCATTTCCGTTGGTACGGATATCTATAACAGAAGGCATTGATATCCTGCTGTCTGCAATATTCATACTATCTGTATTACCGTATGCCGTGATATCAATTTCCAAAGGTTGTTCCGGGTATACACGTCTTAAGTCTGCGGGAAGGTAATTGCCTGCCAGGGCCAGAATATCCTCATGCCCAAAACTGGCCTTCAATGCGGTTGAAAGTTCTCTTCTTGGTCGGGAGGACTGCGGCCCGAGGGCTTTCCAATAGATATCGGCATCTCCGCTCGCATGGCTGTGCATGGTGGCCAGCTTAAGACCTTTCACCTTCAGGCTTGTGCTGTCCATGACTATATTTGCCTGTAATGTGTCAATGTTCATGCCGCATTGCTCCTTCAGCCTTAGCTGTTTGAGATTTACTGCCAGATAGTTATCCTGCTGTTTATAGATGGCATTCTCGATGTCTGTGCTGAAATCGTATAGAGCTACGTGTGAGGGGTCGAGTCCGTCTTTCATTCTGGGTTGGTAGGGTAGGTCGTAATGCAAAGAATCGGCCAGAATCTTTAGCTTCTTTACCCTGTAGGTACCCTTCTCCAAGTCTATATCGCCGCTTTCAAGGAGTGCTTCCTTGAGTCCTGTTTGCAGAATCATGCTGTCGTAAGGCATGTGAAGCATAATCCTACTGTCCTTAATAGCCACTTTCTCGATGTCAAATCCCCATGTTACGGGGCTGCTTTCTGTGGTATCTGTAACAGTCGTGTCTATTAGGGCTATGTCCAGGTTGCATCCGTCTATGGTAGCTCCGTTCAGAATGATGCTGCTGTGACGAAGATCCACATTGTCTGCCCTCAGATTAAAGTCTTTAAGTTTTCCTTTCAGTCTTAAGGTGGCAATCAGCTCTCTGGTGTCTACATTTCCGTTTTGCAGCTTAACAGCTTCAATGCCTACTTTTAGGGACAGAATGCGCCACATGTTCAGGTCCACCACAGCATCCTCTACATTCAGCACTTCTTTCCCATGGTCGCTGATGTTAAGGTTGTGTAAATCTAAGTCCAGTAGGAAAGAAATGGTGGCCTTCTCCATTGTGATGTCCAGACCACTCTGTTCGCTTGCATACTCGCTTATTTCCCTTACTACCCAGCGTTGCACAGGTGGAATATAGAAAGCAGCCATCAGTATTACTATCAGCAATACTGGTGTCAGAATGATGGCGCTGGCCCATTTTAGTGTACGTTTCATAAGGGAATACCTCGATATTTAATACAAAGGTAATAAAAAAGAGGTATACAAAAGGCTCTTCTTGTTATATTTTTTCTGTTTTTACAGAAAAGATAACATTTTCTAACGAATAAAAAGCAGTCAGTCTTTTTCAAAAGCCTGCCAAAGTGTATTTTGGGGAACAGGAGCCGTAATGCTTATCAGTTCGTGTGTTACCGGGTGTTCCAGTTCCAGTTTTCTTGCATGCAGACAGATGCTGCCGTCTGGGTTACTACGAGGTGCACCATATTTCAGGTCACCTTTTATCGGACAACCCATCTTGGCCAACTGACATCTGATCTGGTGATGCCGGCCTGTCATAAGTTCTACCTCTACCAGACGGTAACGGTCAGAATGTGCTATGAAGCGGTATTTCAGTACAGCCTTCTTTGAGTTTGGAACTTCGCGGTCGTAAGCTCGAGCCGTATTTGCTTTCTCGTTTCTGGTCAACCAATGAGTTGACGTATGCCACACTCCGTCATCTTCCATCTTACTACTTCCATCATTCTCCTTACCTACTATTGCCCAATAGGTTTTCCTTACTTTCTCGTGTTCGGCAAAGAGCTTGTTCAGGCGGGGTAGGGCTTTGCTGGTTTTGGCAAAGAGCACCACACCGGTTACAGGTCTGTCCAGACGGTGTACCACGCCCAAATAGACATTTCCCGGCTTGTTGTACTTCTCCTTCAGGTAAGCCTTCAGAATATCAGAGAGGGGAACATCGCCGGTTTTGTCTCCCTGCACGATTTCCCCGCTCCGTTTATTTACAACAATAATATGATTATCTTCGTATAATACGTTCAATGTTCAATGTTGACCTACGGTCTAGGCTGCTCACGCTCGGAAGAGTTAAAGGCGAGCTTTACTCTCCTCTCGCTCAATCGCAGCCTTCAATGTTCAATGTTCTACATATTCATACCGCCGTCAACCTGAATAACCTGACCGCTTACATAGCTGGAAAGGTCACTGGCCAGATACAACGCGGTGTTGGCAATATCTTCTACCTGACCTGCACGGCGCAGAGGAATTTTCTTGGCCCACTCCTGTCGAACCTCTTCGGGCAGAGCAGCTGTCATTGCAGTTTCTATAAAGCCTGGAGCAATGGCGTTGGCACGAATGCCCTTTGGCCCCATCTCCTGACCAATACTCTTAGCCAAAGCAATCAGACCTGCCTTACTTGCAGCATAGTTTGCCTGACCAGCATTACCATGAACTCCTACAACGCTGGCCATATTGATGATGGAACCTCCACGTTGACGCATCATAACAGGGATGCAAGCATGAATGAAATTAAATGCACTCTTCAGATTCACGTTAATAACAGCATCCCATTGCTGTTCTGTCATACGCAACATCAGACCATCCTTAGTGATACCGGCATTATTAACCAAAATGTCTATAGTGCCAAAGTCTTCCTTTATCTTCTTGACCACCTCTTCTGTTTCAGCAAAATCGGCAGCATTTCCAGCATAGGCCAGACATTTAACGCCTACAGCTTCTATCTCTTTACGGGTAGCTTCCATTCCAGCAGCCATGTCATCGTTCAATACCAAATCGGTAAAAGCAATATTAGCACCTTCCTGTGCAAATTTCAATGCTATAGCTTTACCAATACCACGTGCCGCACCTGTTACTATGGCGGTCTTTCCTTCTAATAATCCCATTTTTTATATCGTTATTAATATTGTTATCTTATACTTATATTAAATATTGCTTTGTTATGAATTAAGAATTCCCTTACAGGTAGTAATTCACATGCCTGTCGTTCCTTGCCAGTGCCTTATGCAGAATTTTCTGTACAATGCCACGACTTACTCCGCTGGGCAAACCTTTAGAGAGGCGGTCGTAAATGTACGGAATCTCCAGTCCCTTAATACAATAATGTAAAATGTCAACGACCAGCGGAATGCTCTCAACCACAAAGCGTCCGCTTTGAACGCCTTCCATCATGATGCTGGAGAAAAGGTTTCGCTCGTTTCTGTCGAAGTTTTTTCTAACCTTAGAAACCATAACAATGTTACGGAAGAATTCGGCCCTAAGGTTGCCGTTTCGTTGTACAGCCTCCTTTATACAGTCCAGGTGTGTGTAGATAAGCTCTACCAGCTTGTCCTCAGGCTCCATCTTCTGACTGGCAACCGCATTCATGCGTTCCGACATAATATCCAATTCCTCCTCGATTACAGCCCAGTATATATCCTCTTTACTCTTGAAATAGGTATATAATGTACGTCTGCCCTTGCCGGAAGCTTGGGCAATGTCGTTCATTGTAGTATTTTCCAGACCGTTCTTAGCAAAGAGCTGTCTGGCTACATCAACCAATTTCTTTCTAGTCTTTACAACTGCCATATCGGCTGCAAAGTTAGCACAATTTTAAATAAGTGTGCAAAAAACGGTTTCTTTTTTGCACAAATTTAACACTCTGTGCCATTTTGATACTTAATTTATATGCTAAATAGCATTTTTTATGTCAAACATTTGGCTAATCCAAGAAATAGATGTACCTTTGCACTCGAAAAAAACGAAAATCGCGGGGTGGAGCAGTTGGTAGCTCGCCAGGCTCATAACCTGGAGGTCGCCCGTTCGAGTCGAGCCCCCGCAACTAAAAAAAGAAGCCAATTGGCTTCTTTTTTTATTACTCCTCTTGCGCTCTTTCTGTCAGGCTTCCATGGTTACCTGGCGCAGCATGTAATATTTCAATTTAATATGGCATTTGCCAAAGCTTCCATAGCAGGAATATCTGCCTCCTTCATAGCGGAACGGATGGTAACTATGGGTTCTATAATGTTAACGTTTTTCATCTGCTCTATTATGGTATGCATGGCCTTACCTGCAGTTGGGGCCCAAGTTCCATTCTCCAGAATGCCTACAGTGCGGTTCTGATATGCTTTGAGTTTTAACTTCCACAAGAACATGTGCATTGGCGGGAATACATCACCATCGTATGAAGAAGCGCAAACCACTAACTTGTTCATACGGAAAGCATCTTCTATGACTTCTGCCATATCGTCGCGGCAGAGGTCAGCAACGACAACCTTTTTGGCACCTTTTTGCTGTAGCATCTCTGCCAGTTTTTCTGCAGCTTTCTTTGTATTGCCATGAATGGAGGCATGAGCCACCAGTACACCTTCGGTCTCTACGCCATAGCTACCCCAGATGGTATATAGGCGAATAGCTTCGGCTAACTTCTCGTCTTCGAGAATCGGTCCATGCAAAGGGCAGATTGTCTGAATATCAAGGGCCGCAGTCTTTTTTAATAGCCCGCTAACCGGAATACCGTATTTGCCACAAATATTAAAATAATAACGTCTGGCTTCGCATGCCCAATCGTCGGCATCAGCATCTCTCACACCAAACTTTCCAAAGGCATCGGCAGAGAAAAGTGTCTTCTCCTCGGGGCAATAAGTTACAATAACCTCTGGCCAATGAATCATGGCAGCACCAATGAACTGAAGTGTTCGTTTTCCTAGGTTGAGTGTATCACCTTCTTTAACGGCGATAGTATGACTGAAGTCGGTCTTCTCGTCAAACTGCTTCATAATGGCAAGTGCTTTTTCAGAAGCCACAATTGTAGCTTCTGGGTATGCTTTGCAAAAAGCAGCAAGTGAACCGGAATGATCAGGTTCCATATGTTGAACTATCAAATAGTCAGGGGTTCGTCCTTCAAGGGCATTTGAAAGGTTCTGTAACCATTCGCTTGTTTTGCGTGGGTCAACACTGTCCATTACGGCTACTTTATCGTCCAGAATCATATAGCTGTTATAACACATACCCTCAGGGGTAACATATTGACTCTCGAAAAGATTCATCTGGGCATCGTCGCAGCCAATGTATTTGATGTTTGCTTTCATATTATAATTTGTTATTTTGTGTTTTTGTTTAATTTTTGCAAAGATAATCATAAAACCCGAATATATAACTATTATAGCGTTTAATTTTGCGTTTATTTGTAAAATGCTTGATGTTGTATTGGCTTCTTCTTGCATATTTGATTATAATGTCATACTTTTGCAGTCAGAATAAAAAATATAGGTCATGAAAAATCTAATATTTCCGTTACTATTATTTATTTTCGTTGGCGGTTCTTGTACTGATAAACCGATAGAAAGTAAGAAAAATGTTGACAGTCAGGAACAACAGGTTCCCACAAGAGTAAAAACAGAGTTGGTAAAACCTATGACGGGTGAAGGCATCCAGACTTATGTCGGTATAGTGGAAGAGTGCGAAGCGACGGCAGTTAGTTTCACCAGTATGGGGGTTGTAAAACGTTTGTTGGTAGATGAAGGCCAAAATGTAAGCAAGGGACAACTCATTGCTGAGATGGATGATACACAAGCTCGTAATATGTTAGCTGGTGCCGAAGCTCAGATGACACAGGCCAATGATGCCCTGCAACGTTATGGACAGTTACATGAGAATGGCTCTTTGCCTGAGGTACAATGGGTTGAGGTGCAGAGTAAGGTGGCACAGGCACAGGCTCAGTTGGAAGTGGCTAAGAAGAACCTTGCCGACTGCAAGCTAGTAGCTCCTGTTAGCGGGATAGTAGGTAAAAAACAAGTCGGAGCCGGTGAGACAGCTTTACCTTCACAAGCTGTGGTTAGTATTCTTAATATAAATAAGGTTAAGGTTAAAGTAGCTATCCCTGAGGCTGAAATCAGCGAAATAAGCACTAATACTCCTTCGAATATTAAGGTTGATGCCATAAACCAACAATTCAAGGGCGGTTCTATTGAAAAAGGAGTCCAGGCAGATGCGCTTACACATACATATGAAATCCGCATCAACGTTGCTAATCCTGGGCATCAGTTACTTCCCGGAATGGTTGCCTCTGTTACATTCAACTTGTTATCGCAGCAAAGCTCGGATGCAAAGCAGTTGACACTTCCTGTTACTGCAGTCCAGAAGAAAGCAAGTGGCAAATTGTTTGTATGGTCTGTCGATGAATATAATAAAGCACATCGTACCGATGTAACCATCGGAGCTACCATGGGTAACAGAATTGTTATTACTTCGGGTTTAAATGCTGGCCAGCGCATTGTTACAGAAGGTTATCAGAAGTTGAGTGAAGGCACTAAAGTTATTTATTAGTTGACAGTTGAGAACTTGAGTTATGCAAAAGAAGATGAATTGGCTGGCATGGCCATTAGAACATTACCCCATCTCTCTCCTCATTATCGGTATTCTTTTTGTTCTGGGTATCATGGGCATGTACGAGATGCCCAAGGATGAGTTCCCTCAGGTTACTATTCGTCAAGGCGTAGTGGTTGCTATTTATCCTGGCGCCACAAGCGAGGAGGTAGAACAGCAGGTGGCTCGCCCGCTGGAGCGTTACCTGTTTACCTTTGGAGAGGTGAACCGTGTTAAGACCACCACCACATCGCAGAACGGTATGTGCATAGTGATGGTAGAGTTGAACGATGATGTAAATAATAAAGAGGAAGTTTGGAGCAAGATTAAGCATGGAATCAACACATTCAAGTATTCCTTGCCGCAAGGTGTTCTTGGCGTTATTGTGAATGACGACTTCGGAAATACCTCAGCCTTGCTGATTGCCATTGAGAGTGAGCAGCGTAGTTATCGAGAGTTGAAAGAGTACAGCGATAATCTGAGTGACCGCCTGCGTCGCATCCCATCGGTTGCTAATGTTAAACTTTTTGGTGAGCAGAAAGAACAGATATCCCTTTACGTTGATCGTCAGCGCTTGCAGGCATACGGAATCGGTCAGCAGTTGCTCTTTACGCGTTTGCAGGCACAGGGGCTCATCACCACAAGTGGCAGTCTCAGTGATGACGACCAGCATATTCCTATACACGTAGAGGCCATAGAAAACACTGAAGAAGAGATTGCCAACCAGATAATTTTCTCCGACCCTGCTACTGGCAAGGTGGCTCGTGTAAGAGATGTCGCCCGTGTGGTTAGGGAGTATGACAGAGATAACAGTTTTATCAATCAGGACGGACATCCCTGTATGTTGCTTTCCATGGAAATGTCTCCAGGCAATAATGTAATTCTGTACGGGCGTGAGGTTGACAAGGTGTTGAAGGCTTTTCGCCAGAACGAATTACCCTCCGACGTAAATGTTACCCGTATTGCCGATAAACCCAAAGTTGTTGCCAAGAGTGTGCACGATTTCCTTCGTGACTTACTCATCTCTATGGTCATTATTATCCTGGTTATGATGGTGCTGTTCCCTATCCGTTCGGCCATTGTGGCATCGGCTACCATTCCTATCAGTACATTTGTGAGCGTATCTATCATGTATATGATGGGCATCGAACTGAATATAATCACGCTGGCAGCACTCATAGTAGTGCTGGGAATGATTGTGGATAATTCCATTGTTGTCATTGACGGCTATCTGGAGTATCTGGGAAAGGGCTACGAGCCTAAGGTGGCAGCCATTGCATCGGCTCGCCAGTACTTTATGCCTATGATGCTGGCTACCGTCTGCATATGCGGTATCTTTTTCCCCTTTCTGGCTACGCTGAAGGGAATGTTTCTGGATGCACTGTATTATTTCCCAATGACCATCACCATCAACCTGATGGTTTCTCTATTGTTGGCTGTTACGGTGATACCCTTCCTGGAGGTACGCATCATTAAGCCAGGGAAGGTAAGTACCCAAGGCAATGCCATTACCAACTTTGTACAGAAGACATACAACCACGTGCTTGATTTCACTTTCCGCTTCCCTTGGATTACCATCGGCGGTGGAGTGGTCATAATTGTCCTTTCACTACTTATTATTCCCACGCTTAAAATCAGGCTTTTCCCGTATGCCGACCGCGACCAGTTTGCCGTGGAGATATATCTGCCAGACGGAAAGGGCTTGGCAGAAACCCGCGCAGTGGCAGATTCTGTTCAAAGTGTTCTTGCTAAAGATAAGCGCATTACCAACATAACCAGCTTCATAGGCTGTTCTTCGCCCCGCTTCATGGATTGTTATGCGCCTCAGATAGCAGGCAAAAATTATGCTCAGTTTATTGTGAACACAGAATCGAATAGTGCCACTCTCGACCTCCTTTCTGAGTATCAACCCCAGTTAGGCGAGGCTTTCCCCAATGCATACGTCAAGTTCAAAAGACTGGACTATATGAGGGTACCTGAGTTGGAGTACCGTTTTTATGGCGAGAACATCGACTCGCTGCATATTGTTGCTGAAAGGCTTGTAAAGCGTATGCGCCAGTTTCCCGAGTTGGAATGGGTGCATACCGATTACTTGCAGCCATTCCCCATGGTTAATGTTCAGCTCAACCCTGTAACCTCTGCTCAGTTGGGTGTTAGCAGGGCAACGGCTGAGTTGGCATTGAATGCTACCTCCAGTGATTTGCGTGTTGGGCAGCTTTGGGAGGGAAACTATGAGGTGCCCATCGTTGTTAAGGATGATGCTGATATGACGTTCTCTGATATCGAGAACCTAGGTATTGCTACACCCGTTACTATGGCCTCAACAGCATTTGGCAATAATAATAATACTACTATTCCCTTGCGTCAGATTGCTGATGTGAAGCCCCGCTGGACAGAGAGTCGCATTGTGCACCGTGGAGGCGAGCGTTGCATTACTGTAACGGCACATTTTGAACAGGGAATATATACAACGCCTATCGAGAAGAAGATTGCTAACATTATGAAGAAAGAAATCCTTCTTCCACAGGGTGTGCGCACTGAGGTAGGCGGTGAATTGGAGAATGGCGCCGAAGCTATGCCGCAGATTTATGCTGGTATAACAATAGCTATGGTAATTGTGTTCTTCTTCTTGCTGTTCAATTTCAAGAAATACGGAATAACAATGATATGTATGGTGGCACTGGCGCTTTTGATTCCTGGTGCCCTGATAGGTTTAGGATTGATGAACCGAGCATTGGGTCTTACATCCATCTTCGGGCTTATAACACTGATGGGTATGATTATGCGAAACGAGATTCTCATTTTTGAGCACGCCATAGACTTGATAAAGAAGCATGTTGCCGAGCATGGCGACTGGACGGTTGACCGCAAGGGTTATAACGAGGCTGTTAAGCAGGCTGCATACGATGCAGGAAAGCGCCGCATGGTGCCCATTTTCCTTACTACGGCTACTACGGCCGTTGGTGTTGTGCCAATGATTATTGCACAGTCCAGTTTCTGGATGCCTGTCGGCGTTACCATCTTTGCAGGTGGTATTGGCTCCCTTATCATGGTTGTTACTATGTTGCCCGTTGTTTATTGGAAGGTTTCGACTAAGTGAGAGAAGTAAGAGATTGCTCTTACTTCCGAACGTGAGAAAGCTCAACTAAGTTTAAGTGAGTAGGAAGTGAATAGTGAAAAATGAAAAAGAGGATATGAAGAAGATATTTGCAATCATAATATGCGTTGTTTGCTGCAGTATCATGGCTGCACAACCCCAATATACATTGGATCAGATTTTGGATTCTGCTCGTCAGAACAATATAGCAATCCGCTCTGCTAAACATAAAATAGAATCAGCACAGCAGCTGCGCAAAGAGGCTTTTACCAAGTATTTCCCTAGTATCAGCGCCGCAGGAGTATGGTTCAATGCCAGTAAGGATATGGCTCAGATGACCCTTAATCCAGCAGAGATGATGTCACCTCAAATGTTGAACGAATTGGCTCAGTCCCTTCCGGCATCCGTAGTAGCAGGAATGGCAAATCCCATGACTTTCTCGATGCTTAAGGATGGTATAATAGCAACCGTCTCTGCTGTTCAACCCGTCTTTGCCGGTGGTCAGATTATCAATAAAAACCGTTTGGCTCGTGTTGGGGAAGAAGTCAGTAAACTGCAATTGGAACTCTCGGAAAATGAAGTGGAAAAGACTGCCGAGAAATATTTCTGGCAGTTAGCCTCTGTACAGGAAAAGATGAAAACCATCCAGGCCTCAGAACAACTCCTTAGTGATATTCATAAAGACGTGGACGTTGCCGTACGTGCAGGTGTGGCTATGCCAAACGATTTGTTGCAAGTTCAACTTCGTGAAAATGAGATCGCCAGCCAGAAGCTCAAGGTAGAGAACGCCCTCTCACTCGTACGTATGCTCCTTTCCCAGTATTGTGGTCTCCGTGATACCACTTTCGTTATTGACTACTCCCCGCAGAACACAGATAATGTTCAATTTTCAATGTTCAATGTTCAATCGCTTCCCGAGTATCAGTTGTTAGGAAAACAGGTTGAGGCTACTAAGTTACAACGCAAGCTTACTGTTGGTCAGAACATGCCATCCGTAGGCGTAGGTGTTGGATACAACTACCATAATTTACTTGAGAATGACCGTTCCTTTGGTATGGTTTTTGCCACGATAAATGTTCCAATTTCCGACTGGTGGGGAGGCTCTCATGCCATTAAACGTAAGAAGCTAGAACAACTGCAAGCCGAAGACCAATTGGCAGACAATGCCCAGCTCCTACAGATTCGTATGCAGAATGCCTGGAACAATGTTCAGGAATCGTACCAACAGCTTCTCCTCGCCCAACGCAGTATCGAACAGGCTCAGGAGAATCTTCGCCTGAATCGTAATTATTACAATGCAGGAACGACCAAGATGTCTGATCTGCTGCAGGCACAGCTTCTCTATCAACAAGCCCAGGATAAACGGACAGATGCTTTCTCTGATTATCAGAATAAACTCTTGGAATACAAGCATTCTATAGGTCAATAAATCATATTGGTTAATATTAGTTTTTCACATTCTTACTGTTTTATCATCTTACGGCTTTCTATGGTTCCGTCATCATAGATAATGCGTCGTATAACGATATTGGCATCTTTGGGGCCATTCAAGCGCTGACCTGCCATATTAAAATATTGTATAGATACAATCTCTTTGTATTTGGGCATCAATACGGATTTATTACCCGTTTCCCAATCAGGTGTAGAAATAATGGTGTGTGTATTGATGTGGTTGGTTCCCTCTATTGTTATACGGTCAAACAGCGCATAATTGTCCGTGCCGTCAGGGAATCGACCATAGCTTTGCCAACGGCCCTGAGACTGATAGAACAGGCTATCCGCCCACGACCCATCTGCAGCCCGTATGCCAACGTAGGCGCTGTCTGTGTTCTCTAACTTGAAAGTAGCATGCAGTTGGGAGAGTGCTTCGTTGTTATCACACCAGATAATGCGGTAACCGTGCGGGGGAATGATTATAGTTGAGAGTTGAGAATTGAGAGTTGAGAGCTGTGACTTAAATGGTTTATTGGGGTTGTCTGTAAGGTAAGCGCCAGTTAGGTCAATAGCCTCATCAGTAGTGTTATAGAGCTCTATCCAGTCGCTTTTCTTCAGGTAGTCGCTTATGTAGATGTCGTTTGCAGAACTGACTTCATTAATCCTGATAGGACTGACAGTGCTGTTACGTTTCAGAGATAGCGTGATATGTGGATTTAAGTTTGCATAGTTTATGGCATTCAATACGGTATCAGTCGAAACGGTTTTGCCGTTCACCTGCCAGCCTATGAATTGGTAACCTTCTGGAATTACGGCCGTGAGTTCTGCCTTCTCGAACAAGGTGCCGGAAAAATAAGATGTTGGAATTTCCTGTCCGTTCAGTAGGATGCGGGCTAAAGGAGTGGTGGCTTCTATTTGGGCACTCATCTCTTTTGTAAGACCAAACTGACTCTTCAGGCTTTGGATGCGCTTGTCGTGCTGATTAACCCTGTCGGTAAGTGCATTGCATAGTCTGTCGGCTCTGGTGTGTGGCTCATTGCCTTCCCATGATAGGGCAGGTGTTATATTGGCTTCCCATTGGCGGATGATGGGAACGCATCGCTCTGGCAAGAATATGCTACCGCCCATTAGACAATATGCATCTATGAACTGCTGACGAAAAGGCTCGTATTTGAGCATGTTCTTGAATATCTCCAGCTGCTTTCCACTGCCTTTCCTGTAGATTTGCTGAATCATGTCGGTGTCTCCGAAACATCCGTCCAGATCGAATATTACGATGTGAATCTTTCCGTCGTCTTTGTTGCAGTGGAATCCTTTAATGTTTTTCAGTCCTCCACGCAGCCAGTCCAGGTTGCCCATGTAGATCTCTGCCGCCATGTAGTTGCAGTATTCATCTACATCCACAATCTTACAGATTTCCTTCCATATAGACTCGTTTGTTGGGTTGGCACCTAACTTCTGGCATAGCGTCTGCCATGCAGTGTATATAGCACTGGTTCCAGCTTTTACCAAGAATTCGTTTTCCCATTGGTCTATCTCTTCGTTGTCTATACCATAGTTGCTGTACGCGTAGTTGCGGTTGCTTGCCTCTCGAAGATTAAACATGCCTAATGGCAGGCCATCCAAAAAGATGTGTGCTGGCTGTGAGGCTTGACAGTCCAAGTTGATTCCGCTGCTGATTAACAGGTCCTGGATTACGGCATCCCAGATGCGACCGTGTTGGTCTTGTCCACCATTACGTACTAACAGGGTTTTGTTCTTGATGTATGGTTTGGCCCGAAAAACGGGGTAGGGGTAGAAGTTTAGACCTTCGCATAGCTTGTCGGCTTTCAACTTGAACGATGGCTTGTATTGGAAGATTTCGTCGCCATCATTGAAACGGGTCCATCCGCCAAAAATACTAAGCAGTGCTCCTTGATTAAGCGCCTCCTTCCATTCTCCTTGTCCGTTAGGTATGAAGTACTCCACATTTACAGGCCGTTCCCAGTCCATATTCTGGTTCATAGGCACTCCCTTGTTGTTGCCTGTTCGGCCGTTTACTCCTTGTACGTATATACCAATAGAGTCACCAAATAGATTGTCGGGGTGTGTGGTAACGCTTACAATGGGTAAATAGTAGTCGTGGGTGGCTTTGATAAAAGAACGTGTGGTGACGGGACTGTTAAGATAACCTTCTTGAGTGAGCATAAAGCGGAACAGACTTGTCTCTGTTACGTCAAAGATACCTGTTTTTGAAACACGACATTTGCCAGGTACGGGTGTGGCACCATCTGTTGTGTAATGCAGTGTCGTTCCTGAAGGGATATTAACCTTAAAGGAGAATGGCTTATCGAAAACTGTTCCTTTTTGGTCAGTTTCCGGCATAACGAGTCGTCTGTCTGAAAAATGACTTCCACCATTGGAGTGTTTAGGGCTGGGTGTCGATGTGATGCCCCACGTGCTTTCACCATCTGAAATACGGGCATAGGAACAACGGGTTACTGCTGGCGGATAGCTAACGGCATCCTGCAAGTTGTTTCTGGAATTATATAGTTCTACTACCCCTCCTTCTTCGTCCATTTTGAAAGGAATCTGCTGACCAGCTGTCTTTCCGTAATAACCATCTTTGCTATTGTGGTCGAACCATAAAATAGCGTATCCTTTGGCAGAAAGTGTTCCGTGCAGTTCCGTTAGTTTCTGTTCATTAACTATACCCTCTGAGTTGGTGTGACGTAATAACATACCTGCCAGGGATATGCTTTGCTCTGATGGATTATATAACTCTACCCAACTGCCATAATTGAACGAGGGGTCGATGAACATATCCACGTTGGCTACTTGGATCTCGTTAATGACGACCTGTGCGTTGCAGATTATTTGCGATACCACGAAGGACAGAACAAACAATAGTACTTTTAGCTTCACTTTACCTGATGTTTCGTTTTTTGAACTTTATTTTCTTCTTCTGACCTATATAACGAAGAACTATCCGGTTATTAAACAAAAAAGATATTTTATAATGTTAACTCGTCTATGTCATTTGCAAATGTACGACTTTTATTCCAAAGAGCAACTTTTTTATGATTGTTTTTGAATAAAGTTCTTTTATATTTAAAAATATATGTATTTTTGTTTTCAGCTGGTTGATACAAGCTAATTTTAAAACGATGATACTTCTTTATGCCCGATGATAAGAGAAAGCCTTCATAACTACATTTATAACGAAATTATACCCAAGTATGCTGTTTTCGATAAAGCCCATCATGAAGATCATGCTTTGGCTGTTATCGACCGTGCATTATCGATGGGCAGACAATATAATATCAACGAGGAAATACTCCTTACTGCTGCAGCTTGTCACGACCTTGGTCTGGCTATAGACCGTAGGACACATCATTTGGAAAGTGGGCGGATTATTCGCACTGATTCTCGTCTTACAGAATGGTTTTCGCCTGAGCAAATCGAGGTTATCGCCCAAGCTGCTGAAGACCATCGCGCATCGTCAAAAATACCTCCCAGAAGTATTTACGGTTGTCTTGTTGCTGAGGCCGACCGGGTAATTGTTCCCGAAATCATCATCCGTCGGACCATTCAGTTTAGTCTCTCACATTATCCTCAACTGGACAAGGAAGGCCATTGGCAACGCACCCTTGAACATCTCCACGAGAAATATGCCGAAGGCGGCTATCTTCATCTGCTTATTCCTGGTTCACCAAACGAAGTGCCACTCCAGCAACTTCGTGAAATTATTAAGGACGAAGCCCGTCTCCAAAGAATCTTTGATTCCGTATTCGCTGAAGAGTCCTGAAACTTGAGTCCTGAAACTTGAAACCTGAAACTCTATTAAGCTACTAAGCTGAAAAAGATAGTTATACACGTGTAATGGTGACGTCTTAGCGGCTTCAGCCACGATAACTCCTTGACTTCTTAAACATCCGAAACTTAAATTAATTTGATTTTTTCGAAGTATCCACAGAAGGGTCTAAAAGTAGATTGTTGGCATCGTGCTTATTTCCTTCTCCTGTTATATTTTTAAATTGCTGCGGCCGACATGGAATACCTGCATTCTTCAGAATCCGGGAGAGGGTGTGAAAGCCTTTGTCTGAGTTGGTAAAATCTGCTGGCTGTCTTTCGTCTTTTGTCTTTCGAATGTGACAGATCCTGCGTTACTTTTATTCATAGTCACAAGAATTATTCGCTCTAGGCTGCTTAGGAAAAGATACTTTTTTATATCTTTGCAAGCGAAATTGCAAAATTGGATGATAACCATAAACAACATGACTACATCAGAGATAAAAGCATTATGGCTTACGTTTCCTTTGTCTTCAGACAACGACATGGATAAGTTGGAACGTCAGATTGAACTGAATCCTGCAGCATGGGAGGCTGTGGCCGTATTCTTGAAAGAAAATGACCTTGATGCACTGCCTATAGGACGCAATGATATTGGCAACGGAGCTTTTGCCAATGTTGCTGAGTACGAGACAAAATTGCAAAACGTATATGAACTGCATCGCAGATACATAGATGTACAACTGCTAACACGTGGATGCGAGACTGTTTTTGTAGCCGATAAAGAGCTGGCCAAAGAACCACAAGGTGAGTACAACGAAGAAGGTGATTATATACTATATACAAAAGCAGATAATGCACGCCAGGTGGTATTAAGTCCGACAAGTTACCAGGTGTTTTACCCCTCAGATGCCCACAAACCTTGCATGGCGGTGGATGGATGTCCTCAACCTGTTCGAAAGGTGTGTGTGAAGATTCCGTATAAATCAGTGCCTTTTGTGTAAAAAATAGAGGTTCTTCTGCATATTTGTTGAAATGTGTGAATTTAAAGAAAACCGCCAAAACCGAAGGCTTTAATTGGTTATCGGTTATAGGTTATTGGTTATTGACGAAGTACGAACCGCTTCGCTACGAAAACGAGAACGAAAACGAGAACGAAAACTTTCAATTTTCAACTTTCAATTTTCAATTTTCAATTCGATAAAGACCGCTAACCGATTAATCTACTAAGCAACTAAGCTATTAAGCTATTAAGCTAAAAAAACAATTTTCAATTTTCAATTTTCAATTCGATAAAGGACGATGAGAAATAGTGTTTTCTTTTGGGTTTTGCTGCTGTCTGTTACAGCATGTACATCTTTGTCGCGTGTGGAACGGACAGAGCGTGATGCGAAGGTTGCACAAGCAGTAGAGAATGTCTTGTCTGAACGCTCTTATACGGTAACTATTAGTATGATGTATCCGCGACGCGGCAATTCGGTGAACGTAACGCCAGATTTTTCTTTACAAGTGAAAGGCGATACCCTGATGTCTTATCTTCCATATTACGGCAGAGCATATAGTGTACCTTATGGTGGTGGAAAAGGGTTGAACTTTACGGCTCCCATTCAGGATTATCGGGAGGCGAGAGGACATAAAGGCAATACGCTGATTTCCTTTGTCGTGAATAATGGGGAAGACATCCTTTCATATACCCTTGATATTTATGCAAATGGCAGTGCTTCCATAAATGTCATTTCCAGAAATCGGGAGTCCATCAGCTATAGCGGCTATTTACAGCTGTAACTCCTAAATTAAGTTGAGAATTGGTTTACCGTTTACTGTTTAGCGGTTATTGAATAACGGTTAGAGGTTATCGGTTATTTATTGCCACATATACTGCGAAAGACGCTTGTGGCGTGGCCGCATGATGTTGTTCAGATAGAGTAGCCCATTGTAGGCATAATCATAAATCGTGTACATAAAAATTCGTTGCAGTTTCTACTTATAAAGTCTGAAACTGCAAC
>Ga0310691_10000301_pt1 | contig 100129 bp, 113 predicted proteins | sample 176DNAGHGlowgp2_FD_203887 | JGI IMG/M metagenome (GOLD analysis project Ga0310691, IMG submission 203887) | Sheep rumen microbial communities from Palmerston North, Manawatu-Wanganui, New Zealand - 1766 DNA GHGlow gp2 (v2) (version 2) | ecosystem: Host-associated > Mammals > Digestive system...
TGGCTGGCCGCGGCTGTTCCCGCGGACTGGCCGGCTCGCGCCGCCCGCGCGTCCCCGGTCCCGGCGTCCGCCACCTGGCCGAGAAGCGATTCGTCCGAGAGGACTTCCTCGATCTGCCGCTTCCTCTCGAGTATCGCGTCGCGGGTCGCCTGCGAATCCTCGGGGTGCCGTTCCGGCTCGTACTCCCTGAAGTACCGTATCGCGTTCAGCAGTTCCCTGGAACGGCCCGAGATTATCGGCGTGTCGTACTTGCCCGGGTTGGCCACGAAGTCGTCGTACATCGCGTTGAACCCGGCCGGCGTGCCGATATCGGTCGCGAAGTGCTTGTACATCGTCTTCCGCAGGTTGCCGAGCTCCGCCGCCATCTCCGCGTCGTTCGCGGCGTAATACAGCCCCCGCTTCGACCACGTGTCCTCCGATCCCGGTATCTTCTCCTCCTGCGGATCGATCGGCTGCCCCGTCTGCCGCTGTATCAGGTTGAACCCGTGTCCAAGGACCTCGTGAAACGCGGCGTCCAACTGCGAGGACGGCAAATAGGTGACCCCGCTCGTCCAGTGAGCCGCCCTGTCTTTCTTCCTGCCGCGTGCGCGGGCGATGACGGAGTCCGCGTCGGAGCCCCGGACCACCGGGTCCCGCTCCGTGAAGACCTGCTTTAGCGGGTTCATCATGTCGAAGACGTAGTTGCCCGCGGATCCCTTCTTGAACGTGCCGAAAACGTTCGACACGTTGCGCCCCGTCTTTCCGGACTTGTCCCTCCCGCCGGCCGCGAGCCGCTTTGCGACGACCGACTTCTGGATCTTGTCCGCGTCGTCCCCGTAGAAGTAGGCCATCATGTCGTCCACGCTCGCCGCCGACTTCGGGTCGGCCAGCACGTGCGACAGGAGAGCCACGTCGTCCGGGTGCTTGTATTGGCCCGTCCCCGGATACGTGGCGAACAGGTCGTCGCGCGGGTGCAGCGCCTTGTGCGCTTCCGCGACCGCACGGATCCCCGCGGCCCGGTCCGTCTCGTTGGCGATCTTCAGCTTGCGCATGTTGTCGATCGCCCTGAGGTACTTGGCTTTCTTTGGCGAGTCGCCGCCTTTGTTCGCGGCTTGGACCGGCGGCTCCTCGGGCGGCGGCTCCTCGGGCGGCGGCTCCTCGGGCGGCGGCTCCTCGGGCGGCGGCTCCTCGTCCCCGAGGTCGTAGAACCCGGCGGCCTTCGGGTTGCGCCTGAAGAACTCCAGGTCCTCCTCGGTATGGCCGCTCGACACGACCGGAATCCCGAACAGGACGTCAGGCACGTCGTCGGTCGCGAGGAAGTTCGAGAACGCCTCGCCTCCCTTGCGGTCCTGCTGGACGTCCACGGAGCGGAGCGGGCGGTAGGTCTCGTCCGCGAAGTGCCGCTCGAACAGGTCTTCCGTCAGCTCGTCCGACAGCCACGGGTCTTCGCGGGTCTTGCCGAGGAAGTCCTTGACGGCCGCCCTCACCTTCGCGTTCTTCTGCTGCGACCAGTCGACGTTCGCGTCCTTGTACTTCTTTTTGATCGACTGGAGTATGTCGCTGCGCTTGCGGTTCAGGCGATACAGCGAGCGAAGGGCGGCCTTGGCCGCGCGGGCGTTCACCGTGTCGCGGGCGGTCCTCGGCAGCGCGTCGAAGAGCCGTATGTATTCCTGCGACGTGACCTGGCCTAGCGCCGACGAGAGGATCTCGTCCGGGTCGAGCCCGTTCATGCGGGCTTCCTTCATGACGAGCGTGCAGAGTCGCGCGAGCTTCGCCTTGTTCGACGGGAACGACCACGCGTCGTTGTGCCGCGAGTCGCGGACGAAGTCCAGGAGGATCTTCTTGATCTCCTTCTGGGACCGCGTCTTGGACGTGCCCTGGTTGACCGGGCCCATCATGCCGAGGAATCCCGTGTCCGGATGCCCGGCGACGGACGCGGCCGAAAACGGCAGGAACCCCGTGAGGAAGTTCGTCAACGCGTTCACGTCCGGGTCCAGGCGCATCGTGAAGACACGCTCGGCGAGGGTCAGGTCCTCGAACTTCTTTCCGAAGCTCTGCCCGCTCACGGTCCCCCATATCCCCTCGATCGTCTTCTGGAGCGGGATCGACGTCTTGCTCATGGCCTGCGACCATCCGTCCGTGAACCAGCGCCAGAACTCGTCGTTCTGCTTGCCGAAGTGCATGTACTGCCTGCGGAGCCCCGTCGTGTTCGCGTCCCTGCCGACGCCCTCGGACGCCGGGATGAGCGCGCCGATGTTCCGGCCGGCGAATCCGCCCGCCAGGGTGCCCCACCATTTCCTCGTCACGGCCGCGCCGGCGACGGTGCCGAGGACCGTTGTCACGAACGGCCACGCCCCGCGCTTGTTCTTTATGTCCACGAGGGTGGACCCTTGCCCGGCGGCGGCGCCGGCGGCGGCGCCGGCGGCGGCGCCGGCCAGACGCATCCACCACGGCCCCCTTGCCGCCAGCGCTCCTATCGCGGCCCCCGCGGCGCCGGTGCCCCACGCCGCCGATCCGTCCGTGCGCCCGAGCAGGCGCGTGATCGGCGTGACGTCGAACGCGAGGGATCCGACCTTGGACTCGTTGAAGAAGCAGAGCCACGGCATGTCGTCGATGCCGAGCGGGTCCTTGTCGTCCTTGTCGTCGGGGTCTCCGACGGCGCCCGACTTCACGAGCGCCGTGGCGAGCGCCTTGATCCCCAGCTGCAGGAAGACCGGGACGCCGATTTTTATGATCCCAAGCATCCTCAGCCAGCGGATGAACGCGCGCTTCCTCGACGCTTCCGTCGTATGGTGCCCGCCGAACAGCAGGTCCGTCACGACCTCGCCGGTGCCGGCCACCCACGCGCCGAGCGTCCACTGGTAGGAGAACATCCCGAGCCGCAGCAGCTGCTGCATCCCGGGGGTGAGGAACGCGTAGCGCTCCGGCTGGATGCCGCCGATCTCGGCGTTTATGTACGCGGAGTGCCTCCGGAGCTCCCGCACGGGGTCGAACGGACGGCCGGCCTTCTCGCATTCCTCGCGGAGACGGAACATGGTCTGCGCGACCACGGCCATCTTCACGCCGTTGAGGACGTTGGAGAACGCGTATTCGCCCGGGTTGTGGAACGCGGCCTTCATCGCCGAACGGACTTCCTTCGCCATCTTCGTGTGGCCTTCCGCCGCCAGCCAGCGGCTGATGCGGTCTATGTCCGCGTCGATCGCGCCCTGCCGGTTCGTGAGGGGGTTCATGACGGAGTCCGTGAGCGGCATGTTGATCATGTCGCAGAGTTCGCGCATGTACCGTATCGACGGGTCGTCGGACGTGATCGAGTTCAGGAAGTCCGCGAGGTACGGCAGGTTCTTCCTGAAACCGAGGAACTCCCCGACCTTCGTGCCCGCGAGCCGCCGCGCGAGCTCGGCCGTGTTCTTCCGGTAGCCCATCGCCGTGTTCCAGAACCCGCACGCCGCGACCGGCGACTCGAACCTGGTCGCGAACGCGAAGAACGCCGAAAGCCCGACGGACGCCGCCTTCGAGTACGACACCGCCCGGTCCAGCACGCGGTGCCCGGCCCACACGGTCGGGGCCTGCACCGACCCGAACAGCTGCCGCAGGTAGCCCTCGGCCTCGCTCCCGTTCGGGCGCATGATCCGCTCGCTCGCGAACTTCGTGAGTATGTTCACGTCGTCGCTCGCGCTGTCGTCCGCGCACCAGATCTCGTCGAAGAGGCCGCGCGCCCCGATCTCGTCCGGCGGCAGGAGATGGTAGCGCGCCCTGGCGTCGTCCTTGGACTTGGCCTTCGCGAGCGCGCCGGCCGCGGTCGCGATCGTCTGCATGTTGGCGAACCCCGACTTGCCGGCGTCGTACTTGACCATCCCCTCGACGGACCGCAGCCTGTCGAGGACGAACCTCGCCGTCGCCTGCCAGAACTCGTCGGGGAAGAGCCCCTGGGAATCCTCGGACGGCTTGACGACGAAGTTCGGCGCGCCGTCCGTGCCGACCGTGGTCAGCATCTGCGCGAGGCAGCCCCGGAACCGCTCCGCGTGCGTGATGGACTCCGCCATCGACCGGAGGCGCTCCGTCGCGGACTTGGAGGATCCGAGCCTGCCCTGCGTCCGGAACATGTCCTGCTCGGACATGGAGCAGATCCTGCCGCGGACGGCCATGTCCGCCTCCTGGTCGTCCATGATCTTCTGCTGGAGCTGCCCGTGCAGGTGGTACACGTCCACGAGGTCCTGCCCGCCGTAGCCGCATCCTCCTTCGTCGTAGGCCATGGTGAGCGGGGTGTGCCCGGGGTCGCCCGGGTGCTGGGCCTCCGTGACGACGTGCGCCGTGATGATGTCGAAGACGAGCCGGTCGAACTCGAACACCGTCATGTCGGGACGGATGTCGAACCCGTAGATGCTGCTCGTGTTCGCCTTCGTGTACTGCCCGGCCAGGATCTGCTTGAGGAAGCCCTCGACGTCCGCCACGCGGCGGCCGAGCCCGAGGACGCGGCCGAGGTACATGAGCTGCCTGTTCGAGATGTTGGCGAGCTGCCCGTCGCTCCCGCGCTCGAACGCGCGCAGGTTCCCGAGGATCTCCCTCTCCTCCCTCTGCTCCATGCGCCCGTCCGCGTTCCGCACGTAGTACCGGTGCGTGACCTCCTTCGAGTGGCTCTTCAGCGTGTCCTGCAGCGCGGCGAACTTGTTCCTCAGGTATTCGTCCGTGGAGATCTCCCCGCGGAACAGCTCCCTCGCGTTCTTCAGCTTGTCTACGATGGCCTGGTGGTGTCCGGTGCCCGCCTCGAACCAGAGGCCCTGCGCGCGTCCCGACAGCGCGCGTCCGGCGTCGGACTCCGAGAGCCACCTCGACCGCCCCGCGATCCTGTTGAGCCTGTTGGCCTCCGCGGCGACGACCTCCGCGAGGTAGTCCATGTCGAGGAGCTCCGCGCGCCGGCCGCCGTTCCTGATTAGCTCCGTCCGGTAGGAGTCCTCGGACTCCCATGCGCGCTTCACCTCGGAGGCGGGGACCACGAGCACGACGCGGTGGGTCGCCGGGGACTCGTCGGCGAGCCCGGCTTCCTTCAGGATCTTCGTGACGCGCTGGTGGAAGTCGGCGTCGCCGATGCTCACGCCCGCGGTCCTTGTCCGCCCGACGTCGTGGAACGCGTTCAGGATCTGGACGTAGATCCCGTCCGCCCTAAACGCCTTCCTCTTCGCGTCCCACCCGAGCACGGACCACGGTATGCCCTCGAGCATCCGGTTGAGGAGCTGGTCGAGGTTCGACGGGCGCCCGGCGCTCGCCACGTGCCCGTAGAGGCGGTTGAACACCGCGTCCGGAGAGTACGCGTGGCCCTCCGCCGTGGCCGAGGCCATGTCTCCTTCGGCCTCCCCGGCGGCCTCCAGCACCGACTTGAGGATCCTCCGGTCGACGTACGGGATGTCGTAGCCCGTGTACACGCCGTGCCCGTTGGCCATGCAGGCGACCGTCTGCGACACGAAGTGGACGAGGTTCACGTCCTCCTTCGTCATGGCGCGTCCGGCGGTCTTGGCCGCGAAGTTCACCAGCCCGAGGAGGATCCCCCGCACTCCCGCGACCTTCTTCACGGAATGGCGATGCCTTTCCTCCACGGTGAACAGGCCTTCCTGGCCCCCCTCCCCGAAGCCCAGGTCCGACGTGCCTTCCTCTATCTGGTTGGGCGACTCGCCCGGCATGCAGTTCGCCGCGAGGTAGAAGTCGATCATGTTCGCGACGCGGTTCGTCTCCTCGGTGGCCGCGTTCAGGGACACGTCCGTCATCATGTCGCGGAACGACCCGCCGTAGAACTGCTTTTGGAGATCCGACGCCTGCCACGAGCCGGGCAGCTGGAGTATGAGCTGCGGCGTCAGGTCGGGCTCCAGGACGCCCTCGGCCGGAGGGACCGCGAGCGGAACCTCCTGCGTCGGCGCTTCCCGCGTCGGGATCGTCGCGTCCTCCCCCGGCGCCGGCTGGTCCATGCCGTTCTCCCGCACGAACCTCCGCACGACCTGGGCGACGCCGAGCGCCTTCGCGGCCGCGTCGATCGCGTCCTGCACGAACCGCGACGAGAAGTCCAGCGTCCCGTTGCTGAAGCCGAACGCCTTGCCGGGCTCGTACCGGACGGACCCGTCCGCGTTCCTGTGCATGGTGGCCGCGCCCGTCATGTACTGGAGGATGTATCCGAAATAGTTCGACGCGGCCTGCTCCTCCGTCCATCCGCGCCGGTCCGAAAGTCCCCAGAACGACGGGATCATGCGCTTCAGGGGCTCGCCGTTCATGACGGCCGTGACGAATCTCACGACGTCCCGCGCCCTGTGCCTGCAGGCCTCGGCCTGGAGCTCGAACCGCTTCGCGTCGCTCTCCACGTCTGCGGGAACGTCTCCGTCCGGGAACCTGGCGCGGGCCGCTTTCGCGCGCGCCTCGAGGTCCTCGGCGGCCTTCATGAACCAGTCCCGCGACGCTTCCGCGCGGCCGCGGCAGAACTTCGTCCACTCCGACGGAAGGACCCCGGCGAGCATGTTGCCCATCACGTAGTCGGCCGACGCGAACTGGGCGGGGGACGACGGGACGTCTTCCGGCGTCCCGTATTCGTTCTCGGCCTTGCGCCGGACCGAATACTCGTGCACGAGCCTGACGACGAAGCCGGCGATCTTCTCGTCCGACATGAGCTGCCGGCCGAGGTCGTTCAGTGACTTCGTCCCGTCCTCCGCGTAGTCCCAGACGTCCAGCCCGAGCAGGTCGCACACGTGCCCGAGGAGCCGGTGCGCGGTGTATGCCATGAGCTCGAAGTCCGGCCCGTCCGCCTCCCCTACGTCGGCCTTGTCCCTGAACTTCGCCACGGCCTCCGCGATCCCCGCGAGCTCCCCGCCCGCCGGGCTGCCCACGCGCTCCAGCGCCTCCCTGAACAGGAGGGACACGCGGTCTCCGACCGGGACGGACGGATCCGATATCCGCTGGGCCAGCGTCGGGCCGGAGGGTTCCTCCGCGGGCGGCACCGGAGGCTCCTCCTTGCGGCCGAGCATGTCTCCCATGACGGCGTCGAACGTCGTGCGGTTCTCCGGCTTCCTGCCGTCCCTGACGAACTTCGAGGCGGCAGCCTTCACCTCGTCGAACCCGCAGGCTCCCGCGCGGAACTCGGCGACCAGCCCCGCGAGGTCCGTTCCGTCCGCCCCGATCTCCCCCTCCATCCGCTCCCACCTGTCGGGCGCGCCGAAGTCCACCTTTTCGCCGAGGAGCAGCTTCTCGAGCTTCTTCTCCTGCCCCGCGTCGAAGTCCAGGACCTCCTTCGCGTCGCGGCTCGAGAAGTCGGCCGAGATCATCATCTTCATGAACACCGGGACGCCCCGGGCGTCGTACGCGAGAGCGCAGGACAGGTACGCCTGCGCGGTCCTCCTGAACTTCTCGAACGTCCTCTCCGGGTCTCCGACCCCGGCGGCCAGGAGCTTGCCCCGGACGGTCCGCGCCTTGTCCCCCGTCACGTAGTCGGCGAACGCGTCCGCGGCCGCCTCCTCGTCGAAGCGGCCGTCGGCCGTCCGGTACTTCTTCAGCAGCGCGGCCTCGTCCTCGGCCGTGCAGACGCCGGTCTTGCGGTAGAAGTCCAGCATCTGGTGGAAGTACTCGTGGAAGAGGGTGTGGTAGGACGAGACGTCCGACAGCCTGATGACGCCCGAGAGGGCCATGAGGGCCCTCGTGCCGAGATACTTCTCGGCCTTCGCCGACGTGCCCTTCACGCGGAGCCCCGCGGCGTTCGCCATCGCGACGCGCTCCTCCTCGGTCAGGGACAGCAGTTGCTCCATCGTCATCTTCTGCCCGGCGCCGTCGTTCACGGCGTTGAGGATGGCCTGGTTGTAGTTGGCGTTGTTCGCCTTCATCGCGAGGAAGTCGCCGTAGGAAACGTACGTCACGACCTCCTTCGTCTCGGCTTGCCCGTTCTCCTCGACCTTGACCTTGCGCGTGATCCTCAGGAGGTTGGACGGGACGCCGTTCCCGCCGACGACCCGCTCGACCTTGCAGCCGGTCTCCTTCGACCAGTCCCCGAACACGCGCTCGAGCGCGGCGCGGATGTTGGCCTCCGGGTTCGCGAAGAACCTGTCCTTGTCCTCGGGATGCTTCCCCTCGAGGAACGAGAACAACCCCGTCCGCCGCAGGCGCGTCGCGGCGAACGACGGATCGGCGACGCCGGACCGGATCGACGGGACGTCCAGCGCCGTCGCGGCGTGGGTCCGCACGAAGTCCTCCAGCTTGTCCCGCATCAGCGGGCTCGAGATCCGCGACAGCGCGTCGCCTCCGTCGAACGCCGCGCTCTGCGCCCACTCGGAGAACTGGCTCCCGTAGTCGGTCCACGCCCGCTCGAGCACCTCGTCGATGGCCAGCCCGTAGTTGAGCAGCTCTCGCTTCCTCGCCTGGGCCCCGTGCCCGCCGGCGGGGGTGGCGGCGACAGTGCTTTCGCCGTACCTCCCCGTACGCATGCCGCGGGCGCGCCTGCCGAACTCCGTGAGGTCCCAGGAGAACGCCTTCGTCTCGTTGCGCGGGTCCGCGAGCCACGCCGCCATCTTCTTGTCTGCCGCGAACGCCGCGAGCTTCTCCGACACGAAGTCGTTCACGGCCTCCTCGATCGTGAAGAACTCCCCCGACGGGCCCCTGAACCGGACGCCCTTGATCGACGTCTGCGGACGGAGCTTGTGGCTCTCGCCCTCCATGTACGCCGACACGATCCTCCGCCGGCCGGGGCCCCCGGGCGCGAAGCGCCCGTCGCGGACGGACGTGTCCCTGTGGATGGCGTGCGGCGACGTGTATTCGGCGCGCGCGATGTAGTGCAGGACGGAGAATGGGGTGACGAGCCGCTGCGTCGCGGGGTGGTCCAGGTCCTCGCGCGTCACGTCCGGCATGCCGGACAGCGCGGCCACCCTGCGGGCCAGCCGCAGGTCGAGGTCGGCATACGCGCTTCGGCGCGCGAACAGGTTGTATCCTGCGGCGCCCCTCGGGACCATGCAGAGCTGGCGCAGCACGGGATTCTGCGTGACCGCCGCGCCCCACCGCTCCCACTCGTCCACCCTGCTTCCGAACATGGCGGACACGTTGCCGCGGGCGTTCGAGTCCCGCGCGGGGTCGAACTCCTCGTTCGCGCACATCGAGAGCTGGATGCAGGCCGCGAGCTCGGCTCCGGTGAACGTCGTCCCCCCGTGGCTGCACACCACGTCCTTCCTCGCCGCGAGCTCGTTGTACCCGGCCCGGAGGACCTTCGCCGCGTCCGCGCTCGCGCGGAGGACGAGCGACACCTCGTTATGCTCGCCGACCTTGACTTCCTCGCCGGTTTCCGGGTCCGTCTCCGTTATGTCGCGGGTGTCTGTGCGGAGCATGGTGAGCATGTCGACGACGTTCTGGGACATCCCCGCGGCCGTCCCCTTGTTCAGGGCCGACTCCACGAGGCCCTTCAGCGCCTTGGCGAACGACGGGTACTTGTCCTCGACCAGCTTCCGGTACGGGGCGTCGCCGAACTTCACGACGCCCGCGCGCACGCAGCCGAGCAGGTGGGACAGGTTCAGCCGGTTCGCCTGGATGGTGCCGAGGTCCGCGTAGTCGGCCGCGAACTCCCGCGCGACCGCGAACAAGACGGCCTCGTCGTTCGCGGGGTTCCCGTCCGAGTCCGCCACGGACATCGGCCGCTGCCCGGTGCGCCCGAGGTACCACGCCCAGTCGGAGGGGTCTTCGGTCGCCTCGGCGAAGTCGGCGTCGCCGCGGACGCTGCGGTCCGACGCGAGCGGGTTCCGGCCGGCCGCGATGTCCTCGAGCCGCAGCGCGGAGGCCAGGTAGGCGACCGACATCGCGTCGCCGGTCGCCGCGCCTCCCTCGATCGCGCGGTCCATCTTGCCGAGGAGCCCGGTCGCCCGCGACCCGCCCATGCGCAGGGCCGTGTCCGGCGAGAGCCCGTCCTCCGCCTCCAGCAGGTCGTTCAGGGCCTGGAACATGGACAGGTCCTTCTTCGCCGCGGCGAGCGCGGAGCCGATGTCCGCGGACGACAGGAACCGCAGCCCGACGGCGACCCTCGTCGCCTGGTCGACGCCGGCCGGACGGCCCTCGTTCTTCCCCTCGAGGACGTCGGCGATCGCGAGCGCGGTCTCCTCCCCGAAGATCTCGGAAGCCGGGCGCCATCCGAAGTTGTACGCCTCTTCACGCGCCTCGGCGTCGATGAAGTCGGCTTCCGTCATGCGGAGCGCCCTCGCGATCCGCTTCATCAGCCGGTCGATGCACGTCGGGACCATGTCGCCCCTGGCCGGACGCATGCTGTCGTTCGCCGCGTCGAACCAGGAGAGCTCCTTACTCAGGCTGGGCATGCTCGGGACTGGCTTGGAGTACCGCCCGTACTGCCCCTCGCCGATGTCGAGCCTGCCGTCCTTGACGAGCAGGACGTCCTTGAACGCCTGCTTTGCGATGCACCCGCCCTTCGTGAGGACCATCGTGTTGTACATGCCGAGCAGGGTCTTCCGCTCGTGGCCCGGCAGGAACGTGTCCCTCGTCGAATGGTCGAAGAACGCGTTGGCCTTCGCGATCAGGCTCGGAAGCGTCGTGTCCGACGCGTGCAGGTCCCTGGCGAACCCCACGAGCTTCACGAAGAACCACTTGTCGTCCCACCGCGGCCCCGTGCCGGAGCGCTTCGGCGCGTCCCGCCACGCCTTGTATTCCTCGTTCGCGTCCGAGAGGAGCCTTGCCGTCAGGCAGTTGAGCAGCCCGGCCTGCCACCCGGCGCGCGGCGCGAACAGGTCCTTGACCACGTCGAAGAGCGCGTTCGAGATCTTGTCCAGGTGCCCGATGAAGTCCTCGATCGGGCGGTACCCGTCGCGCTCCTCGTAGAGCGCGGGGGCAAGCCCGCGGACGTAGGAATCCGTGTCCGCGTAGCCCGCGAGGTGCTCGAGGGCCGCCTGGAGAGACACCGCGACGCCCCGAGCCCTGTTCGCGTCGGCCGCGCAGCCCGAGAGATACGCGGCGACGCGCGGGTCGAGCAGGTCCAGCGTCGGCATCGTGTGGGACGAAAGCTTGTCGATGCACCGCTGGAAGACGTCGTAGTACTTCTCTCCGGCGACCTCCGACTCGTCGACGCCGAGGACCTGGGCCGCAAGCGCCGCCGCCTGCCCTCCCGACTTCATCTCGACGTCGCCCGAGACGACCTTCGTCCCGACGGGGCTGCGTCCGGCGAGCCCGTAGTCCGGGATCGTCCTGTCCCCCGCCATCGCGTTCACGTCCCTCGCCCCGAACTCGTCCTGCGTCTCGTTCGGCATGAGCCTGTAGTTGTCGATCTCCTCCTGGAGCAGCACGTTGCCGATGAGCTCGCGGAAGCGCCTGGAGGGCTTCACGATCTCCAGCCCGTCCTCGGTCGTCTCCGTCTCGAAATACTGGGGGAACCGCGTCCGGAGCAGGTTGACCGTGTCCTCGGCCCCGAGGAACCTCTCCAGGTCGTCCGCCCCGGCGTCTTTGAGGCGGGCCGCGATCGTGGCGTGGATCTGGTCCAGTATCTCGCGGTCGTGCCGGTCGAGCCCCTTCCCGGACATGACGGTGCCGGTCGTCGAGTCGCCGTCCGTGTCGGACCCCTGCGAGGAGTTCATCAGCGGAGGAAGGATGTACAGCGCGTGCTCGTCCACCTGCCCCGACGCCCGGTCGAACAGGACCGGGGCCTGGACGCGGATGAGGCCGCCCGCCGACTCGAAGTTCCCCGACGGACGCCGGTCGCCCGCGAAGAACGCGCCGCCGAGATAGATCGTGCGCGCCCCGTTCTTGTCCATTTTCTTCTGCGCGTCCCCGCGGAACTCGAACGCGGCGAGGTCGAACCTGTCGCCGCCGTACCGCTTCCCGAGGAACAGGTCGGAGAACGAGACCTTCATGAGGTCGCACGACGGGTTCTCGTTCAACGTCTTCCCCGTGTAGTCGGTGAACGCGGCACCCAGCGTCTTGGCCATGGCCGCCTTCACCTTCCTGTTCCGCATCCGGTCGAACGCCTCGATGTACGCGGCGAGGTACGCGACCGTCTCCATGTCCTCGTCGGCCGGTCCGTATGCCTGCTCCAGCCTCTCGAGGTTGGCCCGGTACGCGTCGGACCATTTCCGGCTCCCGTCCACCGCGGCCCGGATCTCCGAGAGGTCGGCGTTCTCCGCGAGGTGCCACCCGTAGCGGAACGACGGGTCCAGGACGTTCACCTGCCCGGACGAGTAGGACCGGCCGACGCCGAACGCCGCCTTTTCGGCGGCGGAGAGGACCCTCGCGTCGCGGAAGCAGTCCTTGTCGTACTCCGTGACCCCGGCCGAGTACGAGTATTTGACGGAGTACGTGCCGTCGGGGTTCCTCGTGACCTCGCTGGCCTTTATGCCCGAGCCCATGAGCACCGCGTGCATGGAGTTCACGTAAGGCTTCATCGCGCCCGCGTAGACCGTGTTCATCCTGCGGACGACCCGTTCCTGGACGTCCTGGCTGTTGGGATGGGCCCTGTACGCGGCGTACAGGTCCGGGTCCGTCTTGAGCAGCTCGTCGAAGAACCCGGGCTGCGCGCGCAGGAGAAGGTACGGGACCGCCCGCGACACGTTGATCGCCTTCGTCGCGTACCACGTGAAGTCGGCCTGCTCCGGAACCATCTTGCGGAGCCTGCCGGAGTTCGCGACGACGTCGCGCGTCCAGTTGGTCGCGGCCGGATGCTCGAGGGAAGGCCTCGCGCTCGCGTCCGAGTTGGCCATCACCTGGCCGGACATCGTCCGCGTGAAGTAGCGGACGCGGAACCCGCCGGACTCGCTCGCGACGACGGAGAGCTTGTCGCCGTCCTCCGTCCCGTAGTCCTGGAAGAGCCCCGACTCGGAGAGCGGCTTCGTCTCCGTGACCTCGCCCGTCGGCAAGGTCCACTCGGCCTCGATGGACCCGACGTCCTCCGCGGACAGCTCGGACTTTCCGAGGACCTTGGCGATGACCGGGAGCATGGTCGTCACGGACGCCGCGGAGTTCTTGAACGCGGGAACGACATGCGACCCGCCGAGGAGGGATTTCGTTTCCCCGTCGACCCGGACGTCGAACCTGACCACGTTCCCGCTGGCGTCCTTCTCAAAGCCGAACGTCAGCTCCTTCCCGCCGGCCTTGACGGTGAACGGCTTCCCGGATTTCGCGAAAAACCCGCACTTGTCGCTGACGGACCCGGTCTTCACCGTCTCCATGTCCGTGCAGAACGTGGTCGACGACTGGAAGAACGCCTCGACGAGCTTCAGCGCGGATTCCCTGTACGCCTTGTCCTCGTCCGAGAGCGGCGCGTCGGGGGCGGGAAGGTCGAGCGTCCCGGCCTTTATCCCCAGGACCTCCTCCAGCCTCCGGCGCTGTACGCGGCAGGCCTCCGCCAGGGCGCCGGACGCCGGGACCGGATCGGTCTCGTACATGCCGAGCCCGAAGTCGTGGCCCTGTCCCTTGAAGAACGTCGCCCCGAGCACGTGGTTCTTGAACGACACCGCGCGCGGATTGGTCGCCTGCGCGCGCTGCGACTCGATCAGGAACCCGTGGTTCAGGTACATGCCGAGGTTCTCGCCGGCGTCGTTCCCGGAGACCAGGATGTCGCAGTACAGGCCGGGCGTGACCCTCGTCTTCCCGTCCATCGCGGTCACGGCCGCGTCGACCTCCTCGACCTTCCCGTCGACGGTCTTGCGCATCCGGTCGCGGTAGGTGGAGAACGGGACGCCCTGCGCGAGCAGCACCTGGACACGCTTGGGGTCGATCTGGTCGCATCGCGCCGCCGACGCGACGACCGCGTATATCGCGCGGTAGAGCGCGTCACGGTCGGCGGACGTCCCGAGCTTCGTCCCGTCGTCGACCGACCTCGGGAGGACCCCGTCCTCGACCATCTTCCGCGTGACCTTGTTCATCGCCCAGTCCGCGCCGGCATGGATCCCGTCCAGGACCGCCTGCATCACGTCGTGCGGCAGGCAGACCGAGTACACCGTGGGCTTCTCGCCGTGGTACAGCTCGAAGTAGCCCGTCCTCGTGTCCCCGCGCACGAACCGCGAGATGTTCGCGTTCGCCACGATCACCGACAGGTGCTGCTTGTCCACGAGCCTGTTGTTCTCGAGCCTCGCGCCCGCCGTCACGGCGACCAGCCGGGTCCCGTCCTCGAACCGGCCTCCCCTCTGGAGGTAGCCGTCGAGGACGCCGAGCGGGGCCAACAGCCTGTCCTCGATCGACATCATCATGACCGGGGGCGACGCCGGGGTCGCCGTGACCTGCGAGGAGTCCTCGATGGACTCCTGCCGCGTGCCGGACATGCGCTCCACGGAACGCGGGGCCGACGCCGCGTACAGCTTGAACACGGAATCGAAGTACGAGCTGACGGCGCCGCCCGTCATCGGGTTCTTGAACCACTGGTAGCGGGGCGCCGCCTGCGGCTGCGGGTTCCCTCTCGCGAACAGGCGCGCGATCACGTCGTCCGACAGCGCGCCCAGGAGGTCGCCGACCGAAAGCCCCGCGCTCACGATGTCGTCATACTGCTTTTTCTTTTCCCCTTCCTTGCTGAAGGTCGGCGTGCGGCCCTTCGTCCACGTCGCGCGCTGTATCGCGGCGATCGTCGGGTTCAGGACGGCGGAGCTCAGCAGCACGCACCTGGACTTGAGCTCGGCGCTGGCGGCGCACGACCTGAACAGCTTCAGCAGGTCGTCCGCCACCCTCTCCATCGCGGCCCCGTCCTTCGCGTTGCGCACGGACCGCACGATCCCGCCCAGGAGATCGGGGCTCCGGAGCGCGTACGCGAGCTCGTTCCCGGGTCCGATCACGTAGTCGAGCGCGTCCGCGACGGCGGCCATCCGGCGGACGAGCGCGTTCGCGAACGCGACGAGCGTCTTGTCGTCCCCGGGGGCCTTCTCGAACGCAGCCCCGATCTCCGCCCCTTCGTTCGCGGGGGCCAGTATCCGCTCGAGCTCGGCTATCGTCTTCGTCCTGAGCGGGGTCCCCGCCTTCTTTTTCTCGAACCATTTCGCGGACCCGGTCGAGAGCAGCAGGTTGTCGAGCGCGGACATGGTGTCGGACATCTGGGACGACGTCGACCCGGACGGGAACAGGCGCGACATCGCGTGCGCCACGGACGCGCGGACGGAAGACACCGACGCGAGGCCCGCGCTTCCGAACGTCTCGAGCGCGCCGACACCGTCGTAGTCGGCGACGGTGACGCGGTTGACGTCGAGGGGCGCCATCGTGCCGATGAGCGCGAGGGCCTGCGCGCGGCGCTTTCCGGTCGGCGGGATGTTCCGCACGCCGTTCAGGACGAACGCGAGCTCGTCGTGCCCGGCCGCGTGCAGCGCCGACACCGCCCTGGAGAGGACCGCTCCCGTCGTCTTCAGCTCCGCGGAGACCCGCGACGAGTCATTCCACACGCCGGTCGCGTCGGAGATCCTCCCGGCCGCCATGCCTTCGCGCATGGAGCGGAACACGTTGAACAGCATCGCCAGCGGCTCCAGCGCGTCGGCGCGGGACAGCCTCGCCGACCTCTCGGCCTCCAGCTCGGCGATCGCCTTGGCGGGCGCGTCCGTCCCCTTCAGCCGCTCGGCCTCGGCGGCCAGCCTGTCCGCGGCCTCCCTCTCGGACCGGACGATCCTCGGGATCTCCGCGGACATCCGCGCGAGGACCTGCGTGAACGCGCCGCCCTCGGACGGGAACACGTAGCTCCACTGCCGTCCGAGGTCCATCAGATCCTTGTTCTCTATCGCGGCGTTGGCGCGCTTCGCGTCGAAGAAGATGTCCTGGTTCCCGGAGCCGTCCGAGATCGTCTCCGCGAGCGAGGCCCACTCCTCGTCGTCCTCCCTCTCCTCGGCGTTCCCCGCCCCGGCCGGCTCCTCGGCTCCCGCCGCGTCCACGAACATGGACCATATCCGGTCCGCGTTCGCCTTGTAGCATCCGCGCTCGAACAGGAACCGCAGCACGGCGAACCTGGACTTGAGGGCGAGCTCGCGCCCGCCGGCGCCCCCGGGCGGCGCGCTCATGAGCCCGGGGCTCAGGAACTGGAGGTTCCGCCCGGCCGCGAACGCGACGTCGTCCGGGACGACGTCCGCCGCCTGCGGGCGCACGACCTTCTTGTCGGTCTCCGAGGACACCCCGCCGAACCCGCTGCCGATGCTGGGGGCCTCGTCGCCCGCGTCCCCGCCGCTGTCGAGCGCGTGCTTGAGCACCCTGTACATCTCGGCGGAGCTGATCGTCCCGCCGGCCTTCCTGTACGCGTCGGCGAACGCCTTGCACTTTCCTCCCACGGCCCCGACGAGCAGGCGGACGCTGCGCTCTGCGACGTCGGTGAAGTTCGTCACGGTGGTGTCGTCGATGACCGGAGGGACGCCGGAGGCGAGGCCGGCGGCGCTCATGTCCCCGGGGACACCGTACCACTGGAACACGATGCCCGTCTTCCTGGCCCCCTCCCCGCCGTTCGTGAACATGGCGGACGCGCGCGACGCCATGAGGTCCGGGCCGGAAGGGGCGAACGCGTCGAGGAACCGTCCGAGCCCGTCGAGCCGAATCGTGCCGTCCGGACCCGCCGCGTCCTCGGCGAAGAACCCCCGGCCGCCCAGCGACTCGTCGAGGGCCGAGATGAACAGCGGGACCCACGGGCTGCGGCGGGCCCGGTCCGCCACGTAGGCGAGCTCCGGGCCGAAGAGGAACCCGTTGCCGTACTCGTTCAGCCCGCGCTCGTCGCTGAACACGGCGATCGCGGCGGCGATGGCGCCCATCCTGGACGGGTTCACGCGGCCCGGCGAGGAGGGCAGGCTCGCCATCGCGTCCCTCACGCGCTGCGCCATCTCGGGGTTGCTCTCCTCGAGCTCGGCGATCGCCTCGTCCGCGGCGCGGGTGAACGCCTTGTCCATCTCCCACAGGATCCCGACGAACGCTGACGGGTCGTCGAACGCCTTGCCCGGCTTGGTCGCGGCGTCGTAGATGGCGCGAGAGAACGCCGAGCGGAGCATCATCTCCGAGTCTCCGCCGGAATAGTAGTCGCTCTGGAGGTAGACCGTGTCGCCGAACGCTATGCCGTTCGGCCGGATCGAATAGCTCGCCTCCCCGCGGTACGTGTCGGTCGCGGCCGCGTCCTGCTTGCTCCTCGTGATCCCGAAGCGCTCCAGCATCAGCTCGGCCGCGCGCTCGTAGCCGACGGAGAACGGATCCCCTTCCTTTCCGGTACCGCGCACGTACCGGCGCGTGTCCGCGTCGTCGGCCGCGAGCTCGGCCGCGAGCGCGCGGGCCGTCGCCTCGTCGTCGTCCTGCTGCCAGTCGCCGTCCACGCGACGAAGCTGGGGCGGGTAGAGAAACTCGTCCACCTCGATGCCCTTCTCCCGATCCACCCCGTAGAACGCCTCGTACGCGGCGCGGGCCTTCTCCCTGGTCCCGTGCAGCAGGAGGACGAGGGACGTCGCGTCCTTCGACGAGATGCTGTCGTTCTGCAGGACCGCGAACTCGCGCCACCTGGCGACGACGCCCCGCCGCACGGTCGCGACGCCGTCCGGACCGACCTGCGTCACGTCGCTGTACGTTCCGTCAGGCTTGGGGACGGGAACCTCCTCGAGCATCCGGGTCGCCTCCAGCACGGTCGAGCCGGTGACGGACACTCCGTTCGCGGTCAGCGTGACGGTCCGGTTGCCGTCCTTGTCGCGACCGTACGACGTCGTCACCTCCGCGGTCGTCCCGTCGGCGTACTCGAACGCCATCGGCTCCGAGTTCTCCACGGCGAGCCGGAGCTGCGTGAGGTACTGCGCCGCGGCCTGCTGGTTCTGCGCCTCCGTGAACTCGCCGTAGTACCGTCCCATGGCGAACATTACCCGGCGGAGGTCGCCGGGGGCCAGCTGGCCGGAGGGGTCCAGGCGAAGAAGCTCGCCGACGTCCACCGTGCGGGCGAGGGCCGCGTCCTTCACGTGCCCGCCGTTCGACACGTCGTACACGGCGCGCATGTTGCGGAAGGCCGGCATCGCCCTGATCGCCGCGACGACCTCCGGCGTGTTGCCGTAGCGCATCGCGCGGTCGTAGCTGAAGGCTATGCTGGTCGTGTTGACATTGCCGAACCTCGAGTGCGTATTCATCGCCACCGCGTCGCTCGCGGCGATCCTCGCCAGGCCTTTCACGATCTCCGCCTTCGCCGCGGCCATCTCCTTGCCGGCGACCGCGGCGCGGAACTTCTCGTCCCGGAAATCCTCCGTCGTCTCCGTCCCGAACCGGTACACGACCTTGCCGCCGGACTCCTCCCGGTGCTTGTGGGCGACGACGCGCAGGGCGGCCTCGTTGACGTCGCCTTTCGACACGGCGAGGACGTTGCGGGCGGCGAGAAACGTCTGCGCGTACTCGCGGAGGGTCGTGCGGTATTCCTCCTCCCCCTCCTTCTTGAACTCCTCCAGAATGTCGCCAGAGACGTCGCCGAGGGACCGGCGCCGCAGGGCCTCCGCGTCTTCCGCCGTCATCTTCCCGTCCCCGACCATCCGCTGGAGATACCGGTCCCGGCCGGCCTGGACGGAGCGCTCGTACAGCTGGCCGACCTCCCCCATGAGCTGCCTGGGGAGCTGCGCTTCCTCTATCGCCCACTGGACCGGGTTGCGCGCGGCGAGCTCCAGGCGGCCCGTCGTGATCGCATCCAGTATGCCGGTGACGCGCATGAGGGCCCGGCGGCCCCACCAGTGGCTCTGGCCGAGCTTGTACTTGAAGTCGAGCCACTTCTTGCCGAGCCTGCCCATGGCCTCGGCCGTCTCCCCCGCGTAGTCGGAGGAGAACTGGTTGACCTGCACGCCCTCCCGGACCGAGAGCCGTTCCCTGACCTCGGCCGTCAGCGCGGCGTCGTTCGACACGAAAGGCAGCGCGGCCGTGATCTCGCTCGCGACGGTGCCCGCGTCGGCGTCGTCCGTCAGCTTCAGGTCCGGGCCCCGCCTGACGAACTCGGCGTACTCGCTCCCGTCGGCGAGGGCCTTCCGCTTCGCGGCGTCCATGTACCCGGGGTCCTTGCGCTTCAGCCGCTTGATCGCCTCGACGCCTTCCTTGCCGAACAGCGCCTCGGCCTGGTGGTCCGCAAGCTGCTTTTCCAGGTCCGCCTCGGTGTTCGAGAGGTCGATGATCCGCTGGGCCTTCTCCCGGAGAAGCGTCTCCATCTCGCCGTCGGAGATCTTGGCGTCGGAGATGTCCTTGTTCTTGTCGTTCGGCACGAACGACTTGTCCGCCAGGGCGGCCTTGACGGCCTGGGCCCGCGTGGGGGCGCGGGTGTCCTCCACGACCTCGCCGTCCACCTCCACGGCTCGTCCCGGCCGAGACTCCGGATGCCCCAGCACGTCGGCCCACGCCTTCTCCTCCCCGCCTTCTCCGACGGTCGCCTTCTCGTAGAGCGCCTGCGCCCCGGCATTGTAGTCCGAGAGCGCCTTGGCCGCGCCCTCGGAGCCGGCGGTCAGCGTGACGGTCGGCTCCGTGTTCTGGTTCTCCGCGATCAGCTTCGCGTCGTCCAGGGTCTCCGAGACCACCCCCGCCCCGAGGCGCGAGTAGAGGGAGTTCATCGTCAGCTGCGTCACCGCCGGGAACGAGAACGACACCGCTTCCACGAGAAGCTGGTGCGGGTCCGGAAGCAGGCCGTGCATGGCCGCGGCCCACCGGTCTCGGGCCGTCGAGTCGGACGGTGAGTCGTCAAGCCCCATGAGCCCCTGGAAAAACCCGCCGTAGCGCTCCTCCGCCATCTCGGCGAGCACGCCGTCATACCCGACCCGCTGGAGCCACGACGCCATCTTCTGGGGCGTCCAGCCCTTCTCCAGCATGTTGTGCGCGACGAAATATGTCAGCCCGGCACGCATCTTGGTCAGCTTGAGCTGGTCCACCATCGCGGCCTTCACGAGGTCCTTCTCGCTCTTCAGCCCGAGCCTGGACAGAACCTCCTTGATGTTGCCGACCCCCTTCGCGCCGGCCACGATCTGCCCGACCTGCGTCTTCGACATCGTCGGAAGCGCGGCCGAGGCGCCGCCGGTCTCGACAAGCCGCGCCGATCTCTTCCCCAGGTAGTCCGCGACGGCCTGCGTGAGCCGGGTGCGGTTGGCGGCCTCCATCATCTTCTTCGTCCCGAACACCGCCTCCAGCTTGCGGGACATGTACGAGCCGACCTCCCTCGTGGCGGCGAGGAAGGGCGCGTTCTTGAGCGTGGGCGCGGCGACGCCCTCGGCAAGGATGTTGAACCCCCGGCCGGACGATTCGGATATGTACTCGACGAGACCGGACCCGATGGCGATCGCGCGGGCATGGTCCATCATTTCCCGGTCGCCGGTCTGCAGCGCCGTGGACTGGATGCCGAGCTGGCCCCGGACGACGAAGTCCCCCGGGCCGTTGCCGGTCGCGGCGGACACCACGGGCCACAGCGGGACCTGCATCCCGAACTGCATCGCCCCGCGCACGGGCGCCTCGACGAACGAGGCCTTCAGCGCCTCCTTGAACGCGGCCATCTTCCCTCCGAGCACGGTTCCGCTGCGCATGATCGTCCCGGCCCCGTGGTAGATCGACGTGTCCCACCGCAGCATGCCGTCGAGGATGCCGTCCCCGACCCACCGCGCCACGCGCTGCGCCCCGTTCACGAACCCCGTGCCCTTGTACTTGAGCATGAAGCTCCTGGTCGCGTTGTTCACCAGGTGCTCGGCCACGTCCGAGGCGTATCCCCGGCTGACGGCCTGGCCGCCCAGCGACTCGCTGATGGACCCGGTGACGGCCGTGACGGCAGACGGCCGACCGAGCGCCTTGTTCATCGTCGCCGTGAGGTACGACGCCTTCAGGTTGTTGATCTCCTCGCCGGTCAGCTTGTCGAGTCCCTTCCGCACCGCCGCACGGTCGGCCCAGTAGTTGGCGAAGCCTTTCCAGAACCCATCCTTGGCCCTGTCCGGCACGGTGCCGTACACCTTCGCGAGGGCCGCCCTCTCGAGCGACTGCACCCACCCCTGCTCGACCATGTTCGCGGCGTCCCCGTTCACCAGGAATATCTTGGCGAGCCTGGCGTCCATGGTCAGGTCGGCCACGTCCTTGAACGACTCCGCGGTCCACCTCGTGGCCTCGAACGAGGTGCGGCGCCGAAGCTCCGACTTCGCGGCGTTCTGCGTGGCGTATGCCGAGAACTGCTGGGACGTCCAGTCCTTCACCGCCTCCGCCCCGAGGTTCTTCTCGGCAAGCTCCCGGCCGACCGACTCGTACGCGCGGGTCTTGCCGACCTCGCGGGCGGCCTGGGCGACCTCGCGGACGGACTTGCCCGTCGCCTTGGCCGCGAAATCGACGGCGGCGGACCTCTCCGCCTTCTTGTAGCCTTCCGTGAACAGCCGTCCGGCGAGCCCTTCCATCATCGGGTTCGCCACGGATTTGGCCGCCAGTTTCCGAACCGCCCCCTTCACGCCCTTCGTGAGCAGCTTCGACAGCAGCCGGCCGCCCCCGAACACGAACCCGCCGACCGCGCCTATCGCCCCGCCGACGGCGGCTCCGATGCCCGTGCCTATGCCGGGGCCCAGAAGCGTGCCGATGGCGCCGCCGACCATCATGCCGGCCTTGGCGGCCATCGCCGTCATCGCGCTCGCCCCGGCCACTTCCACGACGAACGGGACGGACGAGCGGATGGTCGATCCGATCTGGTACGAGGTGCTCCTGCGCGACTCGAGCTCCTGCTGGAGCATGAACCGGCGGACCGCGATCGCCTCCCGGTTCGTGACAGGCTCGCCGTCCTGCATCTTCCGCATGGCCTTCGAGATGGAAATGCTTTCGGACACGGTGGAACCCATGTCCATCATCCACCCGAGCCACGGGACGTTCCCCAGGTTGAAATCAAAAGCTCCCTTCCAGAACCCCTCCTCCTGGTAGGCTCCGGTCCGCTGGGCCTCCATGAGCTTCACGAGCTTGCGGCCCTCTTCGTCCTTGTCGAGCTCGGCGCGCGTGAACTGCCTGCCGAACACGTTGGCCGCCTCCACGTACGACGTGCCCTTTCCGAGCTTGGCCCCGCGTTCTCCCCGCGGGTCGTAGTCCAGGTCGTAGAACCCGACCGTCGCCTGGAACGGGCGGGCCTCGTCCGACGTCCCCTCCGCCCACTTCACGCCGATCCTGTGCAGCGCGCCGGACCGAAAACTCGGATTCGCCTGCTCCTTCGGCTCGGAAAACTCGGAGTCGGGCGACCCAAGCAGGCCAAGGTCGCCGGTCAACGGGGAGAACGGGTCCGCGTGCTCGACGTCGCCGACCACCGGCTGCCGGACGGCAGGCCGGGCCTGCGGGGCCAGCGGGGAAAACGTCGTCTGTTCCTGTTCGTCGTCGAACGGGTCGGCAAATCCGTCTACCCGCGGGCGAAGGGGCTCGAATGTAGGCATGCGCGTGTCTCCTTGTCGTGGGACGTATTATACCACACGACCGACGCGCGGTCTAGCCCGCTTCCTTTGCGCGAGCGTTCGCCAAGGCCCTGGCCTCCGTCTGCGCGGCAAGTTGCGCGTTCTTCGCGGCCGCCGCCTTCCGGAGCTGCTCCGTGACCGGGGCGAGCCGCTGGCGCACCTCGGCCCAGAGCGCCGCGTCGGTCGCCTCCTGGCCGAGCCCGTCGAGGTCCGCGACCGTCTTCCGGTCGTTCAGCGTCCGCTTCACGATCCCGTAGGCCCGGGCGACGAACGGGGCGATCGCCGGGTCCTTCATGCTCATGCCGGCCTCCATCGCGATCTGCTCGATGAACGGATACGCCATCTCGCGGACCGTCCGCTCGCCCTCGGCGGTGCCCATCATGAGGGACCTCGACCACGTGGAAAGCGCGTCGGCCTGGTCCGGGGACACGTCTCCCGAGAGGGCGAGGGCGCGCGTCGCGTCCGTGACCGTCGTGGGCTGCCCGTCCATGACCCCCGCGATGACCACGTCCGCCAGCTTCAGGAAAGTCTCGTCCGCCACGTGCGCGGACCCTGTCGAGAACGTGCGGAACGAGTTCGCGAACTCCCTGCGGAGCGTCGACACGTCCGTGAAGTCGTTCGCCCCGCGCCCGGAGTTCACGGCGGACGCGCGGTGGCGGAACAGCGCCTGCCGAAGCGAGCGCACGAGCCCGAAGTCGCGGCCGTCGTCCTCCTGCTCGGCGCGTTCCCTGGCGGTCGTGGCCGCCGCGGGGGCCCCGAACGGGTTTCCGGCGGTGTCCTCGGGGAAGCCGGGGGCCAGCGCCAGGAGGCCGCGGTCCGCCGACCTCGAGCGCATGAGGTCCGTGACCGGCGCGGACAGCATCGCGTCGTCGTTCAGGGAGCCGTTCTCCTTCAGCGCCGCGCGCATGATCGCCTCGGCCCCGACGCTCTTCACGGAGAGCCCGGCGAGGTCGAGGTCGGCGGCTATGCCGCGGCACCGGTTGAACACGTCGCGGTACGTGGCCTGGCTGAACTGCCAGTCGTACTGGTCCTCGATCTTCCCCAGCGCCGACAGGAGGTCCGTGAAGTTGTCGCGGATGTTCTCGTAGTGCGCGGAGTCCGGGGTGACCTTGCCGGAGAAGCCGTAGTCCGTGAGGTACCCCGCCGCGAAGTTCTTCTGGAGGTTCCAGAGCTCGTTCCCCGCGGCGTCGATGCCGATGCCGCGCGTGGCGGCGTAGCGCCGCAGCTGCTCCGCGTTCTCCTCGACGTTCCCGTATCCTCCGAACACCCGTCCGACGGCGCCGATCGCGTGCGCCGCATCCTTGCCGTTCCATCCCTTGACGGTGAGCGCGCGGTACCCGTCCCTCATGCCGTCCATGTCCGCGAACGCCATCCCGGCCGCCTGGGGGTCCTTCGTCGCGAGGCCCGTCGCGTACGCCTTCTGCGCCTTCATGAGGTTGCGCATGTGCATCTGTCCGGCCCGCATTCCGTTGTCGTCCTCCGCGCCCGCGCTCGGAAACGGGGACAGCGCGGGGTTCATCTCGAACCTCGACGCCACGCCGTCGCCGTCGTACGTGTACGGCCCCGTCGGCGTGAAGTCGTTGAGAGGGTTCCTCGTCGGCACGGGGGGCCTCGCGCCGAAGTCGGACGGCCCGGGCCTGTGCTGCGCCGAGACCACGTCGGACTGCCACACGGTGGCCTCCGAGCCCTCCGGGATGCTGTCGAGCAGGTCTTCTGTGTACAGGTTGCCCCAAGCCATCGTCAGATCCTCCTTGCCCTTTCCGCCCTGCGCTCGCGCGTCTTCGCTGCGAACTCCATCGGGTCGACGGGAGGCTTGGCCACGAGGCTCGACGCCTCGTCGACGAACGACGCGACCTCGCGGCGGAGCGCCACGTCCGCGAGCGCGCTCGCGCGCTGCCCCGGCGTCATCTCCCAGTTCCACTCGTACCCGAAGTCGATGGCGGCGTTCTCCCCCATCCCGAGGACGTCCTCGTCCACGCGGCGCTTCCACTCGTCGTCCCCGAGCGCGTCCGCCGGGTTCACGAGCTCGGCGGGAAGGGACGCCTGCCGGGCGAGCTCGTACGCGCGGTCGTCGTCCGGAAGGTCCCAGTCGCGGGAGATGTTCGGGAGCTCGTCGTCCGGCATGTCAGCCCCTCCTTCTCGGCCGAAGCGCGGACACGCCGCCCCGCGCGGCGGCCTGGGCCTCGTCGGTCTTCTTTTTCCTCGGGATGACGGGAACCTCCGGCACGGGAGGAGCCGCGGTCTGCGTCACCGGAGCCGCGGCCTGGGCGGCCGGAGCCTGGACGGTCGAGGCCCTGTTTTTCGCGACCAGCGCGTCGTATTCGGCCTTGTTCGGGTTGTTCGCGTCGCTCAAGGCCTCGTTGATCGCGGACGATCTGTTCGCGGCCGTCTGCTGGTCGATCGACTGGTTGATCGCCTTCGCGGCGTCTCGCGCCTCCTGCGCGCTGTGGACGATGGTGACTCCGTCCGGGCCGCCGGCGCGCTTCGGCCTCAGCGCGCCCTGCACGTCGCCGGGCGACATGGACTGGGGGCCGCCCAGCGATTCCATCCTCGCCTGGTTCGCCTCGGCCTCCCCGCGGGAATTGAAGAGGACCTTCCGGCCCGGGAGGTTCTGCGCCAGCGTACCTGCGGCCATCTGCGCCCCGGCTTGTCCGCTCTCGCCGCCCGTTTGCTTTATCCCGTGCTCCTCCATGGCCTGGTTCATGATGAACCTGCGCCGGAGCTGGTCGCGCTTGTCAGCGGCGTCCGGATCGCTCGACGAAATCGAGGCCATGCCTTCCATGTACGCCTTCTTGTTGTCGGCGTTCTGCATCGCCTTCGCAAACATCGCCTGCGGGTCGAACCCGGAATCAAGGAGCTTCTGCCACTGTCCGGAGAACTTGGTCATCGCGGACTTGCCCTGCGCCTGCGCGTCCGGTCCCGCGCCCGGCGCGACCTGCATCCCCTTGAGGATCTCCGTCCGCGCAGCCTTCTGCTGGTTCTTGTGGTAGTCCATCACATCCTTGTCCGAGATGGCCTGCTTGTCCGTCAGCCCGTACTGGCGCCGAAGGTTGCTAACCTGCTCGGCGTTGCGCATGTTCTGGTACGACTGGACCCGGGCCCCGCGCTCGTCCGCCTCGGCCTGCCACGAATCGAGTTTTTTCGTCGCGGCCTCTATCTGCGCGTCCGAGATCGTATTGCCCTCGGCGGCCGCGTTCACGAGCCTGCCGAGCGCGGCAAGCTCCTTCTGGCGGTTCGGGTCGTTCGCGTAGAACTTGTTGCCATAGGAGTACTCGCTCGGGCCGACCCCGCTGTCCTTCCGCTGGGCAAGCTCGTCGGCGCTCACGGCGTTGCCGTTCGCGTCCGTCACGACGGCCTTGCCGTTCTTCCACTCGTACTTCTCGCCTTCCTTCAGGAGCGTCTTGTCGCTCATTTGGGCAAAACGGTCCCGAAGCGCCGCTATCTGCTTGTTGCGGGCCTCGACCGCGGACTCGCGGTCCTTCCTCTGGTCGGCCGTCTCGTTCGCCGTGGCCTCGTAGTTCCGCCGGTTGCTCCCCTCGCGCCCGAGGTTGTTCCAGTCGTCGGCGTTCGACAGGTCGCGGTTCTGGAACCGGCGGTCCTTCCGGCGCTGCTCCTGCTCCTCGCGGTAGGCGCGCTTGCGCTCCTTGAGGTCGTCCATGCTCCTGTCGAGGTCGAACTGGTCGTTGGCGTACTTCTGGTAGTTGCGGCGAGTGTCGGACTTGGCGTCAGCCTGTTCGCGCTCGCGTTCGCGGCGCGCACGGATGGATTCGGTCTGCGTGGTCTCGCGCTGGGCGTCCTTGACATTATAGAGAGTCGCGTCATCGTTTCGGCTAACCGGTGCCCCGTTGACATAGATGCCAGAGTCGTCGGCTTTCGTACCATAGCGGCTCGTGCTCCCCGCGCTGACCGCGGAAGGCTGGGACCCCCCGGTTTTCGGACGCAACGGGCTGCCGCCGGCCTGCTGGCCGCCCGCGGGCTTCACCTGGCGGGTGCCGTTGGTCGGACCGGCAGATGGGGGTTGTCCGGCAACGGCGCCCGTCTCTTTACCTGGCGAGGCGTCACTACCCGCCCTTGGATAAGTCTTTCTCCATGTTGCTTCGTCTGACATGGAGACTTCTCCGTCACCCGTTGTATAATCTTCGACCTCTTGCAACGCAGCCTGTACTGACTTGCTCTTAAGCGAATCATGGTCCTTACCTGAAAGATACGCATCCGCAATCTCGCCAAGTTCTTTAGCCGATTTACCCTGGAACTCCGGGTGTTGCCGAAGATTCTGACGAAACTGCTTGCGCAATGTATCCAACTGTCTATTGCGAAAGTCCTCTCGGTCAGACGCGTCGGACGCGAACCACTGCTGCTCACCCCCGTCAACGCCGTTTACAATGGCATTCTGTTCATACTCTTCGTCAAGAGTCTTTTCATTGCTGGCGTTTTGCCACCAGTGTCCTCTATAGCGCTGGCTCGCTGTCTCCGCCACCGGAGACGTTCCGCCACGGGCCTTAGCGAATATATGTCGCTGATATTCCCGCTTGGACAACTTTTGTCTCGTACGATTCGCCATATTCAAGTCTCCTTACAGGTTCCAGCTGGACTCGACGTCGCCGCCGGAGCCCTCGAAAATCACGTTCTGCACCACGGGCGCCTGCACCGTGTTGTCGGCGACCTGCATCTGCTGCAGCCACTGGATCGCCTGCTGCATGTACTGCTGGGCCGACGCCAGCTCGTTCATCGCCACCTGGTGCTCGTAGAGCATCATGAGGCGTATCGGCTCGATCGACGGGATCGGCAGCACGTCCTCGTCGTTCACGAGCGGAAGCGGGTCCACCCGCACCTCCGCGAGGATGTCGTAGGGGCCGCGGCCGGACTTGATCCGGTACTGCCGGAACTTCGGCACCTGGACGGACGGATGGTAGTGCCCGAGCATCCGGACGCGTCCGCTCCGCCCCATGCCCCAGAGGGTTATGTAGTCGTCCGCGTGCGAATCCAGCACGACGGACTCTATGTTCAGGAACGGCGTGCCCGAGTTGTCATGGAACGCCTCGTACTCCGGGGCGACGCCGGACGCCCCCTGGGCCACGTCCAGCCTCGCCGAGACCCGCTCCCCGTCCGGGGACATCCCGACGACGGAGACCGGAGCCTGGGGCCTCCCGTCCGAGACGTGCGGCGCGGTCGCCGCGAGCGTGACCGGCTCGTCCAGCGGGCGCAGGATCGGAGAGTACCCGAGGTCCGCCACGTCGCCCGCGGGCAACACGCTGAACCCCTGGCGCACGAAGCTGTCGAGGTCTCCCGGGCCCGAGTGCAGGAACTGGTAGTCCGTCCCGTGCAGCGACGCGGGGTTCCCGTTCAGGCAGACCCTCGTAAGTCCCGCCACGCCCTGCGGGAGGGAAAACACAGGGGTGGCGGAAAAGAGGCGGACGAGACGGCGGAGGAACTCCCACCCGCTCAGGCCGGCCAGCGCGGAGACCGCGTTGTTGATGAGCTCGCCGATGTCCGCCGTGCCGTGCAGGTACGGGGCCCTCGCGAGCATCTGCTTCGCCTGTCCGAAAGTGTAGTCCTTCACCGTCCCGTCTCCTTCGGGAGGCCCGGCGCGGGCCGGGCCTCCCTTCGCGGCGTTAGCTGTTGCTTACCGCGAGCGAGCTCTCGGCCGCGACCTTCACGCCGGACCCGCCCGGGACGGCGGAGAGGACCGCTACCGTAATGCGAGGCGCGGACGTCACGTCGACGACGATCACCTCGACCGTCGATTCGCCCACCGTGATGAAACGGTGCTCGCCGATCGCCAGCGGGCCGTAGCCGGCCGCGAGCGTCAGGTCGAGGGTATCGCCGGCGGCGAGGTTCGAGCCGATCGGAGCATCGACGGCGATCGTCGCGTCGGTGCCCTTCTTCGAGGCGTCGGGGTTGACGCGCGGGTTCTCGATCGGGCAGCGGGCGCGGATCGACTCCTTGCAGCGCCGGTAGATGAACGACGTGGTGTCGTACACGCGGGGCTCCGGACGCGGATGGATGAGGAACAGCCCGTAGAACTTGCCGGTCTGCTGGAACGGGTCCTCCGCGGTCTGCGGGCCGCGCACCCATCCCCACTGGCCGTTCAGCGCGGGGAACGCGCCGAAGTGCGTGCCGTTGCCGAGGTTGACCTGTCCCTGCGTCTCGAACTCGTTCGTGAACACGTTGTTCATGAACACCGGGGCGATCGCGAGCTCGGCGTCCACGTACTCGATGTTCTCCATCGGGATGGCGCCGCCGTTGATGCCCTTGCGGTCGGGCTCCGCGACGACCGGCTCGACGGCCAGGGCGATGTACACCGGCTTGCCCTCGAGCTCCGACCCGACTCCGCCGTAGTTGGCGGAGGCGTACGACGCGACGTAGCGGTGGATCTTGAAGCGCAGCTGGCGAGGATCGCTGACGACGCCCCAGTTCCGGTAGGTGCGGAACGAGAGCTTGTAGTCGTCGATCAGCGCCTGGGGCTTCGCCTCCAGCCACTCGCGGTACACCTTGTCGTCGCCCTCGATGGAGCGGACGACGTCGTCCGTGTTCACCATGAGGCCGAACACCGGCTCGCCGTTCTCGCTGCCGATGGCGGCGTCGGGGCAGCGGATCTTCAGCATCTCGTGCATGCGGTCGAGGCTGTACCAGTTGAGGGGCTCGATCTCGACCGACGCGTCAATCACGACGAACGCGTGGGGCTTGCCGTCCTTGCCGGTGACGAGCGAGGCCTGCGCCGTCTTGGTGGCCGCGCTTCCGGTCGTTCCGAACTTCACGAACGGGTCGTAGAAGTAGCGGGGCGAGTCGGCCTGGCCGCGCATCACGCTGGACATCACGAAGGACCGGCCGAAGTTCGTCGACTGGGCCACGTACATGTCACGGTTGAACGTCTCCTGCATGTTGACGCCGACCTCCATGCCGGCCTCGAGGATGAGGGCGAGCTGCTGCGCGGCGTCCTGGATGTAGCGGAACGCGTTGGCGCAGATCGGATCGGAGCCCCAGGCCGAGCGCATGCCGGACCACGCGAGCTGGTCCCAGGCGTAGTCGATGGAACCGTGCTTCGGGAACTTGCAGGGGTCGTTCGTGAGGGACGGAATCGGGTCGATCGGCTCCCACTCGTCGAGGCCCACGGTCTTGTAGATCGTGCCGCGGAAGATGCGGCGCTGGTGCACGAGGCCGTTGTGGAGCTGGAACTGGCCGCGGGGAATGCGGTCGTGCCAGAAGCGGGGCACCATGAGGAGCTTCTTCTCGATGAGCGGATCGACCGTCTGCACGGCGGCCCACATCACCTGAGAGAACCCGAGCATGTCGGTGGCGGCGCCGTTGGCGCCGTACGAGTACATCTCAGGCAAAGGGCCGAGGTCTCTCGCGCGGGTCGGGCCGACCTCGTCAAGCGCGGTACGGCGGGCCGGATTGAGGTCGATCATCCCGACGCGCGCCTGGTTCGTGCGCGTGACGTCGGCGATGTAGGGGTTCGTCTGCGTGATGGGCGCGGTGATGCCGGGGACGTCGGTCGTGGTCGGAAGCGTGACGCGGGCCCCGTTGTTCACTTGTCCCGCGCTTGTCGCCGACGAACCGAGGGTGACCCCGGCCCCTGTGGAGGGATTGACGGTTCCGCCATTGAGAACTGCGGTTCCGTCGGGTTTGATGAATGCGTCTGCCATTTTGGCCTTCCTTCTGCTCCTCTGGGAGCTTGCTGGTAGTTGTGGTTGGCACGCGACGTCATGTCCGTGTCGTGTCGTGCGGGCACACGAAATATCCCGAGCTTGCTCCCTCGGCGGCAGAGGGCATTTATCCGCCGGTCGTGATTATAGCACAAAGCCCCTCGCTCGCGCAAGGGGCTTTCCGAAAACTTATCCGCGCCGCGTCTAGGACCGCGGCGGGACAGCACGGCTGAGGACGTTCATGATCGTGCTCTCGACCGTGCCGGCGAAGCTGCCGCCCTTGTCCACGACGGGGTTCGGGGGAGGCGGCGGGGGAGGCGGCGGGGCGGACCTCGTCCTCATCGGGAGGGCGGGCGGGGCCCCGGCGCCGCGCAGCTTGTAGTACGCGTCCTGCATCGACTCGAGCGCCTCCGCAAGGTACGCTACCTGCCGCTGCATGACCGGCACGAGAAAGCCCTGGTACGCGACTCGCGCCAGCTCCTCCTCGTTCGCGACCTGCATGAAGCTCTTGAACTGCCGGTCAGCGTTCGCGACGTCCGTCGCGTACGTGGCTTCCGCGAGGACCGACGGCCGCTGGTCGCGGGGCATCGTGCGCTGGGTGAACTCGATCGCGCCGTCGGCGAGCTCGGACATCCGCTGGGCCCGGCGGGCCACCTGCTCCTGCTCGTCGACCTTCGCGATCCCGTCCTGCGTCGAGCGCCACTCCTGCATGGCGTGGCTTCGCGCGAGGTCCAGTTCCCGGAACCGGCGCCGCTTGTCCCAGAGCGACCCCTGCGCGGCCGCGTCGAGCTGGGCCACCAGGCGGTTGAACTCGGAGTCCGACACGGTCAGAAGCTTGCCGGCCGTGTCGTCGAGCGCGGCGTCGTCCAGCTCGGCCGACGCGGACAGGGCCGAACGGAACTCGTTCGCCACCTCCGCCATCGGCTCGTCGTACTGCCGGCGAAACTCCGGACGGTGCGCGAGATCCAGCTTTCCGAGGTCTTCCTCGAGCTGCCTGATCCGCTCGTCCCGGTTTCGCAGCTCTTCCGCGAACTGCTGCCTCTCGTCGGCGACCGCGCCCGCCTGCTTCCTGGCGTCGGCGAGCTGCCTCTGGAGCTCTTCCGCGGCGTGGCGGGACTGTCGCTCCCGGTCGCGGATGATCTCCCAGGCGCTCTTCGCCCTCTCGTTCGACTGGATCTCCTCCGGCGCGTCCACGGGCGTGTCCGGCGGGATCTCCACCTTCGGCTCCCCGTCGGCCGTCGGAGCAGGCGTCGTCGGATTCCGGAACCGGGACGCGATGTCGTCCACCGGACCGGTGGACAGCACCTGTCTCTGGTCTTCCTGCTGGACCGGCTGCTGGACCGGCTGCTGGACCGGCTGCTGGACCGGCTGCTGGACCGGCTGCTGTTCGCGGCTGTCTCCGGCGGGAGCGCTGGCCTGGCCGGCGGCCATGGACTGCATCGCCTGCGCGATCATGTCGGCGGCGACGCCGCGAAACGACGCGTCCCCGCCCTGTTGGTCTGGACTCATAAGTCCCTCCTTACATGCTGTCTATAACCTTGTCCGCGTTGTCGACGTACGACCCCAGGTCTCCGTCCGGCGCGGCGGCCGGATCGCGGAAAATCTCGGGGAACACGCGACGCGGGTTCGAGAGGAGCTTCACGGCGAGCTGGAGCCCGGTCGTGATCCCGTACTGCACGAGAAGGGTCTCCTTCGTGTCGCACGGGAGCGGCGCGGGGTTGTCGGCGAACTCCTCGAGCGCGCGGACCATCCTCTGGGTGACCGGCAGCGTCAGCCAGTTCCAGAACTCGGTCTCGGCGGAAGCCCCGGACGACAGCAGCGCGCGAAGCTCCGCCGTCGCCGGGTAGACCGACGCGTCCGCGTGCGAGCGTACGCGGACCTGCTCGGGGGTGAGCTGCCTCACTTCGCCTCCGCCTCGGCCTTCTCCGGAGCCTTCGGTTCGGGGTACTCGACGCCGGCCTCGCGGCGATCGATGTCCGCGATCGTGGCGTCGCACTCGGCGATGTACATGCGCAGCTGTCCGATCGCGGCCTGATGGCGAGCGATCTCGAGCTCGTACTTCGCCTTGTCCTCGCGGACCAGGATGCGGATCTTGTCCGCCTCTTCCTTCGTCATCGCGTCGGACTTCTTCTCTTCCTTGTTGTTCTCGCCCATTTCGGGTCCCTCCTGTGGTCGGGCTAGATCGGCACGACTTCGTCGAACCGGCCCGGATTGGTTTCAGGCGCCTGGGTTGCGATGGCCGACGGGGGCGTCTGGGGCCTGCCGGTCACGTTGTTCAAACGGTCGTAGTTCCTGAGGAGGTTCGCGGCCTGCGCCTGGTCCTGCTGCCGGCGGGCCAGCTCGTCGCGCGTCTCCTGCGTCCGGCGCATTCCCTCGATGCCGGCCTCGGACTCGGCCCTGCGGTTCTCGATGCCGGCGCGGGTCGCGGCGGCCTCGTTGGCGGCGCGGGCCCTCGCGGCCTCCGTCTCGATCCCTATCCTGCCCGCGTTGCTCTCGCGCTCGATCTGCAGCTTGCCGGAACTGACCTCGCGGTCGACCTGGAGGCGGGCCATCGCCACCTCCTTCTCGGCCTGGACCTTCGCGAACCCGACCTCCTTGTCGGCCTGGACCTTCGCGAGGGCCTTCTGCATCTCGGCCTCCGACGCCTGCTTCTCGAGCGCCTCGAGCTCCCGCTGCTGCCGTTCCGCCTCCGCCTCGCGGACGCGGCGCTGCGTGGCTATCGCGAGGTTGAGCGCCTTGATCGTCGGGGCCAGGTCCTTCAGCATGTCGCGGACGTTCTGCGCGGCCTCCTTCATCCCCAGCTGCGTCTGGCCGAACTGGAGATGCTCCTGGATGTGGGCGGACGCGGCCTCCAGCACCTGGGCGATCTGCTCCGGGTTGTCGAGCTGCGGGGCGAGATCGCCCTCGGGGGACTGCTGGACGTCCTGGCCCTGCTCCGCCATCGACTGCGCCTCGGCGAGCCCCTGCTGGACCATCTGCTGGACCTCCTGCAGGACCTGCGCGTGGACGGGGATGTGCGACCAGTGCCACTGCTCCGGCCCCACCATGACCGGCTTCAGCTCCTTCAGGAACGAGTTCTCGAGCGTCGCGAACGACGCCTGGTCGGACGGAGACTGGTCGCGGGAGACGAGCGGGCAGTACCTGTCGGCGGCCGCCCGCCCGAACTTCAGCCGGTACATGTCGTGGACGATCTCGCGGCGGCCGCTCTCGTCGAGATTTCCGGCCGTCACCTGGAGCGTGCCGGACAGGAGCTGGTACATGCCGTCCGCGCCGAGGGCGAGCTCCCGGCACATCTGGACCGTGAACCTGTCCGGAACTTCCCTCAGCATCGCCTTCGTGACGCCGTGGTCGGCGCAATATCCGACGAACTTCTCGACGACCGGATACTCGTCGGCCAGCGGCTTCGGCCCGTTCACGAGGTTCATGAACCGGCGAAACACCTCGCGGAAGATCTTGTCGTGGACGATCACGCAGCTGTTGAACAGGTTCTCGTCGCGAAGCAGCCGGCGCCTTTCCTGGATCTCGGCCTCGGCCTTCGACATCTGCTGCCCGCCCTCCTGCACCTTGACCCCGGTCGAGAGCGGCGCGTAGTCCGTGCCGGCGACCGCGCCGGTCCCCATCTGGGACACGAACGTCCGGACCTGCGTGAGCGCCTGCAGGTTCGCGGCCGCGTTGGGGTTCGGGGCCGGCTCGAGCCCCGCCGCGATGATCGTGGCGTTCCCGTTCTCCGACAGCGACACGGCCGGCTGCACGCCGGGGGCCGTCTGCTGCAGGGTGAGCCGCGTCGCGCGGAACGCCGCGTCGATGATGGAGCACGTCATGCGGTCCGACACGCGCTCGACCGGAACGAGGTACGTGGCGATCCCGCGGACGGAGCGGGCGAACCGCTCGCTCGACGACGCGGCGATCCACAGCATGCACTGGTCCATCGACTCGTACGCGTTCTCCTTGTAGTAGAGGAACTCCTTCGTCGTCAGGTCGGAGCCGGGCACTATGATGTGCGACACCTTCCGCGGAGGCTTCATCTCGCGGCAGTACACGTGCAGGACGCTGAACTTGTCGAACTGGTGCCGCTCGTAGAACGAGTTCATCTTCATGTACGAGAGGAAGGTCTCGTCCGGCGAGAGCCCGCCCTCGGAAGACGGGTCGTTCGTCTTGTCCGTGTGCCGCCCGAACACCTCCACGACGACGCGCTTCAGCGTCGCGACGTCCCACCCGGCGTCCCTCGCGAGGTCCTCGTTGTCGAGAAGCATGAACACGTACTCGGCCGGCAGCTCGGACTCGAACATGAACAGCTCGTGGTCGGACGACACCGACGGGCCGTCGCCCCTGAACTTGAGCTGGCCCCGCTCGAGGGCCACCGGGTAGAACGATATGTCGTCCGGCCACGTGACCGGCCCGAGCCCGTAGAGGTCGACCTCGCGCCTGGCGGTGGCCAGGGCGGGTATGGTGTGGCCGTCGTCGCGCACCGCCATCGAGAACGCCTCGGAGACTATCTGCGCCACGCGGGCGTCGTCCGGGCCGGCCTCGCCGCTCCGCTTGGGCGCGAGCGTGACCAGGTTGCACGTGTCCGTCGTGAGCTTCGTGATGGAGTCGCACCTCGCGTCGATCGTGCCCTTGAGCGCGTTGAACGAGAGGTTCGTCATGTAGGCGAGCCCCTTCGACTTGAGCTGCTCCTGCGAATACGGGAGCCCTCCCTCGTACGCGGTCTTGATCTTCGTGCGGCGCCGGGCGTCGGCCATGTCGTCGGTCTTGAGCTCGTCGTAGACGTCGTACACGGCGGTCGGCTCGGAAAACCTTCTCCTCGCCGGCGCGGCGGTCTTGTCCCCGGCGGTGGTATGGAAGCCTCTTATGCTTGTCACGGATCGTTCCTCCAGCAAGTGTCCGGGGCTCCCTCGAACCCGGGTTCATCCTTCCCGTAATCGACTGACGCGATCACGGCCTCGAAAGTCCCGACGCACGAGCAGCAGCCCGACGCCTCGTCCGCGGGCAGCTTCGGCCGACGCCCGCCGAACCTGTCCGAGATCCACTGGTCGTACCCGGTGCAGTGGAGGCAGAAGTCCCTGCGGTGCCTCGGGCACTCCTGGCACCTTTGCATCCTCGCGGTCACGACGTCGAACGTGACGAGCGGCCTGGCGAAGTACGGGGACGCCTTCTCCGCAGCCATCCTGGCCGTTATCACCGGGGAATGCGCATCCGTCCCGGCACAGAACCACTCCGGCATGTGGGGGCACATGAACCTCGCCAGTTCGTCAGCCGCGTTAGCGTCCACCCCATGCCGCCTCAGGAGCTCGTCCACCCGTCGGACGGCCAGGTCGTATGTCGGGGAACTCACCCGCTCGTCGCCGAGCTGGTAGAACCATGTCCCTCCCGGCGGGACGGTGTACGGGTTCACGGAGCGAAATCTGGGGCGCATGTCCGCCAAGGTTACTTGCCTCCATTCGACACGTGAGGTCCGGCGGACTTGCCGGCGGACTTGCCGGCGGACTTGCCGGCGGACTTGCCGGCGGACTTGCCGGCGGACTTGCCGGACGAGACCGACATCGACACCATCGTCCCGCGCTCCATGTGCTCCGCCGCCAGCTTCTCCATCGCCTCCAGCGTCGCGTCGGAAGGCTCCGTGGCGGCGTCCGGCCTTGGCGCGGGTGGCTCGCGGACGCTCTCGGCGGCCGGCGGGGGCGCCGGACGGGAACGGGACGCGACCCCGTCCCTCATCGTGAGAAGATGCAGAAGCTCGTCGAGGTCCCGGTACGCCTGCCGCGGGTTGAACCCGCCCGAATAGAAGTACCTTCCGTCCGGAAGCTCCTGCAGCAGGAGCTTCTCTCCCGTGTACGCGCACGTCGGGCGCCTGGCCCCGTCCGCCGCGCCGTGCACCCCGTTCCGCATGGACGCCCTATCCTGGAGCTCGGCGAGGCTTCCGACGGGCTCGCGGAGGGTGAACGCGCCGGGACAGCTGTACAATACGCTCCCGTGCCCGACTGTCAGAAACACGTCGAGCTCTTCGCCCGTGTAGGGGCACTTTATCCCGCGGGCCCGCGGTACGGTTACCTTGTTCGTCATTTGCCCTCCTTGCAGAAACTCTCCGATTATAGCACACACCGGGCGGAGAAGTCAATCCATCGCGTCAATTCCGTCCACCCCGTCCTCTCCCTCCCCGATGGGATCCGACGGGGGAAGCGCCGCGGCCTGCCCGAACCGGCTCTCGCCGACAAGCGGGACCTTGGCGGTCGGAACCCACCCGTACGGAAGGACGCCGAGCCTCTCCTTGACGGCGAGCGCGCCGAGCGCGCACGCGTCGGCCTCGTCGGGCGAACGCTTGAACACGCGCTTCTTAAAGTCCTCCTTCGGCTCGAGCGCAAGCGGCTTCCTCGGCGTCGACTGCCCTTTCACCGTCCTGAACCGGCGCTTCGTCAGGGCCTCCGCGGCGGCGCGCGGGAGGCCGCGCACCATGCCGGCCTTGCAGAACGCGGCGAGCGTGCACCACGCCTCGGCGTTCCGGTCCGCGTATTCCTCGAAGCCCTTCACGTCCGTCTTCGCGTGGATCGGAAGGTCGGACGCCTTCTGGGAGTTGTTCACGTGCATGACGCGCACGGCTCCCTGGCCGATGTAGATGTCGATGTCGTCGGCGAGACCCTGGTTGGCGGACGAGTCGACGGCGGTCGCGTGCAGAGGGGCGGCGTACCCTCCGGGGTCGTCCGCGAGGACCCGCACCTGATCGAGCAGCTGCTGCGTCACGGGCCTCGGGTCCGACGCCTTGATCTGCAGCTTGCGCAACTCGGAAAAGTCGAGGATAGGGTATCCGAGGGACGGCTGCCGGACCTTCACCTTGTCGTAGCACGCGCCGTCCCCGCCCTCGGACCACGCGGGGTCGAGGCCGGCGGCGACGGCGACGACCGGCGCGTCTGGAGGAGGCTCCGTGACGTGGTTCGCGCGGGCGACCGCCGGATCGAGGACGGTCGGGACGGCGACGCCCGTGGGAGGAGGGAAGCCGCGCACCATCTGCCAGAACACGGGCGCGTCCTCGTTCCCGTCGCAGTCGGCGAGGTTGGCCTCGATGACCTCCTTCGTGAGGAGGAACGGGTAGTCCTTCTCCTTCTCCGGGTCCGTGACGGTGACGCACTTGAGCCCGTCGTGGTGCCTCACGAGAAACCCGCGGGTCGACGTCCAGAGCCCCGTGTCGACGTTCACGGAAGCGATGCCCTTCTCCGGTATGCAGTACTGGCACGACTCGTCCTCCCACGACCCCGGGTTCGCGAGCGCGAAGAACCGGAAGTCGGACGCGCCGACGCGGAGGTTCTGCATGGCCTTGCGGATGTTGTCGTGGTGCGTGATGGTCGCGAGCTCGTCGATGACGATGCGCACGTACTTCGCGTGCGCGCCCTGCAGCTTGCCCGAATCCTCACTGTCGTTCACGGCGACTCCGACGATCCCGGTCTTCTCGCCGATCGACTCCGGCGAGTCGTCGTCATCGTCGTTCAGGATCGCGTAGCCCGCCTTGGAGAACCTGCCGGGGATGGGTATCCTGCTCCTCCGCGACCATGCCTTCAGCGCGGCGAAATAGGTGACGACGGCGTTCCACGAGCGGGACTTGAGCGACTGCTTGTCGGTCGACCCGAGGCGGATCACGGTGTCGAACGGGTCCGTGATCCAGTCGAGGAGCATAAGGAGGCCGTAGTCGTTCGACTTCCCGCACGACGCGCACCCCCACGTGACGCAGCCCTTCTCGGCCATCGTCCAGTCGTGGAAGTGCTCCTCCGTCCACGGCGGGACCTTGAAGTACTGCTCGGGGATGAGCGCCTTCGCCGCGTCGATGAGGGGAACCCAGGGGTCCTTGAACTCGATCCCGTACTGCGCCTTGTACTCCCGCCACTTCTTCGCGACCGTGAGGTCGATGAAGATGTCGTGCATCTCGGCGGGCCAGTCGACGCCGTGCCTGGTCTTGAACGTCGTCACGCGTCCCACACCACCTTTGGCGCGCGCGTCGACGGGACCGTCACATGCCCCCGAAGCTGCGGCTGGTCGAAAATATGGACCTCGCCCGGGATCCATCCGTTGCAAAGGCCATGTACCGGGTCGTTGTACATCTTGGAGGGGTACGACGAAAGGTCGCTGGGCTGGTCCGCCACGCCATCAGTACTGCCATGGAGAAAATCACCGGCCTTGATCGCGGTCAAATCAAGCTGGGCCAGCTTGCCGTCGAGCACGATGGTCAGGTCTGGCAGCAACACGGTCCCCATCTTGGAAACATAGCCGTTGTTCGCTCCCACCGCAGCGGCGATGCTGGCAGCTCGATTTGTTCCGGAATAAAACGTGTTAGGAATACCGCCCGTGACCCCAGAAGCAACTATACTTGCTGGCATATCAGTGTAGCCAGACACTAGCCGCACAAACCCGGAATTGTCATAGGTATATTTAACGCCGGACCACGTTATCGTAAGACTCGTTAAGCCAGAAGGATAAGATACCGGATACGCAACATTAGGATCGAAGGGATCGTCGCCGCCAGACCCCCAAGCGCTGCCGCCACTAGACGTCCTATTAGACACGACCAGGGAAAACGTGTGGCCGGACGCTGCCGTCGCCAGCCCGACCAAGAACAGCCGCATCATGTAATAGCTGACAAAGGTGTAAGTAGTGCCCGCTATCGTCTCCTCGTCCGGGCCGTCGACGAGCCCGGGAACGAACTTTCCGGTGATGACGACCTTGGGCCTGCCTCTGCCCATGTACGGCGTCAAGCTGGTTCCAAGGGAAATCGCCATCCGTCAGCTCCCGTCAAACTATTGCGGCGAAGGCGCGGCGATGCTGGAAGACCCCAACAGCGCACGCATGACGATCACGTTGCTCGACGTCCCCATCTGGGCGACGGTGAACGCGACGATGTCGCCGCTCGCGATGTCGTCGAGCAGGCTGTCGTTGTTCGAGTACACGGTATAGCCCGCGCCGGTCAGCTCGGAAAACGGCGTGGCGTTCACGAAGGAAACGGCCGCCGTGGCCTTCACGTACAAGACGTACTCCAAAAGCTGCCCGACAGCGGGAACCGGTGCCGGAAACACGAAAGGCGTCCCGGTCTCCAGCCACACGGACGACTGGTTCTCGACGGCGGTCGCCGGATCGGAACCGCCGTCGACGACAACGTCCGACGAATCAAGGTCTCCCTCGACCGGGACAAACGTGGACGTCGGACCGGCGGGCCCTTGCGGTCCCTGGGCGCCGTCCGCGCCGTCCGCGCCGTCCGCGCCCGAAGCCCCGGCCGGGCCCATGAGGTTGCCCTTTTCGTCCCATACCGGACCGGTCTGCACGGCGCCTCCATACTCCTCGCCGGCGGCCGCGACGCACTCGTATACGATTCCGGTGGACGCCATGAGCAAGATATCCCCACGCACGACCGCGGATCCGTCGAAGTCAGCGCCCTCGAAGACCCCGGGCGTGACCGAGTCGCCCGTGAACGTGCCTTCGGTCGCCACGATCCACCTGGGGCCCGTCAGCTTCAGGCGCCTCCTCCACAGAGCGTCGGGCCTTGACGTCCCGTCGTACTCCTCGTCGTGCGCGGCCAGGCACTCGTACACGTCGCCGGTCGACGAGACCAGGCACATGTCCCCGGCGACGGCCACGCGCGTGCTGAACTCGAGGGAATTTCCGCCGAGCGCGCCGACGTCGGAAGCCTGCTGGTCCGGGACGAACGTCGCGGAGTACGTCGAGAACCACACGGACCCGCGGTCGCCGGCCGGGCCCTGCAGCTCGGCGAGCTGGCTGGACGTGAAGTCCGCGTACCTGAACGGCTCGCCCTTCAGCTCGGCCTTCAGCGCGGCCTTCTCCTCCTCGGTAAGGTCTCCCCAGAGCACGGCGCCGTCCGCGCCGTCCGCGCCGGCGGGTCCCTGCGGTCCCTGCGGTCCCTGCGGTCCCTGCGGTCCCTGCGGTCCCTGCGGGCCGGTCAGCGCCGCCTGCTGCGCGACGGTGAGATCGGCAAACGCGAGCGCGGCGCCGGGATCGCCCTTGTCGCCCTTGTCGCCCTTGTCGCCCTTCGGTCCGGTCAGCGCCGCCTTCTGCGCGACGGTGAGGTCGTCGAACGTGAGCGCGGCGCCCGGATCGCCCTGCGGACCCTGCGGACCCTGCGGACCCTGCGGACCCTGCGGACCCTGCGGGCCGGTGATGAGCTCGCGCTCCTCCGCGGTCAGGTCGGAAAACCTGAAACCCGCGCCGGCGGGACCTTGCGGCCCCCGGTCCCCGGTGTCGCCCTTCGGGCCCTGCGGGCCCTGCGGGCCCTGCGGTCCGGGATCGCCCCGGTCGCCCTTGTCTCCCTGGGATCCGGTAAGCTCGTCCTTCTGCTCGGGCGTCAGGTCGTCGAACGTCATCGCGTCGCCCTTGTCGCCCTTGTCGCCCTTCTCCCCCCGGTTCTGGTCCCACCGCTCACGGTCCGCGGCGGTCACGTGGGCGACGGTGTCGGCGGCGTGCGCCTCGACCAGCGCCGCCGGATCGGACCCCGGGCCGGGCGCCACGGCCGCGATGGCCTCGGCTATCGCCCGGTCGACGTATTCCCTCGTCGCTGTGGTCTCGTGTGCCATCAGACGTTGACCTCCGCGCTGACGACCGTGGCCCCGTCCGGGTCCGTCTCGGTCCCGCCGGGGACTCCGGCCCGCAGGTCGGCGTAGTACGTCCCGGCGACCTTTATGATCCTGAGGAGCCACTTCCGCGACGGAAGCGCGAACGAGTCCTGGTGGCCCCACGTCGGGCGGGAACCTCCCACGAGCACGTCCGAGAACGGAAACCGGCTTCCGTCCGTGGACTCGATCGCCACGTAGACGTCGAACGGGCCGTCCGGCGGGACGATGGAAAGCGGCTCGTACACGACAGGCGACGCGAGCCTGACCTGCGTCATGCTCGCCATCTGCACGACGCGGGACGAGATGACCCCGAGGTCGACCTCCGTCCTCTCCTGCGACGGCTGCCCCGGCGAAGACCCGGTCGGGAGCCCGGTCACGGACGCGTCGGCGAGCAGGATCGTGTCGCCGGCGAGGACGACGCGGAGCCTCGCGGAGGCGTCCTCCGCCCACGAAGGGACGGAAAGCGTCCCGACGCGGACGCCCCGCCGGAGCGGATCCGCGGCCAGCGCGCAGGACGCGTGCTCGACGCCCGACGCCTCCAGGGCGAGCGACGCGTCGGACGACGTGTCCTCCCGGAACTCGGGGGCGTCGACGAAGATGCTGTACGTCGAACCGGCGAACAGCCTCTGCCCGCCCGGAAACGCGGCGAGCGAATCGTTCAGCTTCCGTAGCCTCAGCTCGGGCATGGTGCCGCTACCCTTGCGCCCCGGTCCCGACGTAGTCGATCAGCCCGGTCAGGTCGTCCGCCGAGAGGAAGATCCCGAGCTTCCTCACGTACAGCTCCCCGCCGGCCGTCTCGACGCCGGCCTCGACGCCCTTGCGGACGAGGTCGAGGTCGATGTTGCCCTCCCCGTCCACGAGCCCGAGGTCCTTCATGTCCGCGAACTGCTCGTCCGTGATCCGGAGCATGCCCATCGCGTGGGCCCACCCGATCTTGAACCTGGCCGCGTTGTCGGCCTTCTTGTCCTTCAGCTTCGGCAGGAGGACCGTCGTCACGTACTCGTCCAACCTCTTGCCAGCCAGCTCTCTCGATACCTTCATTTCCGTTCCTTCATCTTCGTTCTCCTTCGTGCGGCCGGAAACAACCGGACGCCGGCGGAGGGAAGCCCGGGCTGCCTCCCGCCGGCGTCCGGACCGTCTTAGCCCTGGCCCTGCTGCGCGGTCTTCGCGGCGGGCATCGCGGCGGCGATGGCCGCGGCGAGCGCGGTCACGTCGGGGACCGGAGGCGGGACGGGCACGACCTGCACCGGGCCGACGCCGGGGTTGAGGTTCCCGTTCGGGATCGTGAGCTGCGTCATGCCGTAGAGGCGGTCGACGGCCTTCTCGAGGCACGCGATCTTGCCCTCCTGGACGGCGTTCCACGCGACCTGGCGCGTGTTCAGCTCGTTCGCGTAGAGCTTCGACTTCAGCTCCTGGTTCTCGGTCGTGAGGTCGAGCACCTTCTGGGTGACCGGCTCCATGCCGGGCGGAGGCGGAGGAGGCGGGTTGCCCCCGAGAACGCCGCCGAGGATTCCGCCGGGGCCGGAGACGGCCTTCGCGGCGACTGCCGTGGCGACCCCCGCGAGCCAGTACAGCGGGCCCTTGAGCCCGCCGCCGTCGTAGGCGGTCTCCTCGTTGCTGTCGGATCTCATGCTATGATTCTCCTTGTTGGATGTTGCGTTGACTTCTCCCCGCCCACCCGGGCAGGGAAAATCACTTCTTCGCCGCGGGCTCGGCCGGCACGGGCTCGGTTGGCGCCTGGTCCTCGGGCGCCTCCGCGTGCTCCTCGGGGGCCGACATCTCGGACTCGAGGATCTTCTCGGCGGCCTCGACGGCGGCGTAAGTGGCGCACTCCTCGTGGTAGTGGATCCACTTCATGACGGCCATGCCGGCGGCGGCCTTCTGCGGCGGCTTCCCGTGCGCGAGGACGTCCTCGTACATCGTCATCACGCCCTCCCACGAGCAAGGGTCCATGCCTTCGGGAAGCTCGGCTCCCATGGCGCGGAGGCACGTCACGGCCTCCTTCTTGCTCTTCATGAAATGGTCCTTCATGATCGTAGCTTCGGTCTCTGGCTTCATGGCTTTCTCCTATGGCTGGATGACGGTCCAATGATACCACAAAAGGCGCGGCGGGGTCAAGCGAGTCGCGAAAATTTTCTCAAGAATCTTTCACGCCCACCGATTGCCAATGATCGCCTTCCTGATCGCGTCTCTGTTCTCGGCCAGATTCGTAAGTTCTGATGCTATGCTCATGGCAGATTGAACCTCTCTTGGTCAATGGCGTAGTTCGCGGCGATCTCGTCGGCGGCGAGGGCTCTGTTATAGAACCTTAGGGCATACGCGTGTCCGTCGTCCGGCGGGGATGGCTCCCACCACCGTCCAGTTCCGCCGAAGAGGTTCGTCCCCGCCCCAAACAGAACTCCGTCAGAAGTGACTGTCACTGCCTGGACGGAACCAGAGCCGACGCTCTTATACGAGCCTGCGTCGTAGAAGATAGTCGTTACGCCCGTCCCTTCTATATGCTTGGTTATGGCAGTGCCTATTCCTGGTCTTGCGGCATTGTTCGCGTGGAACTCGTAATTCATCCCCATGCGGAACTTCATGTTGTTGGCTTCGCCAGACATGGACATCGCCCTGCTCGCATACACGTTCAGTCCGAAGAACGGCGTGGAGTCCACAAGCGAAGGCGTCCCGAGTTTTCTTACCACCTCAAGGGTGCAATCGCCTTTCACAGCATCCACAACCGAAGTCGACGCCGTGAAGGCCCAGCTGAATGTGCCGTCCATCGTGCACGAGTTTTCGTCGAACGGGCTAGACCTTGAATATCCGCTTCCTTTCACTATGACGGCGTCGTTTCCGTTGCCCGAAAGATCCTTCCATGCCTCCGACCCGTTGTCGTGCTTTCCGCCAGCGACATTCCAGATTCCGTCCCACATGGCTATGAGCCCGTCCGTGACGTAGGGGTTTACCCATCCGCCGACCGCCATACCGTTCCTGTCGGCTATCAGCATCAAATACCTCCTTCCACGGACGCGGAGAGAATCGCCTCTGCTGTCGCGTCGTCGATGCCGAGCGTCGTCTTTATCGCCGCGAGGAACGGCGCGAAGTACTCGTTGTCCTCCGCGAACGTGAGCGCCGTTGAGTACGCCCTGCGGAGCGGCATGGTCTCGCCCTTGTCGTTAGTTATGGTCTGAGCGTCGATGAACGCGTCTACTGCCGGAAGCAGGCCTGCCTTGAAAAGAGCGAGCTCAAGCCGTAGCTTTGAGAACACGCGAGGCGGAGGCGGAGGGTCGTCCACGAGGACGTACTCCAAGAAGTAGTACGTGTCCGCGCCTTTTATCTTGCCCGTCTTCTGCCAGTGTTTCCCCTGCTCGTGCAGTCCGGGGGTCATGTCGTAGAGGCGGAGGTAGCCAGCCTGCGCCCAGTCTGCGGCCTCAGGCTGCTGGACGTACTTGTCCTCTATCCAGTCGGACTCGCGGTGTATCGTCTCTCCCGTTGGCTCTCCAGTCTCCGGGTCGATCACGTCCTCGTCCCAATCCTCGTGGTGCGGAATATGGAGGACGAGTGGGATCGGGGCGTAGAGGGGATATCCGTTCTCGTCAGGCTTCGCGTAGTCTTTGTTGTACTTGATCATGGCAGGTCGAACCTTTCATTTCGCATTCGCAGACGAGTCTCCAGGATCCGTTTTTTACGAAACCGTCCATCCCTTCGCCTCCGCTATGGCAATCTCAGACGCTGTGAGTTTCGCCTTGTTTGCAGACCCAAGAGTCATTGTCTGCCCGCTGACAGAAGGGACCCAGTACATGATGTACAAGAGAGAGTCGTGACCGACGAGAGGAGAGCTGTCTAGCTTGAAGCTCACCTTCGGACCCTTTCCAAAATACGCGGTCGATCCTTCGACGCTCCCATCCGACGAGACCGTCTTGGAACCGATTATCGTCTCCAAGGCGTAGCAGTTGGCGAAAGTGTTGTTCCAATTGGTCATTGAACTACAGTTCCACCCAGATATATCGAGCGTCTTCAGGTAGTAGCACGAGCTGAACATGCCGTCTACAGACGTGCAGACAGACGTCTCGAACAAATTGCTCAAGTCAAGGCTCTCTACTTTCGTGTTCGTGAACATTAATCCTGCATTCGTCACAAGCGGCAGCCTCAAAGACGATATGCCGACAATTTCGCGAAGGGCACAGCAATAACTGAAAAGGTTCCGGCAAGTCGAAGATACATGGCTCGTATCCCAGTCTGACATGTCAATCTTTGTCATGCTTGAACATGAGTTGAACATGTTGTTAATGTTAGTGACCCCAGACACATCCCAACTCGACAAGTCAAGCTCCAAAAGAGATGCGCAGTTGTCAAACATGGATTCCAAGCTATTGCAGTTAGACTTGACCATTCCGTCTGGAAGCGCCAGCTCGACAAGAGAAGAGCATCCTTTAAACATGGACGAGAACGATGCACACGATGAAAAGTCCCAGCTCGAAACGTCTATCCTCCTCGTCTTGCAGTTTTGGAAGAAGGCTGTGGCTCCATTGACGGACGTGAACACAGGAGGACGGCCGATCTTGAACGACCGTACTGAAGCCGTCTCGTAGAACATCGCGTTGTATGTCCGAATCTCGATGCCGCCTGCAACAAATCTAGCCAACGCCTTCCACCCGGACGTGTCATGACTCGCGTCGTGGAACGTATGCTCAGGAGCGTGCACCCACAGCTGCCCAGAGTAGTTGTAAGGGCCAAAGCATGGCTCAGGGACTCGAGTGTCTGCGGCGGAAGTGTACGATATGATCCAGAACGGTCTACCATAGTCTAGGGGCTCGATAGACCTGTCGCTCGAAGTGATGGCCTTCTCTGCCGTGTGAAGGCCATCAGACACTCTGACGTAAACAGGCATGTACGAGTCGTTGCGGAACGTGTACTCCGTTGCGCCTCCTCCAGGAGGGCCTGGATTGCAGAGCATTATCCACTTCTTTGTCGCGCCAGCATCAATGGCTGCCTGCGGAGTAACGTCCTGCGAGAGGACAGCCTCGATGTCAGGCCATGAGTCAGGCTTGCACCAGTCTTCGTGCTTGTTTGCCATCATACTTCTCGCTCCTATCTTCCCAAGTGTCATGGCAGGTTGAACCTCACTTTGTCGATTGCGCAGTTGTGGGCGATCTCGTCGGCGGTGAGCACGTGGTCATAGACCGACAGACGCATGACGCGAGCACCAGATGATAGGGAAAACGAGCATATCGCGTTATCCCCAAACACGCGCCCTCTTAGATCGTTAGCGAAACGGTCATACATTTGGCTGCGTGTATAAGCTGTTGTCGCAATGTTATTGCCGTCTATGTAACAACGACCGCGACTCTCTCTCCCAAGGGTGTCGCTCATCGTTGTGCCAACATATCCAAGGTTGCGATAATTGTCCGTCTGTATTTCATAATTCCCCATGCCTCCTGCAAGCATGCGAAGCATCGACAGACTATAGAACGCTCGCGCGCCGACATAATAACCGGGATAACTGCTCAATCCGTTTTCGCCAACCCACCAGACTGCCCCAACACCATACGCCCCTTCGCCCATGTGTCCCAAGTCCGCTACCATCTCAACGGACGTGCCGAGAGTGTCATCGCCGCATTCGGCATATCCGTGAGACGCTATAGCACCTGCGAGGCCGCGCAATTCCATGTTCGCGGAGCATGTAATGTATGTGTCGCCAAAGACCGCAGTACCAGAATAAGCTGCCAACTCCAGCCTATTGACTAGGTCGATCCACGTCGTTGCCGCCGGGTCATGCGTCTTCCACCCCGCGTTCTCGATGCCGTCCCACATCGCGACGAGCCCGTCCTGCACGTAGTCTTTCGCGGTCTTCTTCTGTGACTTCATGAAGTAAAGCCCCATGACCGGCACAGACGTCACGCCGCCTGAAGCTGACCTTGATCCGCTCACGATCCGGCCTCCTGCTTCTCGACGACCTGCTTCACGACCTTCCACGCAGGCTTGGCGGACGTCCCGAACGCCGTCATCGTGAAGTACAGCTCGCATTTCTCCCCGCCTTCGAACGTCAGTATGTCGGTCAGGAGATTCTGGCCTTCTGGAGTAAACACGTCGAAAGAAGTCCCGAACCCGTTCAGCGTGGCCGTCGCGCTGTCCGAAGCGTTCGCCGAGTTGTCCACGTCGAGCACGAAGTCTCCGACCTTTCCGCCTGGCACGGACGGCATGTCGAAAGCCTGCGTAGTCGTTCCTGACGCGAACGCGTAGAGGTTCACCCTCTCGCACGACAGCGAGACCGAAGATGCGGAAGACATGTCGTACCCTTGGATCCACAGCGTCTCGCCGCCGGCAGACACGACCTCAAGGCGCCCGTCCGACCTTATGTCAAGGGTCGCGTCCGGAGACGTCATGTCGACGTACTCCCAGTTCGAGGCACCCGTCCACTCGCCTGCGACTGCCACGGCCGTCTTGCACCTGTAGAGCGATCCTCCGTAAGTAACGTACTCTCCAACCAGATACGTGAGGGAATCGCTAAACGGAGGAGCCGCGGAAGAGGCGTCGAGCTTCCCGTCGAGAACGGCCGGGTCTATGCTTCCCCCGTTCGTGATGTCGGCCGCATGGAACACTCCGGGGGCGACCTCCGTAAAGCGGTAGAGATACGTCCCCGCCGCGAACGTGCCAGGCGGCGCGCCCGCCGAGTCCCAACTATCGCCCTGCGCGACGGCCCACGTCACCACGCTCGTCGCGCTCACAGACAGCCGCACCAACAGGTCGCGCGAATGGCCCGGATTCGCCGGAGGAAGCGTCAGCATCGTGGTTGTCGATACGGGAACCGCGTTCACAGCGCGGTCGGCGAGATGGTCGGGGAGAGACGCGCGAGTGGCGGTAATATGACGAGATTCATACTGAAACATCACAGACAAATCGTTCTCGTGTGATTCATCGTACCACGAATCGCTGACAAAATCTTTCTGTATGGAATCTTCGGCAATCACGAGCTGCCACCAATACGTTTCTCCGCTATTCCTGAAAGTCGGGCCGCTGTATATCGTCTCGTTTTCGCTAAGGCCGCTTACCGTCCATTCGCCCGGCACGACGAGCGCGTAGGGAAGCGCGTCCGCGTCCGCCTTCAGCGCGAGCGCCGCGTTCACCTCGCTCGCATTCGCCTTCCCGCTCACGTCCTGGTGCGCCGTCAGCACCGTCGCGCTCGTTCCGTCCTTCAGCCGTATCGTCGTCTTGTCCGCGTCCGCGCCGGTCCCGGGCGTCACGGACATCTCGCTCCTGTTCGCCTTGCCGCCGAGCGCGACGACCAGCCCGGTCACGTCGCTCATCCCGTGCACGTGCGACCCGGGCGGGAACGTGTCCGGCTTGTTCAGTATCCGCGCCTTCCCTTCCGTCGCGTTCCAGTCGGCGTTCACCTGCTCGGCGGGGATGGCCAGCGTCACCGCGCCCGTCTGCCCGTTGACGCTCGTCACCGGCGACGCCGCGATCTCGACGTACTGAGACCCGCTCCAGCGGTACGTCCTGTTCGTGTCCCGCGCGACGTAGATCTTGCCCGTCTCCCCGCTCCCGGGGAAGCCGCTCAGCGCGGAATACTCCAGCACGTCGTCCACGTAGGACGGGAGGAGCGAGGACTTTATCCGGCCCCCGTCGAACAGGCCGGAGGGCTGCACGGCCGAGTCGGCCTTGCCGAGGCTCTCCTGGACGGCCACGGCGAGGGCGGCCTTCGCGATGCCGGACGCGGGGGCGAACGTCCCGGACTCGACGATCCGGGCCAAGAAGGGCGCGAAAAGGTCGAGGTCGAGGAGCGCCCGGTCCAGGACGGACCTCACGTAAGGCCCGATGTCCACATTGCCGAAGCGGTCCGGAACCTCGCCGGACACGGACATGACGGGCATCACGGGCGCGACGGGGACGAGGACGGGAGGGGCCACGACGGGCACCGAGCTCGCCGGGGGAGGCGGGGAGAACGGGGCGCACGCGCGGGGAACGGACCCCGCGCCGCAGGGTATCTGGCATCTGTCGCTGTCTGTCACGGCGGTATCCTCTCGATGGAGGCCCTCCCTCCGAGAGCCGGGGACAATTATACCACGGCCCCGCGAACCGCGCAAGCGAAGTTGCGCGAGGCTCCGACCTTTGGTAGAATACGCGCGTCCCACAAGCACGAACACCGCGGGGAAATCCTATGGAAAGCAAGACCACAGACATCGGCAAGGCGGCGCAAGCCAGGGCCTGGCTGGACATGGCGCAGTCGAAATGGCGCCTGCAGACGATGCAGCACCGGTCGAGGTACAACCCGAAGACCGGGGAGTACCGGCAGCTGCCGACGAGGATCAGGAGGTTCCTGAACGGGACCCCGGTGGGGATGAAGTCCGAGGTCCTGGCGATCCTGAAGGAGTCCGCGCCGTACAGGTCCCCGGTGTTCGACTGCGAGACCGACGAGGGGCTCTCGTACGTCCCGACGAACACGTTCATCCGCAAGGACGGCGTCGAGCACACGACGGGCGGGAAGGACCCCACGTACACGATAATCCAGGACCTGCTCCTCGACGACGGGCTCGGGGACGCGTACTCGTTCGGCGACGAGTCGTCGTGCTCGCAGCTGGGGGAGACCGAGTACCACTGGGACGAGCCGTCGGTGATGGACTGCCCGGACGGGTCGCAGGGCGTCAGCTACCAGATAACGGACATCAGCCGGGACAGGGAGTCGGACCTCTTCTCGTACCGCGTGAGGCGCGTCCAGGCGCTCACCGTGCACGTGCAGCCCCAGGTCGTGGAGTGCGACCGGCGCAAGAGGGTGACCGTCGAGACGTGGGACAACGTCTACGGGGAGCCCGGCGCGTTCAGGCAGGACCCGGCCAGGGGAGGCTCGGCGCCGATAGCGACGCCGGCCCCGTGCTCGCAGCCGGACGGGACGGCCGTCAAGGTGGACGTGTACCGCAACCCCGACTGCACGTACAGGCTGACCGTCCAGACGGTCGAGGCGAAGACGGACGACCCGGCGCAGTTCTCCGTCTACATGGACCAGTACAAGAAGAACGAGTCCGTGCGCGTGGCGAACGCGGCCAGCGGCCTCCCGAGGCTCGGGACGGACTACTCCGGCGGCGTCATGACGAGATACACGTCGGAGCGGAACGAGGACGGGACGTGGAACAACACGACCGAGAAGGAGACCGAGCGCGAGGTCGTGTCGTCGACCGTGGAGCATAGGATCACGCCGAGGGGCACCGTGAGGATCGTCACGGACACGAACCAGACGTCGGCCGCGAGCAGGATCTCGACGGCGTTCGGGTCGTGGAAGTACACGAAGACCCCGGGCGGGCGCTACACGAACGAGTACGTCGAATACGTGAGGAACCGGACCGACAGGTCCGGGCTGGTCTGCTCGGACACGGCGTTCGTGAAGACGCACGAGGACCGGAGCGGGGCCGCCGGGCTCCCGGGCGCGTCGGCCCACGTGGCGGCCGCGTCCGGCGGGCTGGTGACCACGTGGACCTACGACACGGACTCGGAGGGGTTCGTGACGAAGAGCGTCCGGACCGAGCAGGAGCACACCGTCCTCAACGCGACGAGACGGAAGTCCTCCGGGCTGCTCGGCACGACGGTCGGATTCCAGCACAGGAGCGTGACCAAGACCGTCGCCGACGGGATCCTCGCGGGGGCCGGGACCGGGACGACGGTCGAGATGAAGCTCACGAACGGTAACCTGTGGGACGTGGACGTCCAGAGCTTCGCCAAGCTGGCCGGGGGCAACCTCGGGCTCTCGTGCGAGAAGACCGTGTTCCAGCACGCGCACGAGGCGTCCGAGGGAGCCTCCGCGATACCCCCCGACGTCCACGCCGACGCGGCGGGGGGCGGCCACACGTACAGGCGGTCGTACTCCGTCGACCCGTCGACGGGCGCGATAACCGTCAGGAGCCAGGACACGGAGGAGATCTACGTCCAGCAGTCGAGGAGGACGACGAGGGTCACGGCTCGGGGGACGGAGACGAGGACGACGTCGTCCAACGCGACGGACCGGCCGGCCGACGCCTCGGCGCCGGGCACGACGGTGGAGTGGGAGCTGACCCCCGGAGGCCGGTACAACGTGACGACGGTCACGACCGCGCCGAAGGCCGGGTTCACGGGGGCCGGGTGCGAGCAGGACGCGTTCGTGCACACGGACAGCGAGACGAAGACGTCCGCGGACGCGCCTTCCGGGCACGTGCCGGGAGGATCGGGCGGAACGTACTCGGAGCGGACGGCCAGGCTCGGGGACGACGGGCTGTGGGAGATCTCGACGGCCACGCACAACGAGAAGGCGTCCGTGGCCAACGGGACGGACGTGACGGTGACCGCGAGAGGGACGCGCAGGACCGTGAAGACGAGGAGCACGTCGGCGAAGACGGTGTCCTCCGTCGGGAGCTCGGCCAGGAACACGCGGACGAGGGGCGGGCTGTACGACACGGAGGTGACGACGTTCACCCCGAGGGCCGGAAACTCGGGGGTCAGCAGGTCGGTCGACGCGTACGTGTCGTCGGACGGGACGACGAGCATGTCGGCGGGCCCGAACCTCAACCTGGCCGGATCGGGCTCCGGGGGCATGTACTCGGAAGGGACGGCGAGGCTGGGGGACGACGGGGTGTGGGAGAACACGGTCGTCGACCACCAGGAGAAGCCCGCGTTCCTCGGCGAGGACGTCGTCGTCACGGCGAGGGGAATGCGCAGGACCGTGAAGAACAGGCAGGCCGACGGGACAAGCGGCCTGACGGCGGACGACGCGGGCCGGTCGTTCCGGTCGACGCTGACGAGGGGCGGCCTGTTCGACGCCGAGGACACGACGTTCGCGCCGAGAGAATCGGAATCCGGGAAAAGCAAGTCGGAAGACGCGTTCCTCAAGTCGGACGGGTCGACGTCGCTGGCCAGGACCGGAAACATAACCCTGAACGGCACGGGCACGGGCGGGCTGTACTCGGAGGGATCGTCCAGGCTGGGCGACGACGGCCTGTGGGAAAAGACGACGGCCGACCACCGGGAGAAGACCGTCCCCAAGCAGCGGGTCGAGGAACGCGTGACGAGATACGGGATGGTGACCCGCGAGACCGACGTGCAGACGGACGGCACGGGCCAGGCCCTCCAGGCGACGACGGCGAACATCGGGAAGGAGCGCGTCGTCGAGAGGACGAGGGGAGGGCGGAACAACGTCACGACGACGAAGGTCGAGGCCCTGGACGGGGAGACGGAGGTCTCCTGCGAGAAGACGGCGTTCCTCCACACGCACGTGACGACGGAACTCATGAGGCAGAAGTCATTCGGCCACGTGGACGCCGCCGCCGACGGAACGTACCTTGAGGAGACGTGGCGGATAACCGACGTGGGGACGTGGGAAAAAAGGAAGGCGGAGAGGACCGAGGAAACGCCAAGCCTCAAGATCCGGCAGTACGAGGACGCGTTCGGGAAGACGGACGTGCACGAGGGCTTCTCGGTCAGAACCGAGGACGGGGACCAGGGAGGAAAGGCCTACTCCAGCGAAAAGCAGATCCGGTACGTCGAGTCCACCATGACGAACGGGAAGATGTACAACGTCCGCACGACGACGGAGACCCCGGAGCTGGTGGACTCCGGGTGGCTGCACACGGAGCGGAACGTGAGCGACGGCCTGTCGGTGTACTACGACTTCCGGGTGTTCCGCAACGCGAAGAAGAGCCTGGTCAGGGGGATCCTCGAGGAGGTCAACGGAAGAGTCGGTCGCTACCGGGGCGACAACGGGTCCCTCGCGACACACCCCAGCGTGAGCGTCGCCCCGAACAAGTTCGGCCTGTGGGACGGGACGGTCGGGATCACGACGACGTTCACGCCGAAGGCGTGGTCATCCGGCGGCTCCGTCGCCAAGGACAACTGGGAGCAGAAGGTGAAGATCAAGTCCGTCAGCTTCATCCCCATCGGAAACTCCAAGCTCCTGAAGGTCGTCACGACGGACACCCACCTGAGGGGAGGCGGCGTCGGGCAGGACAGGCTCAAGGCGCTCACGGCGAGCGGCGTCATCAAGGGGTCGCAGTTCTCGTACCATCCCGGCGGGCAGGCGTTCTCGTACGACCTCATAACCGCGACGTCGAGCAAGGGCGTCATCATCGACATGCCCGGCGCGACCGAGAAGGAAATCTGGAACGGGCAGTAGGAAGGAGGCTGGAGAGATGCTGATACCTGAAGGAGCAAGCACGCCGGCGGCGGAGGGGTTCTTCATCCCTCCGATCGGCGGGGGAGGAGACTCGGTCACGTTCATGGGAGGGGGAGGAAGCGGCTCCGGCGCGTTCGACATCGAGGGCGGCAAGGTCGTCAGGTGCGGGCTCATGTTCGGGAGAAAGTGGCTGAAGTGCGAAGACAAGGAGCTCGGCGTCCTCAAGAACGGGAACGCCCCGGCCGGCGTCATATACGCGACCGTGTCCCACGGGGGAGAGACGGCGGCCGAGCTGTCCGTCAACGCCGGGACGAGCCTGCCGGACAGCACGCTCGACGCGTCGCACCGCCTCCTCTACGCCGCGGAGGGGAGCAGCGGGGCGAAGTTCTGGGCGGACTACAGGAGCTGCATCACGGTCATGTCGATGGACTGACGGCCGCCCACGTCTTCCTCCTGGCGACCCCGGCCGCCGCGTTCGCGGCCGACAACGCCTGAAACACCCCTCCGAACGCGTCCCCGTGCCCGTCCGGGGTCCCGCGCAGCGCCTCCAGCAACGCGTCCACGGCCCCCTCCGCCGCGTCCACGGCCCCCTCCGCCGCGTCCACGGCCCCTTCCGCGCCGGACGAGCAGGAACGCGCCTCCCCCTCCGCGCCGGACAGCGCCTCGTCCGCGCCGGACAGCGCCTCGTCAGCGGCGCCCGACAGACCGGTCCCCGGCTCGTCCCCGTCCGGGGGCTCGCCGGCCCCGTCCAGGGCGCTCCCGAGGTCCCCTATCGCGGCCTCGAGCGCGTCGAGCGCGGCGGCGGCGTCCTCCAGCGACGCCTCTTCCAGGCCGACGAGGCCGTCGAGCCTCGAGCGCGCGGCGGCGACGGCCTCCGTCCACGTGGCCACGACGTCTCGCGCGGCCGCGACGGCGGCCTCGAGGGAGGACCTGGACGGATCGTCGGGAGGGACCGACGCCAGCTCCGTCTCCGCGGCCTCGAGCGCCTCCCGCGCGTCCTCGAGCTCCGTCTCCGCGGCCTCGAGCGCCTCCCGCGCGTCCCGCAGCTCGTCGGCGTACGCGGACTCTCCCGTCTCCAGGACCGTCTCCAGCGTCTCCAGGAGGCCCCGCAGCTCCTCGAGCTCGGCCGCCGCGGCCTCGAGGCCGTTGTCGGCGGACGCCTTCCTCCGCGAGGCCGCGGACAGCCTCCCCCTCAGCAGCGCGAGCTTCCTGGCGAGCTTCGCGCACCCGGACGCCTGGCCCTTCGGCTCCGGCGGATCGTCCGTGTCGAAGTCCCACTCCACGGACAGGAACAGCCTCGCGGAGACGACGCGCACGACGTGTCCCTCGGCGCCGCCGTGTTCTTCGCCGGACTCGACCGTGTTGCTGAAGTAGACGCCGTCCTCGCTCGTGCTCCTGGCCTTCTCGTACGAGTCGCAGGCGCCGGGAAAATACGGCTTCGCGCCGGACGGAACGGCGCCGAGGCCGGCCCACGAGACGGCTCCGTCCAGCGTCCCGTTCCCGAGGTCGACGGACCCTAGCCTCACGACGGTCATCTTCCGGTGCGACGTCCTCGACATGGAGGCGTCGACCGACTCCGTGTTCGCGACGAGGTCGGCCTCGCGGCGGTACCGTCCGTCGCCGTCTCTGGCGACCGCCTCCACGTCGAGGAAGGCGATCAGCTCGGCGGACCTCGCCCACGCCGCCACGTCGGGGGAGACGAGGAGGTCCGCGTCGTCCGGGACCCACCCGTCGGCGTCGTCCCCCTCGTACCCGTAGACGCTCGCGGTCCGCTGGCCGTCGTCGTACACGGTCTCGCTGCGGGTCTCGCCGCCCAGGCGGAGCGACGGGTACGGGTCCTCGTGGGAAGCGTCCCTGTCCCTCAGCAGCACGATCCCGGTCGCGGAGAACTCGGTGGGACCGCGGGTGTACGCGTACGAGCTCACGGAAACGTAGGCTTCGGTGTCGGAAAACGGGTCGTCCCCGCCGTACGATTCGGACGACCGGGAGTCGACGGTGGACCGCTCGACGGCCGAGCCGGGAACGGAAAGGTCTATGCGGCCGACACCGAGAAGTTCCCCGAAGGTGCCGAGAAAAGACCCGGCTTCCCGGATCTCCTCGGTCGTGGACCACGAAGAGTAGCTGGAGTCGTCGCCCACAAACGAGCTCCTGTACTTCTCGCTGTCGGTCCGGGAGTACGACACGTGCGCGAACAGCTTGCAGCCGGTTACCTCCGTCACCGTCCTGGTCATCTTGTCGAGCATGCCGGACACGTTGGACGGCTCGCACGGGCACGCCACGGGGTACGGTCTCCCGGGATCCGGCCGGCGGCTCTCGAAGATGGAGCCGGCAAACGGGTTGTACGGCCTGGGGGAATCCTCGGTCTCGTTCCCGGCCGGCATCGTCCTCACGGCCAGGAGGGTCCACGGCGGGGGAGCCGGCTGCGCCCGGCAGAACGCCGCCAGCTGCCTCCCGAACGGCGTGCCCGACAGGTAGGAGGGGATCTTCGGGAATCCCCACGCCGACCAGCACGTCGGCCTTCCGTCCCAGTCCGGGGACGGATGGAGCGACCCGCCGCCGTACGTCCCCACGCCTCCGCGCTCCGGGGCCGGAGGGTCGACGTGCAGCCCGACGTGGACCGCGCCATAATACTCGAAGCCGGATTTTCCGTGGCGGTTGAAGAGCGACGGCAGTCCGGGGAGATAGCTTTCTTCCTCCCCCTCCTCTCCCTCTTCCTCCCCTTCGCTCCCTTCGTTCCCCCCGGAGCGGTACGTTCCCTCGGCGTCGTCGAAGTTGGCGTCCGGTCTCCACGGGAACCCGAAGGAACCCGACAGCGACGTGAGGCCGGTCAGCCGAAGGTACCGGACGGTCCTGACCTCGCCGCCGGGATTCCCGGCCGTCGCGGTCCCCTCCTTCACGTACCCCTTCTCGGCGAACTCCCCGTACTCGCCGTAGCCCGGCCTCAGGGCCGCGGGGGACCTCGAGAAGTACGCCGTCCGGTCGACGTATCGCGCGGAGGCCGGGTCCCACACGGGCACCGCCACAGCGACCGGCGCGTCGTCCGCCCGGAAGTCCCCCAGCAGCCTGAACACGGGAAGGAAGCTCCACGGGCCCATCGGGGTCACGGAGACCTCCGACGAGTCGCGTCCCGAGATGGTTCGCCGCTCCGACCCGTTTTCGGTCACCTTGTAGCTCATCGACGACGTCTCCGTCGCGCTCCCGGACGCGGTCTTGCCGGACGGGTCCGCGTCGTCCGGATCCCTGAACCAGTTCGCCCCGACGGCGCCGCCCATCGCGACGCCCGCCACCAGCCCGCCGAGATCCGCCGCGTGGCAGACGACGTCGAACGTCCCGTACCGGGGGACCGCCCTGTACTTCTCTTCAGCCTCGCCCCCGGCCTCGCCCCCGGCCTCGCCTTCCTCCTCTTCCTCCCCGTCCGCCGGAACCCACAGCCGTTCCCCGGTCGGAAGCAACGTGGTCTGTCCGGGCAGGGCCCACCCCGGCTCGCAGAAAGCCGGGTCGCCGTCCCACCAGTTGCAGGCCAGGGCGGGCGCTCTCGTCCTCGGGACGTGGCGCAAGACGGAATACGCGCCCTTCCTGTCCGCCAGGTAGTCCGTCGGCATCTGCGCCGACATCGCCGCCAGCACCTCCCTGCGGCGCAGGTACCGCTCCCAGAGCCACTCCCACGACGTCCGCTCGAAGACCCTCGCGGGGGACTCGCCGCCGTAGGCGTCCCTGGTCCCCAGGGGCTCCGAGGGGTTCACGAAGTAGAAGTTCGACCTGGACGCCTTGGTTGCCATGGGACGGATTATACCACAATTCCCCGCGTCCCGTCCACGGGGCGGGGACCCTCCTGTGCGTGCCTTTATATCGGGACGACGGGCCGACATGGAAAATCGCGAAATCGCGCTCTCGTCGGCACTCCTCGCACGCGGCGCGCGACGGCCCCTCCCCCGGCGTGTGCGGCGGGCAACCGGTGCAGACCGCCCTCCCCACCCCGGTGAACGGAACGGAACGGAGCCGCCCGCCGAGCCGCCGCTGCGGAGCCCGGGGGAGACATCGTTTATTTTATCCTTGGTTGCGCAACAGCGCAGAAAGGAGCCGGTACCCATGACGTACCAAGTCTTTCCAGACGGCACGGTGGTTATAATCCGCCGGGCCTAGTCCCCTTCCCCGAGCCCGAGTGGGTTCGGGGTTTATTTTATCCTTAATTGCGCGGAGAGAATCTGCGCGTCGTTCGTGCTGTCCTGCGTCTCAAGTCGAGATGCACACGAAACGACGCGCAGCACAGCTCAAGAGCGCATCGTTATGATGAACGAGTCCATCCCCACCCCGGAGTCCCCCGTCGCGGCCACCGCGTTTGGAGCCGAAGTCACCGAAACGCCGAAGCGCGTCAAGAAGACTTTCGCGCTCGACGACCCTGGCTTCACCCGCGAGGCTCCGCGCACGAACATCACACTCAAGATGGTGTTTAAGTGCGTGCTGTCCGGCAAGGGCAAGCCGTACTTCCGCTGCCCGGATACCGAGAACGGCACCGTCATGGTGTGCCCGAAGGACACGCCCGACGGCCTGATCGGGAAGTGCGGGTACCTCACGATCGGATGCCTTCCTGGTACCGTATTCGAGGAGTCGGACAGGGTCGCCGGAGCCGTGATGCCGTCCAAGCCGGTCACGTTCGTGTCGTTCCGCGACTAGCCGCCCCAGCCCCGTCGCGCCTCGTGCGCGGCGGGGTTTTCTTTATTTCATCCTCGACTGCGCCGGAATCCGCGCTGTCCTGCGTCCCGCGACTGGGACGCACGCGAGATGAAGACGCCTTGCCGAAAGGAGCAAGCCTATGTCGATCCCCCGTAAGTACAAGTCGTTTTCGGATGTAAAGACAGGCGATGTCGTGTACATCGCCTGGTTCATCGCATCCGAGAACGGAGGACGCGAACCGTACGCCCCGAAGCTGGTCGTCCACGGGACGGACATGCTGGGCAATGTCGCCGTGCGCGACGCACGGCATACGGACCGCACATGGTACGACGGCGGCTGCGAGTGGACGCCGTTATGGCTGGCGCTGTACGCGACGCGCGAAGACGCGATCGCCGCACTAGAGCATGCCGCAAGCCACGGCGAAGTGTAGCCGCCTGCCCCGTCGCGCCTCGTGCGCGGCGGGGCCTTTTTCGCGTCGGGGAGAGACCGGTGTGGACCGCCCTCCCCGCCCGGTCTCCGGCTTGGGGAGCCTGGGGCTACCGGTTCCGGCCCGTCGGAACCCGCATGTTAGGGTGGCTACCTGTCCGTTCGAGGTTCGGAACCGCGTGTCGGGGTGGCCACCTGCGACCGGTTCCGCCCGCCCACCCCACCCGCTCCAGGGCCCGCCGGAGCCACCGCCGCCGAGCCCCCACTTCCAACTCCCATTTATTTTATCCTTGGTTGCGCCACCGGGCTGGAAGCGCGTTTGTTCGTGTCCCGAGGTCGGGACGCGGCGCGTGGAAGCCTGGGAAGCGCAGTATAGGAGTCGTTATGAAGGATGAAAAGATCGAGGTGAACGAGAACGCAGTCGAGACGAAGGCCGTCGAGACGAAGGCCGTGGCCGTGGCGGCCGAGGAGTTCGAGGAGTACGGGTCTATCGAGGTGACGGGCAACTTCCGCGGGTTCTGGAGGGATGTCCCGGTCCGCGACGAGGCCGGCAACCCGACGCTGGACGAGAACGGCGTACCGGTGAAGCGTCGCCAGTTCAAGATCTCGAGGACGGTCAAGCTGAACGACAAGCCCGTGCGGCAGACGGCGTGGCTCTCGGAGGCGGACGCGAAGGCGCACAAGCTCGAGGACGGGGTCAAGTACAACCTGACCTTGTCTGTCGGGGAGAACCTGACGCCGTCGAAGGGCAACGGACGCGACGGGTACCTGGACGAGTACGCGTTCGCGGACGCGACGATCGTGAGCGTCAACTCGAAGTAGGCCAGTCGCCCGGGGCCCCGGGGATCCGCGAGGACAGCGCGGGTTCCCGGGGTTTTGCTTCGGTTCCTCGGGTTCCTTCGGGTTCCCGGGGTTTTTTTTTTCCGCTCCGCCCGACCGGTCGTCGAAGGGTAGGGTGGCTACCATGTGCTATAATTGCAAAAATGGGCATTTTTGGCGCCACGGGAGGGTTTGGCGTGATGTTATGTCAACTAGCGAATTTAGAGTTTTCTAGTTGCGCATACTTCACGCGGGGATTTGGCGCGAAAGCGCCCAAGTTTCCCTATGTGTCCGCTCATCCCGCTATTTTCTACTATATATTATTTCTTAAGAGTGAAAAAATATATATAAATAAGAGTATAAGAGAGTAAAAAGCACCTATAAGAGAATAAGATTTTTTTTTCGATAGAATTTTCAGTACTGCCACAACGAATAAAATAAACGAATATCTTGGCAAGGTGTAGAGCGATAGTACATTTTCCGTGATTCATGAAATGCGCATATAGAGATTTCCGAATTGTCTCGGACGAGCTGTACGAATTGCAGTTTTGAGCACGGCAACCGATCCTTTACCCCACACCACATTTCACTTCCCATTTATTTTATCCTTAATTGCGGGCTTGTCTCGGGGCGATGTCATGGGTCGTCTCGAGGCTTGTCCGCTTCGATTTTGGATGTCGACCGGAAAGGAACGGACAGATGGCTGTTCGCAAACCGACCCCAGCGGAAACCCGCGACCGCAGGTTCGGCCGCAAGATCGCGAAGATCGTCGCGCGCGAGCGCGAAAAGGCGTTCGCGGAGGGCGCCAATGCGGCTTGGCGCGCCTCGCAAAACCTGCGTCTCGAAGCGCTCGAGACGCTCGCGGCCGACCCCGGCTCCAAGTGGTCGTCGGCGTACGTGCGCCGCCTCGCGATCCTCGAGCGCTGCGACGAGGTCCTGGCGCTTCACCGCGCCGAGGCCGTCGCAAAGGCCGAGGGCCGCCGCGGCACGGTCGAGCCCGCGCTCGTCCGCGGACCTTTATGATTTCCAACGCCCGAAAGGGCAGGCCAAGGTTCCCGCGGAGACCTTGGCTACCGCGTAAGCCCGCGATTAAAAAAGGAACTAGACGATGAAAATGGATTCTTTCTTCGGCGACAACGCCGAAATCGACATGGACGAGCTCCGCGAAGGGGCTGCCACGGCGAGATTGCTGACGGTGATGTCGGCGACCTCGTACGAGGCGCTTCTGCGTCTCAAGGCCCGAAAAGACCTGCCGCTCCCGGTGCGCCTCGCCGCTTGCGAGGGCGTGGCGGAGTTCACGGAACGGACAGGTGCGGGAAAGCGCACCTGGCCGATGCGCCGCTGGGTCGACGAGGCCCTGCGCTCGATGATGGACGAGGCCGAGAGAAGGACACCATGATGAGATTCAAGGTGACGGCGGTCCGCGAACCGCGGTACGTCGAGTACAACGACTGGGACGGCAACTACGTCGTCCCTGGCTTCGCGCTCCTGCGCTCGGTCGAGCCCGTCCCCGTGGAGAAGCTGCCGGGCGCCGGGCTGAAGCAGTACGGGCACGAGACGGCGTTCGTCGCCGTCCGCATGCCGCTGAGGGACTTCCGGAGGTTCCTCGGCCCGCTGAGGAAGGGAGACCTCGTCGACCTTCCCGACGGGTGGCTGACGTTCCGGCACCGCTGGAACTCAGACAGAAAGCAGGGGCTTTGCCATGCCCGGATAAGCCCGGGCAACCTTGCGTCCTTCCCGTCCGCCTAGGGGCGGCGAAGGACGCGATTCCTCGGGCAGTCGACGTTCGCCGGCTTCATGACTGCATGCCAAAAAGAAAAGCCGGACGACTTGCCGCCGTTAGCGGCCTTCGACTTTGGACACGGCACGGGTCCGCCGAGGCGGAAGGTTCGACTCCTTCCCGGCGGAGAATGGTGGTAGTCGAGGCGAGGGGACCCACTTACCCGACCCGAGGCCGGCCGGTGGCGCAGCGGCAGCGCGCGTGCGGCGTGCCGTGTCCTTTTCCCTCTTCAATCAACCGAATAAATGAAAGGAAAGCCAATGCTGACAAAAGAAATGCTGGAAGCGCCGGCCACGATACACGCGCCCGTGACGCTGACGGAGAACCACGTGATCCACGTGGACGTGGACAAGTTCTTCCGCGACAGGTTCGTCGCGCACGACACGGTGGCGACGATCGAGAAGGAGTACTACTCCGGCGGGGCGCGACCCCTCGTCGAGACCGAAGCGTCGAATCCGACGTACCTCGCGAGGTTCATGTCCACGATAGCCGCCTTCCACGCGGCCGTTCGCGCGCCGATTACGGAGACGTGGAAGGGCCCCGGAGTGTACAGGGTGGCCGTGGAGTACGGCCTGTCGCAGTCGCAGGACTGGGACAAGCTCGACGACATCCTCGTGACCGCAAAGCGGATACGGGATCTGCCGTATTGACAACTTCGCCAGACCCGCAACACGCGTCTGGACGCTCGGGGAGCCGACGTGCGGTGGCGCGACGTCGGCCCGGAAAGTCGTCACCGACAGAAGACGCCGGGGCCAGCAGGACCCCGTGAAAGGCCTGCGCAAGGCGGTGGGAGCCCGCTTGCGCCTCTCAGGGAAAGCCCGGCGCCGGGCAGGCGGTTCGAGTCCGCGGAGGCGCATCCTTGATTTTGGCCGGGATTCCGCTAACGGTACCTAATGCGGGGAGATTCCGGCCTTTTCGATTTCCTTCCCGTCCGGAAGGGACAGGAGCCGCGAGGACCCCGCGGCGCCGGCCATGTGAGCCTGAAACCACGGCAAGCGCCTCCGCGAGGGGGTTCCGTCGATACGGTCGACGGCGCATGACAGGCTAAAATTGCACTCGTGCCGCCCAGGGACGGTACATCCTGAAGGCGGGAAAGACGGATCCAGTCAGCCACGGACAAGTGCGTCTCCGTGCAACTTTTCATGCAGACCGATGAACCCAGCCGGCCGGACGCGGCACGGAGGCGGAGGTCTGCGCCGGGAGCTATTTGACCTCACGAAAGGAGAACATGATGGACAGGATGATAAAGTTCGAGCGCGTAAAGCAGATCGCGCTCGAGGACGTCCGGGCGATCTCGGACAGGCTCGGCGCAGGCGGAGGGTCGTTATGGTCTTCCGCGGCCCGTGCGCTGGTCGCCGCCATGAAGACGTACGTAGACGGCAAGCCGATCCGCGCCCGCCGCGTTGCGCTGATGATCCAGGACAAGGTTCGCGAGTTCATCCGCGGGCTCGACGTGCGCCGCGTCGGCGAGCTGATGGAGCTGATCCCGAAGGGCCTGGACGACAGGCTCCCGAGGTGGCTCTACGGCCCCGTGGACGCGTATCTCGAGGACGAGGGCTGGGTCCTCGTGCCGGGAGCCGCGTAGACCGCCAGGATCCCGCGCGACGCGAAACGCGTGGGAAAGCGCAGGACCTGCCGCCCGATGCGGCGCGGCCGCTCGCGTGAACCGGGCCGCGGAAAGGGCCGACCTGCCGCCGTAAGCGGCTCCCGTTTACCCGCCGCGCAAGGAACCGGGCGGTTGGGAGGAGTGAACCGATGCGCCGCTCCAAAGTACTGAGCGCCGGAGTCAGCCACGTACCGCCATGCGGTTGCGTGCAACCTTTCCGAGGTTCCCGCGGGTGCGGGGACTTCATCGTAAAAACGCAACCGGAGAAAGAGATGACAAAGAAAAACCTAAAGGTCGGCGCCGCGTGGGCCCTGAACGCGTTCGTCGCCGCGGCGACGGCGCATTTCGCGGACTGCCCCGCCAAGGCGGCCCCATGGCTCGAGGCGGCGGAATACGTCCGCCCGGCCGTCGAGGCCGGCGACCGTCTCGCGACCCTGAAGGAGCTCAGGAAGCTCCCGACGTGGTCGCTCCAGTCCGTGGCCGAGGCCGCCGCGAAGATGCCGTTCCAGACGAAACGGTATCGCGCGATCGCGTCCGGGCTCGTGACCGAGTTCGAGCGCCGTCGCGCCAAGGCCGCGGGCCCCGCGAAGGAGGGTATCTGACATGGGTATCCTCTCGGACGCCACCGTGCTGGCGCTCATGAACCACCCCGAGACGGTCGAGCCCGACGACCTGCGCATGCAGGACGAGATCGGGTTCGAGGCCTTCATCGAGGCCTGGAGAAGGGGGATCCTGTGAGCGCGAAGTTCACGCGTGTAGTGGAGGCCCTGGAGCGAGACTCCGGGGTCTCCGCGAGGACCGCGAACTGCCTGAAGAGGCTTTGCGCGGAGTTCGCGACGGAAGACGACTTCTTCCGGGCGACGAGGGGGGACCTGATGAGGGTCTGGGCCAAGCTCGAGCCGAACTCGAAGAAGGGCCTCGGCCAGAGCCTGTTCGACGCCTTCTCGAAGGCGTCCGCGCTCTGGACGTCGTCCGACGTCGAGAAGGCCGCGAGCCTCCCGGACCCGCTCGCGAGGCCCGCCACGCAGGAGCTTCTCCTGTGGATGGCGAGCTTCCTGGAGTCCAACAAGGTCGAGCAGATGTCCTTCGGGCGGCTGCTCGACATCTGGGACCAGGTCCAGGAGGCGAAGAGGTGAGCCGCAGGAAGAATCCCCGGAAGCGCCCCTCGCGCACGAGGCGGCACCGCGAGTCGGTCGCCGCCAAGCGGCGGGCGCGCGCCTTCTGGGCGATGCGCAGGAAGATGGAGTCGGCCGAGCCGCCGGAGCCCGCGTGGTTCAGGATCGCGCGGATATGGGCCGTGGCCCTGGCGGCCGGGTACTTCGCATGGACAATCGTAAAGTGGGTAATGGAATAGAAGGAGAAAGACATGGCAGAAAGCAGGTTTGACAGGTACGTCCGCGAGACTCTCGCGGACGAGACGAAGGCGCGCCGCGACGAGCTCGAGGCCGCCGTCGAGAAGGCGGAGGCCGACCTCCTCGCAAAGGAGAAGGCCTTCCAGGAGATCTCGGACGAGGCGTGCGCCGAGGCCGACCGGAAGATCCGCGCCCTGGCGAGGAAGTGGGGATGGAAGACCGTCCCCGGCACGGAGGAGAGCCGGATCGTCGAGCCGTATTCCCTGAGAAACGGCCTCTCGAAGACGTTCGCCGATCTCCGCACCAGCTACGAACGCGTGAACGGCGTCTACGCGGACCGCTACGTCGGCGGCCCCGTGGCCGTCGCGCAGCGCAAGCTCGCCGAGTTCGACGAGGCCGTCGAGAAGGCCGCGCGCCGTCTCGTGGTCGTCAAGAAGGACCTCGGCATGAAGGCCGAGGCGTTCGACAAGGCGATGGCCGAGGCCGTCGCGAAGCTGCTCAAGTAAAAAGGACAAGAGGGATGAAGCGCATAATCAACGGTCGTCTCTGGGACGACGCTTTCATGAACGACGTCGGATCGCGGACCTTCGACAGGACCGACCCCGTGACGCAGGAGACCTGCACCTACCGCGAGGAGCTCAAGCGCGAGTACGTCCTCAAGGCGGGCCACACGCTCGAGGACACCTGGGTCAAGGACAGCTACAGCCGCAGGATCGTGAAGGACAACTGCGACCTCACGAAGGGCCAGTTCGTCCTCAAGCTCTCGCGGGGCTGGAGCGACGGCACGTTCATCCTGCTCACGGACGACGAGGCCCGGAGCTGGCTCGAGAAGTGGCGCCCCGACGACATCGACGGCTACGAGGAGGTGTTCGGACGGGCGAAGAACCCGTGGACCGACGACGGCACCGTGAAGCTCGTCGAGCAGGCGGAGAGCCGCCTCTCCTCGATGAAGTGGGACAAGGAGCGCGCCGAGGAGCGCGCGAACAAGGCCGAGGCCGAGATCGCGCAGCTCAAGGCCGAGCTCGGGGACGTCCGGGACGCTCTTGCCGCGGCGAACGCGGCGAAGCGGGCCGCGGGGGACATGATCTCCGGGGTCTCCGCGAAGCCGGAGGTCTTCTGACATGGCCGATACGATCGATGAAAATCTGCACGAGCAGGTGAAGACGATCGTGGACGAGCTGGAGGCCGCGGCCTCCGGCTCGCTCTACGAGGTCGACGGGAGCTACGTCGTCATCGACGACGTGGACGAGTGGAAGAAGGAGCGGTACGAGGAGAAGGCCGAGAAGTTCCGCAAGGAGCACCATCCCGAGGACTTCGAGGAGGACAAGGACGAGAACGGCAGCGAGTACGAGTCCTACGAGGAGTGGATGGAGGACGAAATCGGGACCGTCGACGACGTCGACGATCCCGACGAGGTCTCGCTGTCCGAGTACATCGACGACCAGTCCCTCGGAGACGTCCGCGTGGAGATCTCGCTGTCCGACCGCTCGCTGGTCGGGGGCAAGATCCTCTTCTGCTTCGGCGGCCCGAACGTCTGGGTCGCCGACGACGAGGTACGCGGCTACTGGGGCTCGTCGAGGGTCGAGATGTCGCTCGACTCGGAGACGAGGTCTGCGCTCTTCTCGTGGTTCGAGGAGCAGTGGGACATGGCGAGATGACGGCGCCGGAAAGGAGAGAGGCCATGAAGTTCAGATACTAGGCGAGAGAAGGTTGTGGGTCATCCTCGAAACCCTCACCACCATGACGACGGAACGCCGCGATGTGGCGTGGTGGCCGAGTAATGCGCCGGGTGGCGCGTGAAACCAAGTTCCGCACGGAGACAGGAGGACTTATGCTATCAAGGGAAGGAATGGCGGAGGCGATGTACGCGATGGACATCCTCGCCGCGAAGCTCGACGCCGGAAACCGTCTGGAGGACTGGAAGAAGGAGACCGGGCTGTCCGGGGCTCCGAACTTCATCAGGCCGGAAAAGTACAAGCTGGGTCTCTACGAGAGCTGGCTGGCGTCGAAGGCCGACCCCGTCGAGGCGTTCCGCGACCTCGTGTCGGCGTTCGTGTTCCTGCTGTGCAGGGAGGCGTTCGGCCGGTGCGAAGCGCTGGACAACCTCGTGTGCGACGAGGAGGTGTTCGCATGACGTTCGTGGTGGAAGTGGCGCTGAAGAAGAACCTCGTGGTCAAGGCGACGAGCTTCGCCGACATGGTCGAGCGGGTCAAGCGGCATTGCGGCGCCCGAAAGGTGCTCGACGTGAGCGATCCGCAGGACCAGAAGTTCGACGACGAGTACAAGGCGTCCGCCGACATCTGGGGCGCGAAGGAGATCGTATGAGCATGGAAAGGAGAAAGCATGGCAGAGATACAGTTGAATACGCTGGCATGGGCTAAGATGCTCTCCCAGAAAAACGCAGCGGCGAGCAAGAACGCCGCAAAGAAAAAGATTCGAGCGAAGTCCGCAAAGAAAGGGCCTGGGAGGGGAAACGCATGAGCGTAATACTGCTGGTCGGCCTTGCCGGACGCGCCGCCTTGTACCGGGCGAACACGCAGGAGAAGGACGCGGATGGAAACCCCGTGGTCCGCTTCAAGGCGTGGGTCGACTCCTACGGGGTCGACCTGTACTGGATGGGGCGGGTCGTGGACAGGGTGTATACAATGGGCGAGTCGGCGGACGTCTGGTATCGGGTGCCCGTCCCGGACGCCGCGAGGTCTCTCCTGAACCGGGGCGCGTGCATCGCGGTCTCGTCCGAGCCGTCTCCCGAGGGGAGGCTGCCCGCATGAGCGTGGAGATGCCGAAGGACGCGGTCGTCCTCGACCCCAGGGTCGTGGAGAGCCGCGCCGAGGTCCTCATGGCGATGGACGTGCTGATGAAGCACGCCAACGACGAGGACGACCAGACGGACTGGCTGGTCAACGGGGTTCCGGACGGCGCCCCGCTCCTGCGGATGACGCAGGAGCAGCTGGAGTATTACGGGCAGTTCGCCGACGACTTCGAGGAGATGGTCAAGGTCTTCGCGAGGACCGTCCGGCGGGTCTGCTTCAAGACCAGGTATGAACCGAAAGGATTCTGCTGATGAACGTAGTTGACATAACGTGCGAGTACAAGGGCTCCGAGGAGTCCCACCAGCTCTTCGATTCCGTGTGCGCGGCCGCGGTGCAGTTCGCGCACGAGGTGCGCCGGAACCTTCCGGCGAACATGGACGCGGAGGAGGTGTTCGACAGGGTCGCCGCGCAGGTGGCCCTGCTGTTCTCCGACTGCGAGACGAAGACCCCGAACGACCCTGACGAGACGGACGGGGGAGACCCCAACTGCCGCTACGCCGTCTCGGTCGAGGTCATCGCCGGTCTCGCGGAGGCGAAGGCCGACGCGAGGAAGGCCGACGAGAACGCCGGCGTCGCGAAGCGCAAGGCGAAGAAGGAGGCAAAGGCATGACCGTCGGGGAATGGGCAAACTACTTCGCCGACCGGAAGTTCTTCGCGGATCCCGGCCAGGAGGTGAGGTTCGTCCTCTCTCCGGAAGACGTTCCCCTCGAGAAGGGGACCAGGCTCGAGATGCGCGGATCGGTCGTGCCGGAGCGGGGCGACGCCGTCGTGGCCTTCCGCCCTGCGCCGACGCGAAAGTACTACATGTTCTCGCTCAAGTTTGAGGCGAACCCCGTCATCGAGGCTTATACCGCCGAGGAGGCGAAGGCCAAGGCGTACGAGCTGATGCGCCACCGCGCGGTGGTCGACGTCTGCACGGGGGACGGCGACGAGGGCTATGTGGCCCAGGAACCCTGCTTCCTGGAGGAGGTGAAGGAATGACCGTCTATACGGTGTCATCGAACGACTCGGTGCCGAAGTTCGACACGAACTTCAGCATCGTGGGGTCGTACACGACGAGGGGCCGCGCGCTCGACGAGTGCGTGCAGTACATCCTCGACCGTTTGCGAACGCGCGACGACCTCGCGTACTGCATGGCGCACGACGAGAACCATCCCGAGGCGGAGGAGTTCTTCGGCAAGCGCAAGACGAAGGACGACTGGGGATTCGCGGTCAAGCGGGGAAGGCGCGAGGCGTTGAGGGAGCATCTCCGCGACGAACTCGCGGGGCAGGGCTGCTACTACGCCTATTGCCAGTACGGCGGCGACGACTACTCGTTCCACTTCGACGTCGACGAGAACGACGTCGAGGGCGAGCTGTGGCACACGGTGACGTGGGGCGACAGCGACTGCGAGGACCCGGAGTTCACGACCCCGTGGCCCGAGGCGTTCGCGAGCGAGGAGAAGGCGATCGAGAGCTTCTACCGCTACGCCCTCGACCTGAAGCGCGACCGGGAAATGCCGGTGTCGGAGGGCTTCAGGTCCTTCGTGTACGAGTCCCTCCGCAAGGACGGGAAGTGCCAGGTCGACCTGGCGGACGGATGCTGCGTGAGCTGCGTCCTCTACCATGACGACGCAAAGAACATCAAGGAGTGAAAAATGAATCTATACGAATATCTGATGAGCAAGTCGAACAACACGACGCGCGCGGCCATGGACGCCAAGGAGGCGTACGAGCGCTACCGAGAGTACGGGCGGACGTTTGTTCCCGTGAGGGACTGCGACCCGTTCGTCTTCGCGTTCATTAGCTACGGCTACCAGGCCTTCACGTTCTACCCGGACCAGATCGTAGACGCGAAAGGCGAGCTCGCGGTCGTGACCGGGTGGAGCGAGACCTCGTCCGGGTGGAAGGTCCGCGCCAAGACGGCGAAGGGCGAGTTCCACTGGGACACCGAGGACCTCAAGCCCGCCGCGTTTCCCGAGGGTCTCGTCGAGATCTTGCGCGGAAAGGTGCACACGAAGGTCGACGAGGCGTTCGCATGATCAGGATAACCTGCTACAGCAACGACCCGAAGCTCACCAGGGTGGTGGGCTTCAGGACCAAGGCGTTCCTGCCCAAGAAGAAAGGAAAACGGAAATGAACATGATGTTCTCGACGTCGACGCGCATAGCGCCGATCGTGGACGTGTCCACGTACTACGGGCCTTTCGGCTACGAGTCCCTCTGGGGCGCGGACGAGGAGTCCGAGCGGGAGGAGGGCCGCTTCGTCTGCGGCGACTACGATTCCGCCAAGATGGCGAAGCGCATCGTCGAGGAGGCCAACAGGGTCTTCGAGGCGGAGAAGCCCCTCTCGCGGTACGGAGTCGTATCGATCAAGGCGACGGAGTTCGGCAGCCCGCGCGAATACAACTTCATGACGGACTGGCTGGACCTCCACGTCGAGGTGGACGACTCGTTCTGGCAGCTCGCGAAGGAGGCGATCTTCAGGCCCGAGAACCGGGCGAAGATCGTCGAGTACGCGGGCGACCATTGGGTCAGCAGGGACGGGTTCACCTCGTTCATGCTCAACCGCATCTCGAGCCTCTCGCGCGACTACTGGAAAGGCGAGCACTACGGGACGCACATGGCGACCGACAAGGAGGTAGAGGACGCGCTCCTCGCTGACCTGGAGGACGCCTTCGTCGCCCTGTCGGCAGAGACGAGCGAGGACGAGTTCCGCGAGTTCGGGGCCATCCTCGCCCTGCTGTGGCTGATCGAATACCCGTCCGACTTCGACTCGTCCGGAGACAACTTCTACGGAAGCTGGGTGACGGACGAGATGGTCGAGAGCATCCGGGAGAACAGCAACCTCTCCGAGTTCTGCACCATTCTCGAGAGGGACGAGCTGAAGGAGAAGGTGGGGGATGCCCTCATCGACTTCGACGGCTTCGTGGAGGAGCTCGAGCGCTCGTACGGGAAGTACGTCGAGTCCGGCGTCAGCGAGGCTTCGCAGGCGCGGGCGAAGGCGTGGCTCGAGATCGTCCGCAGGGACGTCGACGAGTTCAGGGAGAAGGAGCGGAGGTGCGTCGAAGGGTACGCCCCGAAGTGGGACAAGGTCCGTGAGGAGCTCGACGAGCTCCGCGAGGAGTGGGACGCCAAGCTCGAGGTCGGATGGCCAGGGGCGTGGAAGTGAAGACATCTCAATGCACAATGAGGACAACGATGAAAAGTGAAGCTAAGAAGATGCTCAAGGGTATCATTGGGACACACGGCGAGACCGTCGACGACGTCGTCAGGTTCATGATGGACTACGCGAAGTCCATGCGAAAGCGGTACAAGGAGGCCGTGGAGGGCGACAAGTCCCTCCCGTGCGATACGATCGCGTTACGCATGGAGGACACCGCGTCTCGCGTCAAGGCGGCGCTGAGGCGTGAGAGGGTGCAATGGCGCGCGAAGCTGCGGAATGCGGGGGCGCGCAAGTGATACAGATAGTGATGAAGCCCGTACCGGGCGAGGGCGTCGTGGACCGGGAGACCCTGTACACGGCGCTCTTCAACGGCGAGGACGTGGGGCTGAGGGTGCGGGGCCTGAGAGCCTCGCACGCCGAGGCGAAGATGATGGCGATCTTCAGGGCGCAGCTGCGCGGCAAGACCGTGAGCTACGACCTGGAGGCGTACGAAAGGAAACTGAAGGATGCCAAAGCTGAAGAACCCGCCCCCGAAGAGGGTGCGGCTGACGAAGAACCTGGGATATGAGACGAGGAAATTCCTGAACTACCTCGACTTCCGCCTGATGACGGCGACGTCGACGTTCGACCTCCAGGACATCAGGCGGCAGTGCGCCGACGACCTGTGCGCGCTGCGCGCCCACTGGAACACCTGGTGGGACCAGGAGGGACGGACGCGCCGGAAACGGCCGCGCGACCCGTCGAAGGTCCTGCAAGACTACTGGAGGGACAACTATGACGCTTGACAGCGAAGACAGGATATTCTTCGACGTGACGCCCACGCACATGGTCCTGCAGGTCGTGTCGGCCGAGAACCTCGGGGACGACGACGGCGGATGCGACACCGTCGTCCTCCACGGACGCGACGTGGCGCTTCTGCTCTACAGGCTGACGACGGCGAACGCCGACGGCTGCGTGACGGCGGGAGCGCCGGGATCGTCCATGCTCAGGACGCAGGCCACGTACGACAATCTCGGCAGGGTCACGATCCTCCTCGAGACGCACAGGAACTTGATCCGCATGAATGCGTACGAGCGCGACATGCTCGTGTCCGCCATCGAATCACAGGTATGGAGGCTGTTCCAATGAAGGAGATATGGCTTCTCCTGTCGACGGGCGTCTTCACGGGAGGCGCCGCCGGCGACGGGCCCGACTGGATCGGCACGAGGGCGTCCGCCTACGCGACCCGCGAGGCCGCGCTCGACGCCCTCCGCGAGTTCATGCGCCCCGACGTCAACGGATCCCGCACCGACGAGGAGTGGGAGGACGGCGGCGAGCTCGTGGACGACGTGCTCGACTTCATCCTGGACTACGGCGTGGACGACCTCGGGCCGGACGGCGACGGGACCTGGACGTGGGCCGGAACGGTCCGCTCCTGCAGATGGAGGCTCATGCGGCTGGAGGTGGAGCAATGACATACGACGAACTGAACGACGACCAGAGGCTCGAGCTCAAGCAGCGCATCCTCATGGAGCGCAACGAGCAGAGGGGCGAAGGCACGTCCTACGGGGAGCTCGCCGACGCCGACGACCTCGTCTCGGACGAGGACGCGAGGGAGTGGGCGGAGGACATGGAGTTCTCCGCCGACGACTTCGCGGGCTCGGCCGCTCCGGTGTTCCATGTACGGGTCACATGGCCCGTGCACAAGACGTTCCAGGTCCCGGCCACCTCGAAAGAGGACGCCCTGGGACGGATGAAGCGCGCCGTCGAGAACGGCGACCTGTCTTGCTGGGACCCCGGGTGGGAGGCCGACGACGGGGATGACGTGCCCAAGATCGAGATCGTGGAGGATTGACTATGGAGGGACCTGAGTTTACGACGGTCGAGAGGATCCCCCAGTGGGCGGTGTGCTACATCGTCGACGGCAACGACAGCGGCCTGACTCCCGACGACAAGGAGCTGGTGGACGACTACGTCGACCGGCTGGAGCGGGAGGGGCTGGGGCTCGTGTGCCCGATGGACGGGACGGAGAACGAGTTCTGCGCGCACCCGGCGTTCGGGCTCGCGTGCGAAACCGTCGACTTCGCGGCGGAAAGGCTGCGCGATGACGGCAAGTGACAGGGCGGCGATAAAAGCCTACATGAAATGCTCGCTCCTCCTCGACCGGGGGAGCGGGGTGTACTGGGACTTCGACTTCGAGAAGGAGGAGTTCCGGGTGGGCACGGCGTGCAACGCCGGGCTGCTCGTCGACTTCACGGTGAAGTACGACGAAGGCGAGAGACTGTGCGACCAGGTGTACCGCCTGGTCGAGAAGGCGAAGGAGTTCTACGATGAAAGTGTATGAGAAACTGAACGTGGGCGTGAACTGCAGCTACGTGACGGACGACCAGCTGGCGTACGCGCGGAAGGTGTACGACCGCTACGTCGGGTTCCTGAAGGAACGCTACGGCGACAGCTACGGGAAAGACCGGTACCATACGGCGGTGTCGCTGGCGGAGTTCCTGCTGCAGGACGTGAGCCACGACCGCATGGACAGCTTCATGATGGACGCCGGGGTCCTCGTGAAGACGCAAGGCGGAGCCATCGGGCTCACCGTCGGCTGGGACATATCCGGATTCAGCCACCCGCACTACGACGTGCTGGTGAAGACGGCGACCGGGGTCCGCTGCTACGACGTGGACAGCCTCGAGAAGGCCGACATCCCGCCGGAGGTGCTGGAGTACGTGAAGTCCACGCTGCAGGACAAGGTCCACGGCAAGGTGGACGAGGCGTTCAAGGAGAGCTGAGATGATCAGGAAGAAAGTGCTGGCGCTTGACGACCGCGCCAAGAGCAAGGCGTCGACGCACGTCGTCATCGACTGGGACCGCTACGGCCCCAACCCGCTGAAAGACTGGGACCAGGTGTTCCTGCTCCACTCCAACATCCCGCGCGAGTTCTGCGGGAACGAGAGCGAGCGGGGCTACGACAACCCGCTGGTGGAGATCGAGGACGAGGACGGCTACGGGACGGGCGAGTACCGGTTCCGGGACGACGTCGTCCACTTTCCGGTGTCGGCGTACATCCATTCCGGGATCGCGCTCCGCATGGGTTCGATACGGGAGTTCCCGTGCGACCCCGGCGGCTGGGACACCACGGCGAACGCGGCGTATCTCTGGACCGACAGGGAGCGGTTCGAGAAGATGTGCGGCCCGTGGATGGAAATCTACGACGAGGAGACGAAGTCGAGGCGCCAGGCCAAGGACGAGACGGAGTTCAGGAAGTACCTGTGGGAGATCGCGAAGGGCGAGCTCGAGACGTTCCAGAAGTACCTGGACGGCGAGTGCTTCGGCTGGCGCGAGGAGATCCGCGTCCCGTTCAAGCGGGTCTATCCCGACGGACGGGAGGTCGAGGACTGCGACTGGGAGGACGGCGACTCGTGCTGGGGGTACTATGTGGACTCGTTTGACGACATCGACTTCCCGAGGGACGAGGACGTGGATGTCTTCGACGCCACGGGGCGGTTCGTCGGCGACGAGTGGACGATCCCCGAGCTGGTCATCGTGCACCCGGAGCACCCGTATACGTACCTGTGCGCGGAGGCCGACGACCGGCATCCCGCGGCGGCGTGGACGACCGAGCTGCGGGACGCCAAGGTGTTCCGGAGCTGGAACGGCGCGTACAACGCCTTCCTGGCCGCGGACAGGCGGCTCTTCGGGTTCCCGGAGTTCGCGAAGAACCAGGGCCGCGACGCCATCAAGGACAAGGACGAGCTGAAATGAAGTACGTGGTGCACATGGCGGTGGACGGGCGGATCGACCTCGAGGTCGAGGCCGACAGCCCGGAAGCCGCGTACGACGAGGCGATGGCCGCGTTCGAGGACGCGGACCTGTCGAAGATGGACGTGGTGGACGGCATGCCCGTCCATTGCGAGGACGAGAACGGCAATATCGTGAAGGACTACAGATGAAGCTGACTTTTGTGCAGAACGACAAGGAGAAGGCGGAATCCGACCGGGCGATCCGGGCCGGGCTCTCGCTCGGGAAGGCGAAGGCGGGAACGTGGATTCTCCCGCCCAACCTGTCCGTCAACAACAAGTTCGTGGTGGTCGACAGCCAGCCCGAGGGCAAGGACGTGTTCGTCGAGTCTTTCGACACGATCGACGGCGCGCTCATGTACGCCCTCGGCATCCACGAGGCCAGCACGAGGGACGACTGGGACCGCGACGGTTCGCTGAAGGGCAGGGGGAACTTCGTATGACGCTGAAGGAAGTGCTGGACCTGATGGACCACGAGGTGTGGGTGCGCGTGCGCGTCCACGGCACGGACGGCAAGACCCGCGACCTCGTGCTCTGGTCCGCCGACTGGATCGGCGGAGGCGAGGACGACCCGGGAATGCCGGACGGGCTGACGGACGTCCTCGGGTGGGACGCGGACGATCTGTCCATCGAGTTCCACCCGACCGGCAGGCGGAAGCCGACGCCGATGATCGTGGTGAACGCGTACCAGTGCGGCGCGGAGGAACCGGCATGACGGCCTACGCGATAGCGATGGCCGAGGTGCAGGAGGACTCCGTCCTCTGCGGCTCGGACGCGTGCCTCGACTGGGACGACGCGGTGAGCGCCGCCGACGACTTCATGATGAGGTGCGTCGGCGACTTCTACGAGATCGACCCGTACCTGGAGGGGAAGCGCAGGGAGAAGGTCGAGAAGCGCGTCGTGCGCGACTACACGGTGTTCAAGGGAAAGCGTAAGCTCGAGTGCAGCTTTCGCGACCCGGAGCGGACGTTCGTCGTGACGACGAGCGTCCAAGAGACGGAAATCGGATAGGAGGACTGACGATGGGAGACTGCTATTCGGTCGAGCTGCGGGTGAAGCTCCGCAAGTCGACGAAATCGAACATGCAGAAGCTGCTGCGGAAGTGGATGAAGGAAGAGGCCGAGGGGACCGACGCCCGCCTGGGCGTCGATTGGAACCTCGCCGAGCGCCGCAGGCAAGGCATTCGCCCCGACTCGTTCGCGGGCATCTGCAAGATCCTGCTGGCGTTCCACCAGGGAGACGCGAACCACGTCGTTGACAAGGACGGATTCGACCTCTTCAGGTCCGGCTTCAACGCGAGCTACGGATGGAACTCGGTCATGGTGAACGCGTTCCTCAAGATGGCGTGGGCCCTCGAGGAGGGCTCGTACCTCGAGATAGACCGCGACGAAGGCCACGAGATCTACAAGGTGAAATACGATGACGACGAGATGGAGGTGTGGGAGAACCACCGTCCGCCGTACGAGAGGAGATAGGCATGGAAAGGTACGTTACGCTCGGGGCCGACGAGAACGGCCACGTGTACGGGCTGGAGCTCGGCGAGGACGGGAGGTGGAAGCGCAACTCGCTCGGCCTCTCGACGCCGTGCGGGGTCGTCCGACCGATGACGAGGGAGACCTACGAGTACCTCACGGAGGACCCGCAGGCCGTCAAGGAATGGTGGCAGGCCGCCGTGGCCGACGAGCGGACGGAGCTCGGGCTCGACGACTGGTTCAAGGAGCTCGACAAGGACAAGCTTCTCGACCAGTCGTTCGTGTTCGAGCTTCTCGACGACGTCGACAATCCGACGGTGGCGAAGCGCTACCCGGACTTCCGCAAGTACGCGGAGCGCCGGCTCGTCCGGTCGCGGAAGGTGTCGGCGGCGTGCGCCGACGACGTGTACGAGTGGGAGGCGGCGGGCTGGTACCAGCCGAAGAAGCCCTTCGTCGTGGAGTTCGCGCCGAAGAAGCTGCTCGAGGAATACTACGCGCATTTGCGCAGGACCTACAAGGAGTTCGAGGGATGAGAAGGAAAAAGAAGTACCCGAAGCTGAGGACGGACGAGCGCCCGCGCCACGAGCTGCAGACCTTCAAGGTCCGGTGCTCGCTGGAGACGGCGTTCTACGCGTTTGTCGAGGCTCACGATGCCGACGAGGCGGAGATCGTCGCCGAGAACTGGTGCAGGGAGTCCGACGCCAAGCGCGACGACGGCCTGTTCTGGGACTCGGAGGCGACATACAAGCACTCGACGTTCGAGGCGGAAGAAGCATAAGGAGAGCGAAACATGATCAAGGAAGAGATAGACAGCATCAAGATAGAGCACCGCGGCGAGGAGAAGTACTGGAACATCACGATGTTCACGGTTCCGCTTCCCGGCAACAGCGGCAAGGCCCCGTGCTACGCCGACCTCGTCGAGGCGGCTGAGGACGTCCTGCGTGAGGCCAAGGGCCTCGGCAGGGAGTGGTACGCCAGCAACGCGGAGGTGATGGCGTGGTCGGACAACGCCGATCGAGGCGTACTTACGCCGCACAGGTTCCGCGTGACGCTCGACATGATCACCAAGGCGATGGAGGACAACGCCGATGCGGACGTATGACCGCATGTACCCGCAGTGCAGGTGCGCACGGTTCGGCCAGTCGCGGTTCGAGCCGGTCAAGCGCACCGCGCTGGACGGGAAGGTGTGGTGGTGCCTGTACGACCGCCGCAAGAACGAATACGTCGCGTGGTACAAGAAGAAGTTGCGCCGGCAGGTTCTTGTGCAGCTGGTCATTGACTTCAAGCACGGTCGGCTTCCGTACGACCCCGACCCAGGTTTCAGCAAGGAGTGGCTGATGGGGCTAACCGCGCCAGAGATAGCATATCTCATAGACCATAGGAGGATGAAAGATGAGACATACTGACTTGAAAAACGTCACCGGAAAGTTGCTCAAGGATTGGTGGGAATGGCTTGCTAAGGAACAGGCCGGCTGTTGCTCGATACACTTCGCGAGCACCGAGAAGTACCGGTACTGCGTCTGCATGGGCTGGCAATCCGGATACGGACCGGCCTCCGAGGAGAAGTGGTACGGGAAGGACGGCAAGCCGCGTCCAGCGTTCTGCCCGCCCGTCGACCCGGAGGAAGAGGACGAGGGCTGGCGCATCTGCTGGAAGATAGGCCGGCAGACGCACGACAACATCATGCAGTGCGACTACGACATCGACTTCGAGATGCCGTATGTCACCGAGGCTATGGCGAAGGCCGACCCGGAACTCGTCGAGGGCGACGTGGACGACACGGACGGGGATGTCGTGCTCAAGTGGGGCAAGGTCGTCACGAAGGGCAGGAACGGGCACATCGAGTCGATGAGGCTCGGCGCGCCAGTCGGCTACCGTTCGTGGGAGGACTTCGCCAAGTACGTGAGGAGAATAGCGCGCCGCGTGTGGCGCGACTGGAAGGACAACGACGAATGAGAGACAAGGTTATCGAGATCATAAAGACGATGCGCGGGCAGGCCGCGATCGAGGCCGCGTTGGGGCAGAAGAGATGCTCGTTCTACCTCAAGGACTATGCCGACCAGCTGGCGGCGGCCGTCGGGTATACGGAGGACGAACAGTGAACATCTGCGTACCTACGACATTGAAGGAGTGGCAGGCCGCCGACGAGTGCGACGGCCCGTTCCTCCTGGTCTCGCTCACGCAGGAGAAGGTGCCGAGGTGGGTCTCGACAAACAGGTTCGGCGAATGCGAGTCGTTCAACACGCTGGACGGGGCTCTCCTGTGGGCCCTCGGGATGATCGACGTGCGGACACGCGACCAGAGCCAGGAAGACGCCGACCGGCAGCGCTACCTGTACGACAGGCACGGCGCGGCCATCGCGTTCCTGGAGAACCTGAGGAGGAAGCTCGACGCGGAGGCGGAAGTCGCGGAGACCGAAGGCTGACGCGTCGCCCCTTGACGCCGATCCCGGCGTCATGGTATAATACGGATCCGAAAGCCCGAGTCGGGCGGAAAAGGAAACCTAATGGCTATCAAGTTGAAGAAGATACCGTTTAACGAGGCCGAGCACAGGCCGTGCTCCATACGGCCGAGGTCGAGCGAGATGGGGAGGTCCACCGTGTACGTCAAGTGCCCCTTCTGCGGGGTAGAGACGGTGGCGTACAACTGGTCGCTCGCCGGAGGCGGGAAGCGGTGCGAGAACAAGAACTGCCGCGCGTTCCTGAACTGGGGCGACGCGGTACGCGACATGGTGCCCGTCGAAGAAGCGAAGGAGAAGAGCCGTGGAGCTGAAGCCCTGGCAGGTTCCCCTCGCTGAACACCAGACGCGCGTGCTCCGGGAGGGCCGCGTGATGCTTTCCGCGTGCCACACGGGAAGCGGGAAGACCTACCTCGCCTGCCAGACGATCAAGGATCTCGACATCGCCACGCTCGTCGTGTGCCCCAAGGTCGCGATCTCGCAATGGTGGCACGTCATAAAGGGGTTCGGAGTCTCGACGAGGCTCCTCGGCATCGTGAACCCGGAGAGGCTCGTCGCGGGGAAGAACAAGTTCTACAACAACGAGACCGGATGGAACCCCGTGCTCTTCTGCGAGGGGAAGACTCCGACGCTGCTCGTGTGGGACGAAGTGCATCGTGGTTGTAGCGGCGCGGACTCGAAGCAGACCCTTGCGGCGGCGCGGTGGTGCAACAAGCTCCATCCGCTCAACAAGGAGCTGCTGATGTCCGCGACTCCCTTCGAGACCCCGGAGAAGATGCGCCTCATCGGCTACCTGATGGGGTTCCACCGGTTCGTCAAGTCCAGCTTCTACGACTGGATGAGGACGAAGAACTGCGGGTTCGTCGACATCGGCTGGGGCGCCCGCAAGCGCCGCGTCTTCCGGTTCACCACGAACAGGAAGAAGGCCGAGGAGACCATGCGCCTCATACGCCACGAGATGGGCGAGAGGTTCATGTCGATAACGCCCGAGGAGATACCGGACTTCCCGGACGAGACCCGCGAGGTGGTCCGCATCGACCTCTCGAAGCGAGACCACGATGCGCTCGTCCGCGCCTACGAGGAGATGCCCGAGCGCATCCAGCACATGTCGCAGGACGACATGGTGAAGCTGTTGCGTTTACGTCAACAAGCCGAGTTCTGCAAGGCCGAGGTCATGGCGGAGCGCGCGGCGGCACTTGTGGATGACGGGTACTCCGTCTTCGTGATGGTCAACTTCACCGACGCGCGCCTGCGCATCGAGAAGTGGCTCGACTCGAAGAAGGTCAAGTACGCGCACATCTACGGCGGGCAGAAGGAGGCCGAGCGCCAGGCGGGCATCGACGCGTTCCAGAGGAACGAGACGCCCGTCATGGTCGGCATGGCCGCCGCCTGCTCCGTCGCGCTCTCGCTCCACGACGAGCGGCACGAGAGGCCGCGCGTCTCCCTGATAAGCCCGGGCTACTCCGCGAGCGAGTTCTCGCAGGGGCTCGGGCGCATACGGCGCGTGGGAGGGACCCACGCCACGCAGTACATAGTCATCGCCGCCGACTCCGTCGAGGAGAAGGTGGGCATGGCGATCGAGCGGAAGATGAACAACCTCTCCGCTCTCACGGACAAGGACCTGATGAGATGAAGGTTAAAGTCAAGTTCCGGGACACGGAGTTCGGGCTCTTCGAGCCGAGCTTCACGGTGCCGGTCCTCGGGACCGCCGAGCGGTTCCGGGGGATATACCTCGACTTCACGGCGAACGGCGTCCCGTGGTCGCAGCTCGTCCTCGACCGGTCGATCCGCCGGTATCAGATGCTGGAGGACACGCAGAGCGAAAGCCCGGTCTTCGCGTCGGCCACCGACGGGGTGTACTGGATCATCGAGAGAATACTGGACTCCGAGCGCGAGTGCCGCGAGGAGATCGAAATCGAATACGAAGGAGAAGAGATGAACGAGAAGACGATAGAAGTCCCTGCGGGGACAGCCAGGGTGACGCTGAACATCGAGCGGAGGAGCGAACGCCCCGAGGGAATAACGCTCCGCCAGGCGCTGCTGGCGACGCCGTCCGACAGGCCGGTCGTCGTGCGCGTGGTCGACCGCCCGATGGTGAACTCGAAGCGGCTGGCCTGGGACATGTTCCTGCCGGCGATCGGCGAAAGCGACTCCGACGAGCGACGCCGGGCCCGGACGAAGCAGTTCGCGTCGTGCGAGCTTTGCGACGTCCCCGTCCTGCTGGACGGGCGCGACGTGCGACGCGTGGACATCCAGTACAGCACGCACGGCACGGACTGCGTCGTGTTCGAGGTGGCGAATGACGCCTGAGTTCGCGAGGCTCACGAACCGCGACGGCGGGGGCGACCTGTTCCTCAGGAGGGACATGGTCGCCGCCGTCGGCGAATACCGGGGCGTGACGCACGTGACGCTGGTGAACGAGGACATCGACTACGAGGTGAAGGAGAGCCCGCGCGAGGTTCTCCGCCTCATAACAGGAGAAGAGAAAGGTACACATGTACAAGGTACAGAAGGTAAGTCCGAGCGCCCTGGCGGCGACGGAGGCGTGCCCCCGGTTCCGTCCGGACGGCAAGGAAAACGACGCGGCCGTGGACGGCACGCTGATGCACGAGTTCGCGGAACAGCTGGTGCAGGTCCCGAGGGACCAGTGGGACGGCTGGATCGCGACGCGGGAGGCGAGCCCCGACATGAAGGGGATGCTGGAGGAGATCGCGGCGACGCTCCGCACGATCGTCACGGAGGACATGCCGGTCTTCGCGGACTACCGGATGAGGCTCCGCGCGGGCAAGCCGCGCAAGACGCCGCTCAAGCCGGGGCTCTACCCTGAGTGCGAGGTCGAGCGAGGCGGCGGGCGCCACGGCTACATCGACCTCATGGTCGTGACGCCGGAGGGCCTCGTCTACATCGTGGACTACAAGTCGAACCGCGTCGAGAAGGACTTCTCGCTGCAGCTTGCGGCCTATGCGTGCGAGGTGAACCGCCTGTGCCCGGCGCACGGGAGCTTCGTCTGCCAGATCGTCGCCCCGCGCCTCGAGGACGAGGCGCAGCTCCGCATGGAGCTCGACTCGGAGGCGCTCAAGACGTGGGCCGGGCGCATCGCCGCGATCGAGGAGATCGCCGACGCGTCCGCGAACGACGACTCGATCGCCGGCGTCCCGTGCGACGCGTGCCAGTACTGCCACTGGAACGGCAAGTGCAAGTACCAGGCGGGCGCTACCTGCATGGTCGCCGAGGCCGTGAACGAGGACCAGGTGATCGTGTCCGCCAAGACGGGCAAGACGACCGTCGTGCAGGCCCTCGCGAACCTTGTGGGGCCGAACGGTCCGTACGAGGGCGAGGTCGTGACCGCGCAGACGTTCCTCAACCCGCCGACCCCGGCGCAGCGCGGCCTCCGCCGCGCGTGCATGAAGTTCCTCGAGACCTTCATCGAGGCGGCGAAGGAGGACGACCGCACGTGGGTCGGCCAGTTCCCGCCGGAGATGCAGGCGACGCTCGTCCCCGGCTTCTCCATCTCGATGGTCAAGGGCCGCTCGACGGTGGACACGAGCCGCACGGCCGACATCCGCGAGGCCGTCATGTCCCGCTTCCACATGAACATCGAGGAGGTGTTCGAGGTCTCGAGCGTCGACACGAAGATGCTCGCCGAGAAGCTGGTCGTCGACGGCTGGACGAAGAAGAAGGCCGACGAGGAGATCAAGAAGTGCCTCGAGCCCTTCATGAACGTCGGCGCGCCGAGCGTCCGCTGGACGCAGAAGGCCGTGAAGCCCAAGGCGATCGACGGGGAGTTCTGACATGGCGCTCCCCGCGTTCAGGCACGGTGACCTGGTGAAGGTCATACACGCGTTCGACCACGAACGTCGGCCAAGTATAGGCGCCGACGCCCTGCTGGCGGGCGACCTGTACGCCTACATCTGCGAGATCAGCCTGGCGGCCGACGATGACCAGCAACCGGAGTACATGATAGCATGGCACGGTGCCGGCCAGACGGCGCGCGACCTCGGCGGGTGCATAAGCGTGGACGCGCACAAGCCCGGCTGGACGAGTGCCTGGTGGTCCGAGTGCTGCCTTGCCCTGGTCAAGGGGAGACCCAATCCATAGGAGAAACGAGATGCCAAACGAATACGAACTGATGCCGAAGTACGACGCCCGCAAGTCCTTCTACGGGAAGGCGCGGGTGCGCGTGAAGGGTCCCGTCGAACTGCTGATCAGCTATGGGACCCCAGTGTTGTGGTATGATGCCGAGACCGGGAGGTTCCACCGGACGTGGGACGGGGGGTCGAGCACCACCGGCCGTCACGTCAAGGAGTTCTCGCTCCAGAAGCGGCTCTCGCAGCCGTGCGACGGGGCACACGGGATTAACAAGAAGGAGTGGAACGCGATGCCGGTCGAACCGGTTCCGTCCCTGTGACAAGACGATGTCTCCTGGCCCGAGTGGGCCTCGGACGAAACGCAAAGAGAAACCAAAGGAAAGAAGATGAACAGGAAAGCAAATGCCGCCGAGGCGGCGAAAACGAACGAGAACGAAGAAGTCGTGGACGCCAAGTCCACGCAGGTCGCCACCGTCGAACCGACGGCGGTGTCGACGGAGGTGCAGGTGCAGGGGGTCCAGCTGGACTTCCCGTTCATCCGCATCGGCCAGGGCATGAGCCAGTGGCGCACGCCGGAGACGAGGAACGGCAAGCCCGAGGAGGGCGCCTTCTACGTCGGCCGGAACAAGGAGACCAACGTCAAGATCGCCGAGGCGGGCAAGGACGGGGGCATCTACGGGATCATCCTCGAGAAGGTCGACGGCTTCAAGGAGGACCGTCCCTACTCGCCCGGGAACAACGTCGCGCCGCGGCGCTGGATCGTCGGGCAGCAGGACGCCGACGGCAAGCCCATGACCGAGGAGGCGTGCCTCACGGCGGCCGCGGCTGAGGGCTTCTCCCTCGCGCCCAGGCCGACTGGCGAGACGTGGGCCGACTCCGGCCGCCCGAAGATGCGGGCGAACCTCGGGCGGTTCTGCTACCTGATGATGCTTGTGCCGGTGCCCGAGACCCTCGAGAGCGACGACCTGCGCGTCTACCCGATCGGCGACCGCCTGTACACGACGGCGCGGATGGAGTTCGACAAGCAGTACTTCAAGGCCCTCGACCAGACGCTCGGGAACATCAAGGCCCGCGCGGACTTCGCGTTCATGCAGGAGCAGAAGAAGCTGCTGCGCGACGGGAAGATCGACGCCAAGGGGTACCAGGACGCCCTCGCCGGGCACCGCTGGTCTGTGAACGGCCTCGTGTGCCACATCTACTCCTGCGAGGCCACGAACAAGCAGGGCATCACGTACACGACGCACGCCTTCGAGCGCGCGCTCCGCGACGGGAAGCCCTGGGAGTTCTCGGCGGAGGAGAAGGCGGACTTCACCGCGTTCCTGATGTCCGCGAAGGCCGGGGCGGCCTCCGTGGACGAGCTTGACGCGGGCGAGTTCTGATACGGCCTGGAGCCGCAAGAGACCCCTCCGTTCCCGAAAGGGAGCGGAGGGGTTTTATTTTTAAGGAGTTTGTTTCAGGTGGTCACGACAGCGTATATATGTCACCGGCTGCCGACAACGTCACGTTCGTCTCGGACCCCGGGGACACCATTGACGCAGGCCACGACCAGTCGTACCCGGCTGGTCCGGTGACCGTGACGTCGGCTGTCGACATGTCCCAGAATATGTTGAACGCAACGACCGGGGCCAGCTTGTCCGCGATCCGGTTGAAGTCCATGGTTTGATGGTCCGAGGACGCGCTATCGACACCGAGGTCCTCCATCGTGACCTTGAGCACGTCTTCTTCCGGCAGCTTGCCCAGATTCGCGGCCGGCTGAGGGCTCGTGGCTACAATGACCGCCGTGTATTTCTTTCCGGCCCCTCCGCCTGACGGCCCGATCCCCGCCACCTTGCCGCTGCGGACGTCCTCGAGGGCGTCCGAGTATCCGCTTTCATACCCGTTGTTGTATCCCATGGCCTTGTCTCCTTGCCCGCCATTGTACCACAATTTTTATTTTTAGCCAACCGAAACCGGCCCGGATGTGCTATAATCTCGCCAAGGAGAACAAATCATGAGCAAGATCAAGCTGTGGTGGGCGGTGCTGAAGGGATGGCTGACTCCCGGGACGTCGGCGTTCCTCGAGGTCATGTCCCTCGCGCTGGGCGTGCTGAACACGTTCCTCGCGAGGCCGGACGTGGCGTCGAAGGTGGAGAAGGCGTACGGCGTGGCGACGTCCGTCCTCAAGGTCCTCGACCGGTTCGCCGGCTGGTGCCCGCAGAAGTGGCAGGCCGACTTCGACCGGATCCGCGGCGCGACCGCGAAGGTCGTCGAGGTGTTCGCGGACGGAAAGGTGACCGAGGACGAGGCCGCCCGCATAGGGGACCTCTTCCGCATCGAGTACGCGAGATGGTCCGCGGACTGATCCTCGCGCTGGCGCTCGCGGGACTCTTCGCCGGATGCAGGTCGCGTCCGGCGGACCGCGGCGTCCCCGTCTATCCCGAGCACGAGAGGTGGTGGAGATGAACTTCAGGAACATGTACAACCCGAACGGGCTGAAGATCCCGACGCGGCTCCCGTCCAGGAGCCTCCTGGCCGCCGATCCGAGCCGCGTGCCCCCGGACGAGCTTCTTCTCGACGGGTACTGCACGCCCGCGGAGGACCAGGGGGCGACCCCGAGATGCGCCGCGTACGCCGCGTCGAACTTCGCCGAGAGCGTCCTCTGGCGGAAGACGGGCAGGCCGACCGAGGTCGACCCCGGCCCGCTCTACGAGTACGCGAAGACCATCGACGGGGACCCCGGCGGCGACGGGACGTACCTCGAGTGCGCCCTGAAGGCGCTCGTCCATTTCAACAGGTTCCCGAAGACGTGCTCGGTGAAGACGTTCGGCAACGACTTCTTCGGCCTCGGGAGGGCGTCCGGCCTCTCCGACGTGAAGTTCGCCGTGCACAGGTACGGCTGCTGCCTCGCCGGGTTCAACATCACGGACGAGTGGTTCAGCCCCAGGAAGGCCGTGGTGTCCGGGGAGCCCGGACGGGAATACCAGGGAGGGCACGCCGTCCTGGTGTGCGGCTACGATCCCTGGGGCGTGCTCGTGATGAACTCGTGGGGGAAGGGCTACGGCAGGGACGGAAAGGTGTACGTGTCGAACCGCGCGTTCGAGCGTCAGTTCATGTACGGGGCCGTCCTGACGAAGGTCATGGACGGCCTAGAGTAGGCCCGCGGGCGATCAGGGCCACTCGCCGAGCGGCGCGTCGCTGAGGCCGGCCAACGGGTCCTGCCCGGCCGACGTGCAGAAGTACACCAGGTTTCCGGCGGGCATGTCCATCACCTCGCGGGCGACGTGCTCCATGAGCGTCGTCTCGTTGCCGTTGATGTCCGCGAGGTTGTCCGCCGGGTACTGCACGACCTCGTTGCGGAACACGCAGTACGCGAGGTCGCGGAAGAGTCCCTTCGATACCTGCCTGACCTGCGTGACGACGGGGTTGCCGTCGAACGCGGCGGCGACCAGGTCGGCGGCCGACGCGTCGTCGGGAAGCCTCTCGCCCGCGTTGCCCGGGACGACGCAGATCTTCCCTTGCACGGTCCCGAAGTCGACGATCGGGCAGACGAGCCGGGACAGCGCGTCGGCCTTCCTTGAGTCGGCCACGCGGAGCGTGAACTTCGGCCCGGCCGAGTTTCCGTCGAACTCGATCTCGACGCCCTCGTCCTCGCCGAACAGGGCCTTGAGCTTCTCGTGGTAGACGACCCACGGGCTACGTAGCTGGATCTTCGCAATCTTCGCAATCTTCATGCCATTGTTCTCCTTCGCCGGACATCATATCAAATATTTTCCGTCGCGTCCAGTAGACCCGAGGGCCGTCCGTGTGGTATAATGTCCTCCGGAGACACGAACTACAGAGGAAACCGACATGACGCCAGAGATGAAGGAACTCTTGACGACCCGCCTCGACGAGGCGAAATCGCACGACGAGATGGACAAGGCCCTCGTCGAGTCCATGAAGGCGCTCGTGGACTGCCAGTGCAAGACCGCCCAGCGGGTCAAGGAGATGCGCGAGGAGTCCGCGGCGCAGAAGAACCGGAGGGACGGGGCGAAGTGGCTGTGGGGGCTCCTGGCCATGTTCGCGTCCTCCGGCGGGGGTGCCATCATCCTGAAGCTTCTCGCGACCTGGTCGTCGGCCCCGAAATAACGATTTCCCGCCGCGCTCCTGTTTGCAAAACGGAACGGCAAGACGAACCTCTATCTTCAGTTGCGGCGGGCTCCGCGTCCGAAAAGGCGCGGACTTTATTTTTTTTCTTTTTGCGCTTGACCCCGAGCGCGGGATTGTGATACACTTCCCGCCGCCATGAGAAAAGACAGGAAGACAGGGCGAAGGACATACGAGGCCGGGGACGGCGTGCGCCGCAGGTTCCACGACGCGCTCGACCCGACGCGGTACGAGTTCCCGCGCAAGGGGCTCGTCCACCATCCGAGGTCGTGGTACCTGTCCGAGGCCCCGACGAGGCGCCCCGTGTTCGGCGTGTACGCGATGGCGTCGTTCGCCGAGGACATGCTATGGCGCGCGAAGTTCGGGAAGGCCGGCCGCATCCCGAGGATCGAGGACGCGCTCCCGTTCTTCTCGGCGACGAGGGCGGCGCTCCAGAACACGCTCTCCACCTACCGGATCGACAGGCGCCTCACGGCGAAGGAGGCCAAGGCGCTGAGGCGCGTGGTGGCGAGGCTCGTCGGGAAGGCGAGGGAGTTCGTCGCGCGCATGGACGAGAATTTCGCAAAACGAAACAAGGAGACAACATGTTGTCTGATAACAACGTCCGCCCGCAGGACGCTAAAGAGCGGGACATGATAAGCCAGCGCGACAACCAAGCGGTGGCCCTCGACTACGAGACATACTACGACACGAAGCAGGGCTACTCGCTTTCGACGATGAGCCCGCAGCTGTACTGCGCCGATCCGAGGTTCGACGCGTACCTCGTCGCGATATGTGGCTGGGAGATAACCGACGACGGAATCTTCGAGCCCGGCATGACGCTAAGTGGCGGGTGCTACGAGGCCGGATGGGAGCCCGGCAAGGTCGTCACGAGGAAGCGCGCCGACGGCTCGCTTTTCCGCAAGCTTGAGGACGGCCGCCAGCTCTATGTCGGACGCCCCGAAAGCTTCGGGGACTGGGACAACCTGAGGGATCGCATCCTTATCGCGCACAACGCCGCGTTCGATTCCGTCGTCACCGACGAGCTCGCGAGACGCGGCATGGCCCCGGCGTGGCTCAAGGACGCCGAGTGGAAGTGCACCGCCGACCTCGCCGCGTACCTGATGGTCCCGAGGAATCTCAAGGGCGCCATGAAGGAACTGTTCGGCAAGGAGATCTCGAAGGCCGTCCGCGCAGGGATGGACGGGCGGCACGACTACGACCTCAGCCCCGAGGAGCGCAGGGCGCTCGTGGAGTACGGCGGCTCCGACGCGGTCGAGTGCCACGACATCTGGCTCGAGTACGCGCCCGAGTGGCCGGACATCGAGCGCGACATATCCGACCAGAAGCGCGACGCGACGAAGCGCGGCATCATGGTCGACCGGAAGCTGGTCGAGGACTCCATAAAGGAGCTGAAGCGGTACCACGCCGAGGTCGTGTGCGACGTCCCGTGGTACCCCGAGAAGCCCGTGGGTTCCCTGCCCGCCCTGCGCAACGCCGTCATCGCGATGGGCATCGAGCCCCCGAAGTCGTTCAAGAAGGACGACCCCGGGTTCCTCGACTGGCAGAAGGAGCACGAGGACATACCGTTCATCGCGGCGAGGCAGAAGGCGGTCGCCATCAACATGCACCTCGCTCGGCTCGAGGGCATCCTCGCCTCGCTCGACAAGGGCGGCGCGTCGCACCCGGCGTTCCTCTACTTCGGGGCTCACACGGGGCGCGACTCGGGGAAGTCGTCGACCGGCGGGGCGAACACGAACATGCTCAACATGCCGAGAAAGCCCATCCTCCAGGGGGACGAGCACGTCTTCGGCGGGAAGGGCGTCGACATCCGCGGCATGTACGTCGCCCGTCCCGGGCACAAGTTCGTCGTGTACGATTATTCGCAAATCGAAGCGAGGTTCTCCCTGTGGCTCGTGGACGACACGCACATGATGGAGGCCATGAAGCGCGAGGGGAATCTCTACCAGGCGAACGCTGTGACGATGGGCTGGTGCAAGCCCGGGGAAAAGATAAAGAAGGAGAAGCCCGATGTCTACAGATTGGCCAAATGCTGCGTTCTCGGCCTTGGGTACGGGATGGGAGCGGCGAAGTTCGTCGACTCCTGCAAGTCCCAGGGACTGGAACTTCCCTCCGTCCCCGTCGACTGCTGGCCCGAGCTCGACAGGAGACTCCTATTCATACTACGGAACGTGGCCCGCATCAAGGGAGACCCCTACTCCGAGCGGAACCGCGCCAAGGTGGGACAGCTCATTCGGTCCCTTCAGATCGTGAGCGACTGGCGGAACGCCAACTCGAGGATCGTCGCCAAGTGGCGCGAGTACGAGGACGTGTTCAAGCAGCGCATCGCCGCCGGGAAGTCCACGGTCGCGTTCCGCCTCCCGAGCGGACGCGTGAAGCGCTACTTCGACCCGCACCTCTGCAAGGAGGAGACGGTCGAGGTCGACGAGAACGGGAAGGAGCATCCCTCGTTCCGCGTCGCCATCAAGGCGACCACGGTCCGAGGGAACCCGGCGACGTTCTTCACGGGCGGGAACATCATGGAGAACATCGTGCAGGCGTCGTGCCGCGACATCATGGCGTACTCCGCCGTGGAGATCGAGCGGAAGCACCCGACGTGGAGGTACGTGTTCAGCGTGTACGACGAGATCGTGTTCGAGGTCCCCGAGCAAGAAGCCACCGAGGCGAGCATCGTCATCCCGCAGATAATGACGTTCGGCGACTACATCAGGGACTGGACCGAAGGGCTGGCGCTGGAAGTGGAGGGCGACGTATGCGACCGTTATCACAAGTAGACCCGTGGAACGGGTGCGAGACGTGCCGCAGGCAGGCCGAGCTCGGCTACATGCCGCTCCACAACTGGACTCACGAACTTCGGATGTGGTGGAACGACAAGGTTCCGGCGTGGACGCACGGGACCGGTCCCAAGCACGAGCCGCCGGAATCTCCCGCCGTCGGCGTGTCAGGTACGGTGATCGGGCTTGCCGGGGTCGCGTTCGCGCTCGCGCCCCTGGCGGACAAGCTCCGGAAAGAGGAGGCCGCCGATGCCAGGTGAGAAGACAGGCATGAATCTCTTCATGTGCGTACCGCCGGACCACATGCGCGACGACCTGCCGACCACGGTGACGGTGCATGACCTGTTCGGCACGGAGGACTCCACGTTCAACTCCGGCACGCCGGTGTACGTCGGCATTACGGACGACATGGGCAACACCGTGACGCTCCCCTGCTTCGGCGTCCAGTGCATCGACGGCAAGGTGATAGTCATGGCGCACAGGACGGGGAGGCCGGCATGAGCATCCCCGAATCGTTCCCGCTCGGCGTCTACGAGTACAGGTTTTACGGCACCGCCGACGTGGAACGCGTGTTCGCGCGCGACCTCGGAGAGGCGATGGTCCTGGCCGCGAACAATATGGAAGACGACGCACCCCTCCACTTCATGCGCCGTGTCGGGACTTTCGACGTCGTCACCGGGCAGTCCACGCAGGAGGCCGAGCAATGAAGTTCTTCTGTCTCCCGAACCTCGCCACCGACCACGTGTCCGTGAGCGAGAATCCGTGGAAGGAGTTCCCGGTCGACGCCGCCGTGCTCGCTCTCCCGAAGGACGAATACAAGAAGCGGTGGTTCTCGCCGGACACGAAACACTGCCTGTTCTCCCTTTGCGAGGGGCAGAACGCGGCGTTCACCGTGTCGCAGGGCAACCAGTGCGCCATGCTCCACGGGTTCGCCGCGGACTACGACGGCGTGTTTACGCCGGACATAATCGACGCCGCCAAGTCGAAGGCCCCGAGCCGCTTTCTTCCGAGGTGGTGGAGCGTCTCGCAGTCGGGCGGCCTGCACCTCGTCTGGACGTTCGACCGTCCGATCGCGGTCGCCGGGAACGCCCACGCGGCCGAGCTCCTCCACGTGATAGCGGCGAAGATCAAGGCGGTCCGGTGGGGAGTCGGGTACGACCCCGACTCCGAGAAGCCGACGCAGGTCATGGACGTCGGCCGCGAATGGCACGAGTTCAGCCCCGTCGGCCGCATCCCGACCGAGGAGATCGTCAAGTGGGACGCCGACCTCTTCAAGGCGAAGGCGAAGAGGCTGGTGGACGAGGTCGTGGACATCCCGTTCGACGTCGTCGCCGCCGAGATAAGGAAGCGCGAGTGGCCGCACCCGGTCCCCGACCGCATCGAGATAGGCACGCGCTGCGTCCGCTTCTGGGACGCGTCGGCGGACAACACGAGCGGCGCGCAGTTCACGAAGGACGGCATCCGCGTCTACACCCCGCACGACGGGGGCTGGGTCTCGTGGAAGCGGCTCCTCGGGGCCGAGTTCTGCGAGCAGTACACGGCGAAGTCGATGGCCCCGTTCTTCGAGGACACCTGGTACTGCCACACGAAGGACGAGTACTGGAGGTTCTTCCGCAACGACACGCCCGTCCACTTCGAGAAGCGCACGGAGAAGGTCCTCCGCCGCGACCTCATAGCCGAGGCGAAGCTCTCCGCGAAGCCCGCGAAGGGCGAGGACATGTCGGAGCTCGACCGGGCCCTCTACACGATAACGAGGCGCAACGTGGTGGACGTCGTCGCCCCGGTCATCTACCGTCCCGCCGGGAAGATACGGGTGAGCGGGGTCGGCTCCGTCCTCAACACGAGCCTCATCACGGTCGTCAAGCCCGCGCCGAGGCTCGCGCTCGTCACGCCCGAGGACATGGAGAAGGTCGAGTGCCCCGAGCGGTTCAAGAAGGACCCGTCCATCTGCGAGTGGGACAACCCGTTCGTCGTGCGGGGGTTCCCCCACATACACCGCTACCTCACGGCGATGTTCATGCGCGGCCAGGGGACGTTCGACTCGTGGATGTCCGACGGGTTCCCGCTCCACAGGCCGAGCGACGGCCGGCCGTTCGAGTTCCTCGACGATCCGCAGCTCGTCCACCTCGTCTCGTGGATGGCGCACTTCTACTGGAACGCGGCGAAGATGGCGGAGAACCCGCCGCCCGGGACGGTGCTCATCCTCGCCGGGCCGACCGGGATCGGCAAGTCCTTCTTCGCCACCGAGCTCCTCGGGCGGCTCATGGGCGGATGGGACTACGCCGACAAGATGTACCTCGAAGGGTCGAGGTTCAACTCCGAGACGGTGAAGAAGCCGGTCCACGTGATCGACGACAAGCTCGGCTCCAAGACACACCGCGACAGGCTCAAGTTCACCGAGGCTCTCAAGGTCGTCTCGGCGAACGGGCGCGTCCGATGCGAGGCGAAGTTCGGCTCGGCGGTCGAGGGCCTCCCCTGGCCCGGCAGGGTGGTGATCCTGTCGAACGTCGACTCGCAGTCATTGTCGGTGTTGCCTGACCTCGACATGTCGACGCGCGACAAGTTCACGATGCTGCGGCTCGGCGGCGCGAAGTATTCCTTCGGCACCACGGACGAGAACCAGGCGTGGCTCTCCGATGAGCTCCCGGCGTTCGCGCGTTTCCTGCTCGGGTGGAAGATACCCGCCGAGATCCGCGACGAGCGCTTCGGCGTCAAGGCCGTCCAGCATTCCGACATGGCGCAGGCGTCCGCCGAGAACGGGCTCACGCAGATCCTCGTGGACGTCCTCGACGCGTGCATCGAGGAGACGACCGGCGCGAAGGACGACGCGGAGCGCGGGGACGCCGAGGGCTGGGCGGCCGAGGGCCCCGCCGTCAAGATCTTCAAGTGGATCAAGTCGGTCGACGACGCGCTCGCGCGGGAGGTCGTCGACTCGCGGACGCTCCACCAGAACCTGCTGACGCTCTACAAGAGCGGAGGCTACAACCTGGGGTACGACGAGCGGCTCCACCGCTGGTCGATCCCGTACGTGCTAAGGAGGCAGAAATGAAGGTAACGATAAACGGGGTCACCTACGAGGGGACCGTGGAAGAGATAAGGGACGTCGTGGGGGACCCGGCCTGCGGACGGGACACGATCCGAATCCGGCTGGTCCCGCCGCCCTCCGAGCTGTGGCCGGGCCTCGACCAGACCCAGCGCAACTGGGACGGCTCGCCGAGGGTCACGTGCTGAGGAGGCGGAAATGACGAAGAAGGAAGTGGCGAAGGAATGGCGGGCGCTCCTGACGCGGGCGATACGCAGCCTGCCGGACATCGAGTACAGGTGCGCCGGTGCGCACGAGGACTTCACGACCGCGGTCGAGCGCGACCACGAGGCCCCGGCCTTCCGCGGGGAGCTCGGGGCCCTCCACACCATAGAGCTCACCGCAGAGGAGGAGCCGTCATGAACGAGGCGCAGGAGTGGGCGGCGTACGTCGCCCGGGTGAACGCGGTCGAGGCGGCGAAGGCCGCGTCGAAAAAATCTTCCGAAAATCCGACTTCGGCACTTGACGCCGACGGCGGTGATATGATACAATACGGGGCAAAGGCATGAATAGCGAGTTCGACAACGCATACCTGGGCTTCGATCCGGGCAAGGAAGGCGCGATGGCCGTCATCGGGCCGCACCTCATTCCGTCCGCGCATGCCTTCGACAGGCACGTGTACGTCGAGAAGCTGGCCGACCTCAAGAAGCAGTTCAACCTGTTCGCCGTCGTCGAGCACGTCGGCGCGATGTCCGGCCAGGGCGTGACGAGCTGCTTCTCGTTCGGAGAGTCGTTCGGATGGTTGCAGGGCGTCCTCGACGCGATGCGGATCCCGTACGAGCTCGCCCGCCCGCAGAAGTGGAAGAAGGTGTTCAGCTGCACGTCGGACAAGAACACCTCGATCGCCGTCGCCGAGCGGCTGTTCCCGGAGGTCGACCTCCGCCGGACACCGCTCTGCCGCAAGCCGCACGACGGCAAGGCCGAGGCGCTCTTGATCGCGGAGTACGCACGGAGGATCCGTAATGGATAACCCGAACGAGTCCATCCTCCTCACGGAGCACGGCACCCCGATAGGCGAGGTCGTCGTCGCGGACAACTCGTCCGTCCCGCCCGCGCCCACCGAGGCGTCCGTCGCGGAGAACCGCGAGGCCCTGCTCAAGTCGACGGCGGCCGAGCTGACGGGCGACCCCGACGCCGACAAGGCGGTCGCGGAGCTCTACCCTCACTACGCGGACGCCGAGAAGCGCAAGCTCGCCATGCTCTTCTACGTGACCCAGGGCCGCGCCATCAAGGACGTCGCCGGGGAGCTGGGCGTCCCGGAGCGCACGGTCTCCATGTGGGCGTACACCTTCGGCTGGGACCGGCTCCTCAAGCAGGAGCTCGCCGCTAGGCAGACGCAGAGCGTCATGGAGCTCGCGAAGGTGCGCGCCGAGAAGCGGACGCAGATCGTGAACGAGCAGCTCGAGCAGGCGAAGCAGCTGCGCGACACGGCGATAGAGAAGCTGAACGATGGCGAGACGAGCGTCAAGTCCGCGACCGAGGCGTGGGCCGCCGCGGCCAAGGTAGAGCACACGCTCGCCGGGCTCTCCGAGGCGGGCACGGTCGCGAACCTCGACGGCGACGACCCGGAAAAGAAAAAGGACGGCGGGAAGCAGCCGCTCGTCATGGTGTTCCAGGGAGGCGGGCTGCCTCCGGTGAGGAGGCACGAGGCATGAACCCGAACCCCGACCTGAGCGGGATAACGAAGTACTGGAAGCCGGGCGAGGACGACCGCGAGCTTCTCCGGAGGCACGCCGGCGGGCTGCCGCGGGAGCACGTGGACGCGTTCCTGCGCGGACTGTGGAACCTGGTGTCGTCGCGGCGCAGGACGAGGCTCGTCGGCTTCGGCGCGTTCGAGTGGCGGCCGTGGAGGAACAGGCTCCCCACCGGCAGGTTCGTCGAGACGTGGCGGCTCGCGTTCAAGCCGAGCCGGTACGCGAGGAAGTTCAAGATCGCCGGGACTCCCGGCAAGCAGACCCGAGGGAGAGACAATCATGGAGACCGTTGACGAGCTGATGACCCCGGGGTGCCCGCAATGCGCGGTGAAGCACCTGTCGGCCGCCCTGTACCACAGGGCCCGCCTCGCGGGCGGGGGCGAGGACATGGAGCCCGACCCCTGCACGAAGCATCTCTGCGTCGCGTACATAAACCTCGTCGAGGTGAGGACCGGGTACCTGTCGCACCTGTGGTACGCCGTCGGCGCGCTCGTCCGATCGGAGGAGCGCATGGCATGGCGCATCGGCGAGTGCGTGGCGCGCAAGGCGAGGCTCCTGCTCGAGGAGCACGGGCTCGGCGCCGTCATGGAAGCGCTCCGGATCATCGACCAGGAGACCGTCCCGACGCCCGCCGACTGGGCCGCCGCGCACTTCGACGAGGCGCGGCGCGAGCTCCCGGCGTTCGCGGACGAGATGCGCATGGACGACCTCGCCGGAACGATCGAGCGCATACGCGAGGAGTTTTTTGTCACAGAAGAGGCCCCCGTCGCCTCCGAAGAAGACGCGGAGAAGGGAGGTGAATCGGACATGGCGACGAAGAAGGCAGCGAAGAAGGCCCCGGCGTTCCTGAAGAAGGAAGACCCGAAGGCCAAGAAGGCCGCGTGCAAGGGCGGCAAGTGCAAGGGCAAGAAGTGCTAGTCCCGTGGCGCGGGGGACGGGTTTTCCGTCTCTTGTTCCCCGTCCCCCGTGCCTTTCCTTTCCCGAAAGAGACGAGACCGAAGGAGGCCAACAGTGAAGGACAACAGGAAATCGAAGAACGCGGCCCCGTGGGGCACGCTGAACTGGATCGCGACGTACCCGTACTCGCAAATGGACCGCAAGCGCCGCAAGCGCGCCGTGCGCGTCGTAGGAATGGAGACCTTGAAGGACATCCTCAAGGGGCCGTCCATCAGCGACGGTGTGGCGGAGATCTGGCGCCTCTGCGGCAAATACGGTGTGACGATCACGAAGTCCGCGGCGAAGAAGCTGTCGAAAAACTGCGAAGCCCTGGCGAGCCTGGAGACCGCGACGATCGACGCCGCGTTCGGGTCGGCGCTCGCGAAGGCATGGGGGCTGGCCAAATGACGATGCAGGGAGTTATAACGAGGATGCGGGAGGACGTCCCGCTCCTCGCCAAGCACAGGGACGAGACCGCCGAGCTGTACCGTACGGTGCGCGAGCTCTTCGTGGACTACATCGGCATGCGTTCCGAGCTCGGCAGGGAGACCGTGCTCGACCGGCTCCGCCCCGAACTTGACCGGCTGGACAACTCGCTGGCCGACCTGTTCACGACGGTCGAGCGGCTGCAGGAGCTGAACGCCGGGTACACGCGCAAGCTGGGCCCGAGGGCGCCGAAGGAGGAAGACCCGCGCCAGATGACCCTGGACCTCGGGGAGGCCGGAAAATGAGTGGCGAGTTCCGTACGCCCGACGACCAGGTAAACCACCCTCGCCGCTACACGAAGGGCAAGGTCGAGTGCATCGACGCGATCGACTCCGCCGTCGTCGGCAAGCTGCCGGACGAGGCAATCTGCGTCGCGAACGTGCTCAAGTACCTTTGGCGATACGAGGAAAAGGAGCCCGTCCGGTCGCTCGAGTCCGCCCGGTGGTACCTGGACAGGCTGATCGGCAAGGTCAGGGAACGCCTGACTCTGAAGGTCGCGTCCTACGAGGAGAAGGCCATCGCCCGAGGCGTGGCCGCTTCCGGCGGCGTCGACGGCGGGCCCGAGAGCATCCTGACCGTGGTCGGCAGGAGAGGCGGGCTGTGACCCCAGACGAGGCCATGCTGCGCGACTCGCGCGCCGGTCGGCCCGAGGAGAGGCCGATCTCGTCCGAGGAGGCCGCGGAGCTCAGGCCGGCCTGTCCCGACCTCGGGCTCGACTGGATGGATCCCGCGCCGTTCGTGAAGATCGGGCCGGACCGGAAGGGCAAGGGCATCGAGGTCGTGGTCGGAGTGAAGGGCACGTTCTGATGACCGTCTACGCGATAGAGTACGTGATCGAGGACGGGACGTCGGTCCCGAGGTTCGGGCACACGGCCGTCGCGGCCCCCGACGCGAACGCCGCGCTGGAGGAGTTTCTCAGGAACCATCCGGACGCGGACGTGACGGAGATGCGGAGGATCCATGTGTGACTCCGACGACCTGATCGCCGACGACCGGACGCCGCGGCTGAAGGTTGTGGACGCCATGGCCGACGCCGGCGAGGGGCTGTGCAGGTGCTGCCCGAGGTATGACGGGAGGAGGTCCTGGTGTCCGGTGCGCGCGGAGGCGAGGGCCGGCCGCGCGGCGATGTGCCGGTACGGCCACGCCCTGGCGGCCGAGACAAGGAAGGAGAAGACGATACCATGAAAGACAATCCGGTGCTGATCGCGGTAGCCATAGTCGTCGCGGCGTTCGTCGTGACGGCGATCGCCATGATGGCGATCACCTGTCGGCACGTCGAGAAGATGGCGGAGCTGGGATACCAGGAGGAACTAATTCCCGGGTCCTCGATGTCGTATTGGAGGAAATGCCGGTGAAGCCGTTCGTGAAGAACCTCTGCTGCGAGGTGCTGAAGCGCAGCGTCGTGGTTATATGCGGGAACCGAACGGAGACCCGGCCCCTGTTCGACCGCGTGGCGTCAAGGTACATGCCGAAGAAGCTGCGCGACGAGTCGTGGTCGGGGATATGCGACGCGTGGGACAAGGCCCGCGAGGAGTCCCCTGGATGCAGGGCGATCACGATGTCCTGCCACGGCGACGTGTACGTCGTCATGCCGGAGTGGTCGGTCGCGACGTTCGCCCACGAGGCGTACCACGCGGCGCAGGCGGTCCTGCGCCACGTCGGGACGGACGACGAGGAGCTCGGCGCGTACCTCGTCGAGTGGATGGTCGGGTCCGTCGCGGAGACGGCCCGGAAAACGAGAAAGGAAAGATGACATGGACACGAAGGAGAGCATGGAGGCCCGGATGCCGAAGCGCCCGGGCAACTTCGGTGGCGAGACGTTCCGCGAGTGGTGCGGGCTCTCGAAGAGGAGGAACCGCAACCCGAAGGCCGGCCCGGTCGACGGGCCGATAACGGCGCAGGCCGTGTTCGTCGCGGCCGGGAAGCGGGGTGCGTGATGGCCTGGGGAAAGAAGATGCACACGCCGGAATCGGCGAAGGGGATGTTCGACGGGAGGACCAAGGCGTCCCTCCGCGCCGAGCAGTCGAGGCTGCGGGCCAAGGAGACGAGGACCGCGGCGGAGCAGAAGCGGCTCAGGAGGGTGAACTTCGCCCTCCGCGCCAAGAACAAGTTCGGAAAGGCGAAATGACGCTATGGAAAACTTGGTCGATACGACAAGGCCGGCGACATACAAAATGTACGCTACGCTTTTTACTGAAGTCCTTGACGATGAAAAGTGGTACCAGGTCCAAGGGCTGAGTCGCTGTTTTCGCAGCGATACGGACTACCCGACGGCCGAGGCCGCAGTGACCGATCGCGCGGCACTCGATATAACCACGTTGGCGACCCGTATCGAGGAGGTGCTGGCTTCCGCCATAGACAAGGCAGGAGGGTACCCTCGTATCCGGGTCACGTTAGAGCTGTTCCCTGTCAAGTGCGCACCCCGCGCCTCGTCGGGAACGCCCAAAAAAGAAAGCGAGGCAGCGCATGTCTGACGTAGAGAGGCTGGCCAAGGCGGCCACGGAGCTCGGGAACCACGTCGCGGCCGCCGTGCGGCTGAGCAACGTGCTGGCCGGGATACTGAAGGACGGGGACAGGGACGACCTGGACCCCATGACGCGGCGCGTGATCCTGCGCGCCGCCAAGACGGACCACGACGCGTTCCGTTCGGCGCATTTCCGCGGGATGGTAGATGCGCTCAACGAGGTCGTGGCCCTGTCGGACGCGATGTACCAGGCCGAACCCGTCGTCTCGGAGCCCGCGCCCGAGCCCGCATTGCCGGAGCCTGGGGCGGACGTGTCCGACGACGCGACGCCGAAGGAGGCTCCCGATGACGGGACCGCGTCCGTTGCGTGACAACGTCTGGCTCCTCTTCGCCTCCGGCGACAGGGAAGCCCATGGTGTCCTTTTCCGGCAGGACAGGCCGGACAGGTGGATGGACGCCACGGTCGTGGCGGCCGGACCGGACGTCCCCGCCGAGCTCGGCGTGGGAGACAAGGTGATAGCAAACCTGTTCGACGGCATGCCCGTCGAGCACGAGGGCGAGATTTACCGCTGCGTCCCGTCCTCGAAGGTGTTGGCAGTGCTGGAACCGTAGCGAGGAAAGGAGGTAGCCATGGCCACGAAGACTTCGTGCAAGAAGCCCGTTCCCGTCAAGCGCGTGAGCAAGGGCTCTGTCAAGCGCCAGCGCATCGACAGCGTCGGCAAGAAGGGCAAGTAAGTCCCCTCCCCCGGACGGATGTTGCGCGGTCCCCTTCGGATTCCGAAGGGGACCGTTTTTACCTACGTTTGCGCCGGCGTCTCCTGTACGACAGGGACCCCGGCGAGTTCGGGTCGACGGTCGGACGCTCGATGCCCCCATCCCTTACGCCGGAAAACCCGATGGAGCCTTGGGACGCGGGGTTCACGATCGGGCCCTCTATCGCCCCCGGCCTTGGGCCCCTGTAGGACAGCGAGCCGGGCGAGTTCTTGCTCACGATGTCGTTCTCTATCGCGCCTTGCCTCGGGCCCCTGTAGGACAGCGAGCCGGGCGAGTCCTCGCCCACGACGCCGCTTTCTATCGCGCCCGGCCTCGGCGTCTCCTGGGACCCGGTTTCCTTGGATTCCTCCTCGGACTTCCGTCCCTGCGACGCGGGCTTTTCCGCGTCGAGACCCGGAGATGTCGCGGTTTCCCGCGCTTGGCCCCCGCCTGTCGTCTGGCCGCCGTTGTCGAACGAGGCCGGGTCGTCGAGCGCGCCCGACTGCCTGAGCTTTTCGTATTCCGCGTTTGCCTCCGCCATGTCTTCCTGGTTCTCCGAATCCAGCTGGGCCTCATAGTCCGCGGAGTGGCCGATTACGGTTCCGTCTCCGTTTACGTCCTGCTGCTCCGGCTCCGGCTCCGGCTCCTGCTCCTCCTGCTGTTGCTGCGTCACGCCGCCCATGCGTTCCATCGCGTACCCGAGGTCCATGCCGCTTTCGGTTTCCTGCGCCGGGGTGGCCTGGCCCGCCTTGTCTTCCTCCTCGTCGTCCGTCTCGCCGCCTCCCATCGCCGCGCGGGCCTGGAGCGGCTCGGCCTCCCTGGCCTCCAGGGGCTCCTGCCGGGCCTCGACGGGCTCGGCCCCGACGGCGGCCTGCGCGGCCTGCGCGAGCCGGGACACGCAGTCCCGCTCCCAGTCGTTCTTGCACCAGTCGGACTCGAGTACCGCCCCGAGGAACTCCGCCGTCTCGGCGAGCTGGTCGTCGGTCGGGTCCTTCACGGACGTGTCGAACGTCGCGATGCGCGCGAGGATCGTGCGCCGGAGCTGGAGCTCGTCGTCCGCGTACGCCGTATCGGAGAAAAACTTCCGCTGGGCGTCCGTCGGCTCCGATCGGGGCTGGAAGTCGTTCGCCTCCATCCACAGGCGGAACCCCTCGTTGAACGCGACGCACAGGGCGTCCTTCTTGTTCTTGAAGGTCGTCGGGTTGATGACGATGCGGGGCCCTCCCCCGGCGGAGGGGAGAAAGGAGGAAGCCCCTTCGCCGGGTTCGGGCGAAATAGTGTCTTCGGGCGACCCGCCGTCGCCACCCTCAGAAGCGGCGCGCGTGTCGCCTCCCTTGGCGTCCTGGCGGAAAATACGAGCGTCGAAGGGGTACAGCATTTCGCCTTTTGTGTTCATGAGCATCGGAACCGCCTCTCCACTACCGGGCCATGTCTCGACATTATGTATAGCCGGAAGCTGCTCTTCTGTTAAAATCGTGTCCCCAAAATTCGGCGGAGAGAACTGGGCTCGTCCAGTGACGGGGTCCACGATCGGGTTGTCTCTGGAAAACCGTTTGAACATCTTGGCGTCCTGCACGTCCTTGGCTCGCGGGGGCAGCCCCCGCAGAGCATTTTCTCTTGCGTACAATTCCTTCCAACGGAATGCTGTTTCCGGCGGAGCGTATGGCGTACCGGAGACGTGGGATATTCTTGCGTCCCGCAAAAACAGATCTACGGGGATTCCGTTTATTCTCGTACCGACGAACTGGTGTCCTCCTAGTGACGGGTATACGTCTGGGAAGTCGTTCAACCGCTGGAATACGCCGGTCTTATACCTGGCGTCAACCGTGTCTTTCATTAACCGAGGGTCCCAGTCCACGACCCTGGCGCCCGCGTGCGTCTCCGGGAATGCTTCACGTATCCGTTGGAGGATGGGGGAAGATTCGACCGCACCAGGACGCTCCAGCGGGGAGACGTACCGGTCGTACCAAGCGATGTTCATTTTCCTCGGATCGTCGGGGATCGAGGCCCATGGACGCCGCGACGCCCCGCCAATATACGCTTCAAAGTCAAGATCGTGCGATATCGCAGTCGGACGCCATAGTGTTCCGAACTTGTTTATGCTTGCGCTTCCCCCCACAACGCCACGACCCATAGTCGGGTCCCCGCCGAGTCTGTTGATGATATCTCGAACTCCACGATACGTTCTGGCATCTCTGACCACCTTGCTGGGGTCCCCTTGCCAGAAAAAGTCCTTGAACTCGGGGGATGATATCAGCCTGGCGGCCTCGTTCGCGTCTCTTGTTCCGTAAGTCTCGGCAAGATCAGAGAACCATTTGGTATGACGCAGGTCTAGCTGACCGGCCAGCCCCGCGCCAGCACGCGTGATTACGCCCATTCTTCCGGGCATCCCGATCACCGTCTCGGCGAGACGATCAAATCTTTGCCACTCGGCCTCGCGTTCTGCGGGAGACAAGTCTTTCCATCCGGTCTTCGTGCCGTCCGGGTTGATCCGGCCGACGAACAGCGGGGCGGGTTTTGCCTGCCGTTCCGCCGTGCGTTCGGCCATCTTGTTCGCGCGGTATCGCCTGAGCCACGCGATGGCCCGCCCTCCGATCGAGTTCGGGTCTACCTTGAAGTCCGGGCTTTGCGGCGCGTGTTCTCCGGTCTGTCCCATGCTACCTGTCTCCTTTCGACCGCGCCGAGCCTCCCGGCGCTTTCCTTGCTTTCGCCGGGAGGCTCGGCGCGGCTGTTCCCGCGGACTG
>Ga0310691_10000302_pt1 | contig 100096 bp, 77 predicted proteins | sample 176DNAGHGlowgp2_FD_203887 | JGI IMG/M metagenome (GOLD analysis project Ga0310691, IMG submission 203887) | Sheep rumen microbial communities from Palmerston North, Manawatu-Wanganui, New Zealand - 1766 DNA GHGlow gp2 (v2) (version 2) | ecosystem: Host-associated > Mammals > Digestive system >...
TCGGGATAGTCGCGGCCGATTTTCTCTTCGAGCTGCCACTTGATTTCCTCGGATATGACGCTCTGCATCCTTGCCACGAGGTCGGGGTAGGGGTGCGGTCCCATAGTGGAGCCTACAATATAGAACGTGTCGGCCGGATGGCAGCACCAGTCGCGAATGGCTTCCGAGCAGGCATCACTCAGTGTCATGTTGCCCGTACGGACAGGATGTACCGTAGCTCCTAACATGCGCATACGCTCCACGTTGGTATGCTGTCGCTCCACGTCGGTAGCTCCCATGAATACCTCGCACTGCATTCCCATCAGCGCACACACCGTGGCCGTAGCCACTCCATGCTGGCCGGCACCGGTCTCAGCGATGATTCGCGTCTTACCCATCTTCTTGGCCAGTAGAATCTGTCCGATGGTGTTGTTAATCTTGTGGGCGCCCGTGTGGTTCAGGTCCTCGCGCTTTAAGAATAGCTGACAGCCATACTTCTCGCTCATGCGCCGGGCAAAGTACAGTGGTGAGGGACGCCCCACATAATCCTTCAGCAACGCATGGTATTCTTGCTTGAATTCCTCAGTCTCAATGATTCCCAGATACTGTTCCTGCAGGTTCTTCACCGTGGCATAGAGAATCTCGGGAACATAAGCCCCTCCAAACTCTCCGTAAAAACCTTTTTCGTCAACTTGATAACTCATAATGTATGATAATGTTTTTATGTTGTTTCTTTTGATGCCTAATTGCTATAGTTTCTTGCTATTACCGTAATTTCATAATTAAAAGGCTCGCCGCGATAACGACGAGCCCTTTGTATGTTTTCCGGTAACACCGACATGGCTTCGTACTCCCGCGACTATTTCTGTCTCGAGCTACGCCACCACCATGTGTTGTTCTGTATGTTCATATATGGATAGTTTTTGTTTTGATTCGTCGGCAAAAGTAATCATTATTCCATTAATCTGCAAATTTTTTTCCTCTTTTTTTTAAGATATGGAAGAAATAATGTAATTTTGTCGACAAATTATAATAATATACGCTGATTATACATTTTTTTTCGATGAAGACGGCAATAGTAGGCGGTGGTGCTGCAGGCTTTTTCTTGGCAGTGAACCTGAAGGAGATGGTCCCACAGATGCAGGTGGACATCTATGAGCGCAGTCATCGCGTGTTGGCCAAGGTGGCAGTAAGTGGCGGAGGCAGGTGTAATATCACCAACTCGTTCAGTGAGGTGCGCGACCTGTCGGCAGTCTATCCACGTGGTCACAGGCTGATGAAGCGCCTCTTTAACGTCTTTGACTACCGTGATGCCTACCGTTGGTTCGAGGCTCATGGTGTGCCTTTGGTTACTCAGGACGATTGTTGTGTTTTTCCACAGGTGCAAGATTCGCAGGCTGTCATAGATTGTTTTCTCCGTTTGTCGCACCACCACCTTATTAATATATATGTGGGACGGTGCATCCATTCGTTGGACGACGTGGCTGGTTATGACTTCGTAGCCGTCACTACGGGCGGTATTACGTCGTCGGGTGAGGGTCTGCGTTGGTTGTCTTCGTTGGGTCATTCGATAGAGGCTCCAGTACCATCGCTGTTCTCCTTGCGCATTGATGACCCACTGCTGACATCCTTGCAGGGACTGGTGATGACTGATGCTCTATGTTTCCTGCCGGGAACCAAGCTAAGGGCGCAAGGTCCTCTCCTTATTACCCATTGGGGTATCAGTGGTCCTGCTGTATTGAAACTCTCCAGCTATGGTGCCCGACTGTTGGCAGACGGCGGTTATCAGTCGGCTTTGGGCATCAATTGGACGGGATGTACAGAGGCTGATGTTCAGGCCGCACTCTATGCTATGTCGGTTCGTCAACCGCAAAAGCAGTTGCTGACACTGAACCCCTTCTCCATTCCGCAGCGTTTATGGGTGATGTTGTTGCGCAAGGCGTTGGGCGACCGCTGTGACATACGTTGGTCGGAGTTGAATAAGAAGGACGTCAACCGTATGGTCAACGTCCTTACGAATGATGGTTATCAAGTGACGGGGCGAGCGCCCTTTAAGGATGAGTTCGTAACCTGCGGCGGTGTCTCGCTGAAGTCAATCAATCCTTCTTCATTGGAAAGCCGCTTTGTCCCCCGCCTGTACTTTGCTGGCGAGGTGCTTGATATTGACGGCATTACGGGGGGCTTCAACTTCCAGGCAGCGTGGACAACGGCCTATACCGTAGCCCGCAGCATTGCTTCCTCCTGTTCCCTCACTTCTGTTTAGGATGCAAAGTTTACGCCTTGGTGGTACGTGACAGCGTTTCCTGTTTCAGTGCTTCCACGTAGTCGCTGATTTTCTTCAGTTCGTGTGGGATGCGAATACTCTGCGGACAGTGTGGCTCGCATTGCCCGCACTGTATGCAGTGGTCTGCCTGACGGACGCGCGGCACGGCACGGTCCAGCCCGATGAGGTATTGGCGTCGCAGCCTGTTGAAGTTCTCGTCCCCGCGGTCTGTGGGCAGCATGCCTTCGTTTTTGCATTTGTTATAGTGTACAAAGATAGCCGGAATGTCTATGCCGTATGGACAGGGCATGCAGTATTTGCAGTCGTTGCAGGGTATGTTTTCCAGTCCTAAGATGCGTTCAGCCACGTCCTTGTCCAGATATTGCTGTTCTTCTTCCGTCAGCGGGACGAGCGGACAGTAGCTTAGCAGGTTGTCCTTCAGGTGTTCCATGTAGGTCATGCCCGACAGCACGGTGAGAACGCCTTCGGGGGTGCCGGCATAACGGAACGCCCACGATGCCACGCTGCGTTCGGGTGCATGCCTTTTCAGCTCGGTGGCCATGAACTGTGGCAGACTCGCCAATCGTCCGCCCAACAGTGGTTCCATGATGACCGACGGTATGCCTTTCTTCTGCAGCTCGGCATACAGGTAGCTGGCATCGACATTGCGCTTGCTAATCTCGTCGGCAAAGTTCCAGTCCAGGTAGTTCAGTTCTATCTGACAGAAGTCCCAATGGTATTTGTCGTGCATGGCCAGTATCTCGTCGAAGACAGTCTTCAGTCCGTGGAACGAGAATCCCAGACAGCGTATGCGCCCTGCTTCGCGCTCCTTCATCAGGAAGTCCATCATACCGTTGTCCACGTAGCGTCGATTGAACTCTTCGGTACTGCCACCCACGGAGTGCAGCAAGTAGTAGTCAATATAGTCCACCTGCAATTGTTTCATGGAGTTCCGGTACATGGCGATACTGGCATCCCGGCTCTGTGTCATCGGGTTGAAGTTCGACAGCTTGGTGGCTACGAAGTATTCTTCGCGCTTATGCCGACTCAGGGCAATACCTGTACAGGTTTCCGACTTTCCCTGGCAGTAGACGGGAGATGTGTCGAAGTAGTTTACACCGTGCTCAATGGCATAGTCCACCTGTTTGTTGATCATCTCCTGGTCGTAGTCGTCCTGATTCTCCGTTTTCGACGGCAGACGCATCATGCCGTAGCCCAGCAGTGACACCTTGTCCTTGTTGAAGGGGTTCACCCGGTAGGTCATCTTTCCCACTGGCGGTTCCACCTGCTGCTTGTATTCATCGACAGTTTTGGTCTCAGTTTTCGACTTACACCCTGACAGTACGGCTGCTGCTGTCACTGCACCGCCTCCTAACAGCTTCAGGAAACTTCGTCTTGAAATATCTTGCTTCATCATAATTGCTAATTCTTTGATATCTAAATCACAGCGGTTACTTTGTTTTCTTTGCTCTACACTCTAAATTTCCTTATGTACCTCATGACCTTCCACGTAGATGGCTGAGAAAGGACGTGCCGGGCACAGGTTCTCGCAAGCACCGCAGCCTATGCAGCGCGCTTCGTTCACTACGGGAATCTTCAGCGACTTCTCGTCGTTAGGGTCGTTGGGCACCATCTCAATGGCTCCCGTGGGACAGTGGCGGGCACAGTTGCCACACGACACACCATCGCTCAGTGGCAGACAGTTCTTTTTAATCCATACCGCATGGCCAATTTGTGTTGAGACCTTTACCTCCAGTTTGATGGGCTTGATGGCACCGGCGGGACAAACCTCAGAGCAACGGTTACACTCGGGACGGCAGTAACCTCGCTCGTACGACATGACGGGTTGCATCAGGTGCATCAGGTCATTGCTGGGACGCAGCACCTGATTGGGACATTCCGAGATACACAGTTGGCATCCCGTACAACGCGTCTGCAGGTTTTTGGCCGACAGCGACCCTGGTGGTGTCAGTGGTGTCTGTCGTTCAGGTGCTACCTTGTCCACAATCTCGGCCAGTCCGCCATCCATCATCTTGTCTTTCTGCTGGGCCATGGCGGCAGTTGTCAGCAGGGCTGACGAAATCAGGAACGAACGGCGTGCGCTGTCTGGGGCTTCCTGATTATTCTGATTGCCCTGTTTCCCCTGATTGCTTTGACTGCTCTGTTTGTCCAGATGGTTCTGGCTATACTTCAGTGCACCGAACTTGCAACTCTCGATACAGTTGCCGCATACTACGCAGCGGGAATAGTCCACGGTGTGGTTCTTGAAGTCAATACACGACGCTTTGCAGTTCTTGGTGCACAGCGAACAGTTCTTGCATTTGTCTTCGTCAAAGCGTATTTTTAGCCATGAGAACTTAGCAAAGACAGACAGGACAGTGCCCACCGGGCAGATAGTATTGCAGTAGGTGCGACCGTTGCGCCATGCCAGCACGGCCAACACCACCACAGTTACAGCGGCAATGCCTAACGATATGCCTGAGCGCATCCATACGTCGCTGTGGTAGAAGGCATAGCTGTCGAAGTGTTCGGCAATGGCTGCCAGCACGTTGTTGCCCGCCACGTAGACAGGTTGCAGCAGGTTGGTGGCTATGCGCCCGAAGGCCGAGTAGGGAGCCAGCAGCTGAACCAGTGAGCCTATGCCCAGCACCAGGGCTATGAGGAAGGCGGTGAAGACCCCACAGCGCAATGACGTCAGTGCCTTCGAGTAGGTGTAGCGGTTTTTCTTTGCCTTCTTGCCTAACCATCCGAAGATATCCTGCATGATACCTAACGGGCAGATGACTGAACAGTAGATGCGTCCGAAGACGAGTGTCAGCACGATGAGTCCTACGATGACCAACACATTGACGGCCAGCACAGCTTCTAACAGCTGCATCTTAGCCATCCACGCCAGCCATGTGTGGGCCGTTCCCGTGAAGTCTAAGAATAGCCACGTGATGCCTACGAACATGATGGTGGCCAAAATGATTCTGATTCTCCTTAATGTCATAAAGTCGTTCTTATTTGTTTCGGTTAGTGATTCTTACTATAGCGATGCTTGCCTCGTACAGCAGGTAGATGGGTAGCGAGACGACAAACAGCGTGAAGATGTCGGTGGTCGGGGTGATGACAGCCGCCACGATGAGTATTGCGACGATGGCGTGTCGCCGATAGGTGCTCATCCATTGGTCGGTCAGTAGTCCCATGCGCCCCATCAGTGCGCAGACCACGGGCAGTTCGAACACTACGCCCATCACTAGACTCATGCCTATCAGTGTGTCGACATACGATTGCAGCGTCAGCATGTTGGCCACGTCGGGCGACACCTGGTAGGTGCCAAGGAAACGGACCGTCAGCGGGAATACTACGAAGTAGTTTACCAGCGTGCCCACCATGAACATCAAGTAGGCCGCTCCCACTATCCAGACGGCATAGCGGCGCTCGTTCTGGTAGAGTCCTGGGCTCACGAAGCGGAACAGTTCATAGAGAATGTAGGGCGATGCCACGAGCATACCGGCATACAGCGCTGTGCGCATGTGTATCATGAACTGCTCTGTGAGTCCTGTGTTCATCAAGTGCAGGTGGAACGATGCTGCACCCAGCAATCGGTAGGTGATGAAGTCGCTGCTCCGCGGAGCCAGCACCACGTTGAACAGCTCGTCCTTCAACAGGAAAGCCACTGCGGCGAACAGTACCACGGCTACGACCATGCGGATAATCGATGATCGCAGCACGTCCAAGTGGTCCCAGAACGTCAGTGACTCATTCATCTCTTGGTGTCATCTTGCTTGGCTTCGTCCGGGTCGGTACTGGTTACATCGGCCTCCTTCATGCCGTCTTTGAAACTCTTCACGCCCTTGCCCAGTCCGTTCATCAGTTCAGGTATCTTTTTCCCACCGAAGAGCAGGAGCACGATGACTGCTATGACGAGGATTTCCTGCATTCCCAGTCCGAATAGAAGTAAATGCGTCATTCTACTTAGTTTTTTTTGTTTTATTTTGCAAAGTTACGAAAAAAACGCTATCTTTGCATTCAAATAACAACATTTAACTATGGATAATGAATTTATTCTGCGCATCTTTGTCGCAGCCATTCTAGGCGGTCTGATAGGCTTGGAGCGTGAGTATCGGTCGAAGGAGGCTGGCTTCCGTACGCATTTTCTCGTGGCGTTGGGGTCGGCTTTGTTCATGATAGTGTCTGCCTACGGTTTCTCTGACGCCATGTATCACGACTTGCAGCGCTGGGACGTGTCGCGTGTAGCCGCTCAGGTGGTCAGCGGCATCGGTTTCATCGGTGCCGGAACCATTATCTTCCGCAAGACGGAGAATATGGTCAGCGGGCTGACCACGGCTGCCGGTGTGTGGGTGGTGGCCGCCATTGGTCTGGCTTGTGGCGGTGGAATGTACAAGCTTGCCATTGCCAGCACGCTGTTGGTGCTGGTAGGTCTGGAGGCCTTCAACTACTTTTTGCACAAGTTTGACAAGAAGGTAAAGCCCAAAGCTGAAGATTAAGAAACGTGAACGGGGCGTGTCTTGCTGGACAAGCCCCGTTCGCGTTTATCCCTTGTAGTATAGTGCAGCACCTATGGCAGTGCAGAATTCCGCGTATTTGGGTATGTGGAAGTGTACTCCGTACAGTTTCTCCAGCATGGGGTAGACATCCTTACACTGCGGCACGAGCGTCAGGTTGCCAATGAGCACGAAGTCCTTGATGCCCGAGTTGAGCGACGATAGGATGGCTGCCGAGCCGATGGTTTGCAGCACCATGGTGATGATGCCCAGGGCAATGTCCTCCTGACTGGCGTTGTACTGCGCCTTCGAGAACAGCGATGCCGTGGCCTCCATGGGTAGTCCGGGCAGCGGGTGTGTCGAGATGTCGCCAATGCGCAGGTTGATGTTGCGGATGTCGCCCTTCATGGCCAGGCTCTGTATCTGCTTAGGGTCGCGGGTGTTCAGCATCACGCGGGCCAGTCCCTGCAGCGTGCCGCCACCGATGCCGATGCCTCCAATGTGGCGGATGTCGTTGCCTTCGCACTGCACAAAGCTTGTTCCCGTACCCATCGACACCACGATGGCCTTGTCGAGTCCGCTCTCGAAGCGTGCTCCCAGGCCGTCGGCAATGAACTCGTCCACCTTCTGTGTCGGTATGCCATAGACGGGTTCGTCGATATAGGCGGCCCCTACGCCCGTCAGCATGACCTGCTCCACGTCCTGCAGGCTGATTCTGTTGTCGTGCAAGTACTTGCCAAAGGCTCCGTAGAGCGATGTCACCTGGTCGGCGGCGGTGATGCGGATGGGCGATAGTACACGACCATCGCGCAGTCCTACAATCTTCGTGGTCGATATGCCCACATCTATTCCAATGATAATACCCATAGTCATTCTGTATTAATAGAAAAACCCCGCTACAACAAACGTCGTAAACGGGGTTCATAATGAAAGGAGGAAAGTGGTACCTCCAGGAATCGAACCGGGGACACACGGATTTTCAGTCCGATGCTCTACCAACTGAGCTAAGGCACCATTCATTACGTTTCACTAAGGCAATCCGCTCGATTGCGGGTGCAAAGGTACGAAGAAAAAATCAAAGTGAGAAGGCAAAGTGTGAAAAGTTTCTTTCTGTTAACCTTTTTTAAGAAGTGACGTGAAGCCTATATTTTATATATTAATAAGGTTCGCGATAGTGCTGTTGCCTGAACAAAATGACGTGATATTGATTATTTTTGTGACGTTTTGCAAAAATATTATGCTTTTTTGCTTGCAGTTTAATATAAAAGTAGTACCTTTGCACGTACAAAATGTAAACTGTAAAGAATAGAAATTAAATCGTAAATAGTTAATAAGAAGTTAGAAACGATGAGTCAACTGATTAAACCGATAGGCTACAAGTCACTGCTTGACACGAAGCAGACGGAGCAAGGCATTAAGCTGATCAAGGAGTTTTTCCAGCAGAATCTTTCTACAGAGTTGCGTCTTCGCCGTGTGACGGCTCCGCTGTTTGTGCTCAAAGGGCTGGGCATTAACGACGACCTGAACGGTGTGGAGCGTGCCGTGTCGTTCCCTATCAAAGACCTGGGCGATGCCTGTGCCGAGGTGGTGCACTCGCTGGCCAAGTGGAAGCGCCTGTCGCTGGCCGAGTACCACATCGAACCGGGCTATGGCATCTACACCGACATGAACGCTATCCGTGCCGACGAGGAACTTGACAACTTGCATTCGCTCTATGTCGACCAGTGGGACTGGGAGGCCGTGATTACCCGTGAGCAGCGTACGGTGGCTTACCTGAAGAACGTTGTGGAGCGCATCTATGCTGCCATCCGCCGTACGGAATATCTGACGTGTGAGACCTATCCGCAAATCAAGCCCTTCCTTCCCGAGAAGATTCACTTCATTCATGCCGAGGAACTATTGCAGATGTATCCCGACAAGTCGCCAAAGGAGCGCGAGGATGCCATCTGCAAACAATATGGTGCAGTGTTTATCATCGGCATCGGCGGCAAGTTGTCCAACGGCGAGAAGCACGATGGGCGTGCACCCGACTATGACGACTGGTCGACCATTGGCGAGAACGGGCTCGCCGGCCTCAACGGCGACATACTCATCTGGTACCCCGTGCTTGGGCGTTCCTTTGAACTATCGTCCATGGGCATCCGTGTCGACAAGGAGTCACTTGTGCGTCAGCTGAAACTGGAGGGCAAGGAAGAGCGTGAACAACTGTACTTCCACCAGAAACTGCTCACCGGCCAGTTGCCGCTGAGCATCGGGGGCGGCATCGGACAGAGCCGGCTCTGTATGGTGCTGCTGCACAAGGGGCACATCGGCGAGATTCAGGCCAGCATCTGGCCCGACGATATGCGTCAGCAATGCAAGGCATTAGGAATGCAACTCATCTGAGCTGCATTCTTTTTTCGCTACTCGTAGTCGTCAATGACGGAGTTGGTAAAGTCCATCATGGGCTTGGCGGCACGGAACATTTTCTCCATCGGCTTCAGCCAACCGTCGTCCTCAAAGAAGTCGTCACTGACGCGGTGCCAGCAGCAGTAGTTCTTCAGACGCAGGTAGCGCACGTGCTCCCAGTCGCGTGGAAACCCTGAGGGGCACGTCTTCAGACGTTCCAGACCGAACCCTTGAGGAGAGTCCCACGTGGCGTCATCGCCGGCACCGTAGTACTTCAGGAACTCCTTGTTCTCCACACAGCGCAGCCACTCGTCGGTGTTGGCCATGATTTCGTTGCGGCACGACGTCAGTATGTTGGTGGGCAGCCAGTAGCTTCCACAGGCCACTAAACACTGACCGGGCTCCAGATGGATGTAGTAGCCGCCGTGCAGTGACTTCTTTCCGTGGGCCGACATGTAGGCTCCGATGTGCGTTTTATACGGCGACTTGTCGGCCGAGAAGCGCGTGTCGCGGTAGAAACGGTACGTGCAGTCCTTCACCTGCAGGTGTGCCAGTGTGTCGTCGAAACCCACTATGCGCTCCAGAGCCTGGCCGACACCGCGTTCAAATGCTGCCTTGACGGCCTCGTATTCTCCCTTATGCTCCTGAAACCAGGGGCGGTTGTTGTTCCTCGCCACCTGACGGAGGAACTCTAATATTCTTTTTGTATCCATATTGTTCTTCTCTTGATGCTTTCTTTGGCGGCAAACTCGGCGACTTTAGTCAGCAAACTCGACGACTTTGGTCAGCAAACTCGGCGACTTTGGTCAGCAAATTCAGTGAATTTGGTCAGCAAACTAACTTAAACAGCTTTCTAAGCGAGCTGTTGTAGGCATCTTATTCTGTTTTTTCGAAGTGCTGGTAGTCCTTCAGCGACCGCCAGGAGCCGCCCCACGTAAAGCCGTGCTGACGGAAAAGACGGTAGCAGAGGTCGTGTTTGGTAATCTTGTACTTGAAGCGCCGTGAGCGGTCGGTGTATGGCCTGGCCGTCGCCGGCTGGACGAGCAGCGTGCCGTCCTTCCTGCGTCGTACACACGGATTGTATAGCGGGTTGATGTCAATGGCCAGTCCGCGGGCGTGGTTCGACAGCTTGGTGCTGCCCTCAATGGGACGGTAGCAGTAGCACGACGTGTTGTTGGCCTGCATGGAGCGCTCGTCGTCGTCGGCATATTCCGAGATGGGGCGTATGCGCTCAATGGGGTAACGGGCCTTGTAGAGGCTGTCGAAGATGTCGCGCAGGTCGCGGCTGATGGCTTTGTTGCAGACGATGACGCCCTGACGGGTGTGTCCCTCGAAGTCAACGTGTTGTACCCTGAGTGTGTCTAATATAACACCGGCAGGCTGGGCCATAGCCGCTGATGCCATGAGCCAGCCTACCGCAACGGATAGGAAACGAACCATGATAGTGTGTCCGTTTACTTCTTAATGAGTGATGCTATCCAGAGAATGGCCACGGCACCTATGATGGCTGTGCCCAGTTGGCCGAGGATGCCGCCCCAGGTGATGCCCAGCATGTCGAAGAGCCAGCCGCCGAGCAGTCCTCCGAAGAGTCCCAGTACGAGGTTCATGATGAAGCCGAAGCCTCCTCCTTTCATTAACTTGCCGGCGCAGAAGCCGGCCAGACAACCGATGATAATTGATCCGATCAGTCCCATAATTCTTGTTCTGTTTTTAAATTGGTTATTGTAAAGTTTGTTGTTTGTCAGTTTTTTACTTTCTTTTTCAGCTTACTGATGGCGTGCTCCAAGCTTTCTGTGGGCTCGATGATGTTGTAGTCGGCCCAGAAGTCGGGGTCGTCGAAGTACTCCACACGGTCGTAGAAGCGCTCACGCAGTCCGAACGTCGATCGTCCGCTGGGGCGCTTGGCGTCGCGGCCGTGCTGCAGCCGGTCGGTGACCACCATCTCTGAGACGGCGGTGAAGGCGTGGGCGAAGAACCTTCGGCGCCAGTCGCAGTTGAATCGCATGACGTTGCGCACGTAGCTCATGCGGGTGATGCCCTGCAGGTCTGTCTGGTAGACCACTGTCACGTTGAGCTCCTTGGGGCGGAAGCGCAGCCCCATGGGCTTGCGCACCAGCATGTAGTCGGAGGCTCTGCGCCAGTCGCTGACGTCGAGCTGCAGTTCTGCGCGTGTGATGGCCAGCGTCTCGGTATTGATGTACAGCAGTCCGCCCATCAGCGGGAACAGGGTGGTGGCCTGTGGCTGCATGCTGATGACGTAGTGGTTCTGGTCGTCTATGTGCGTAGGCACCTGCATACGGTATGTGTAGTAGGGCAGCATCTCGAGGTTGAGGATGTATTCCGGATTCTTGGCCACGTCGACCATCAGCGGCATGACAGGCCCGCCCTGAATCTTGACGCCCAGCGTGTCGCTGTCTTTCATGCTCATCAGCCGACGTCCTTTCTGTATGACCACGGCGTCGCGCTCGGGACCATGGCTGTAGTCGGTCTTATACATGTCGGTGACTGCTTCGGCAATGGAAATGAAGCGCGAGCCGCGGCGCACCGTCTCGCGGTAGAAGCAGCGGGTCAGTTCTGTCTCGCGCTGGTAGTTCTGCTCAATGCGGCTGATGGCCGCACGGACTATTTCTTCCGGGTCCTGCGCCGATACGAACACCTCGGCTATCTGTACCGAGCTGGCCTGCATGCCTATGCGCAGGCTCGTAACCGGCCCGTCGCCTAACTGTTGGCGCCGCGTTTTGTAGCCGATGTGGCTCAGCTGGATGTATGGCGGACGCTGTGGCACCTTCAGTGTGAAGACACCGTCGTCGTTGGTGACGGTGTGCACGTCGGTACCCTCGGCTGTTATGCTTACGTGTGGCAGCGGCCGTCCGGTCTGCCGGTCGGTCACCACGCCGCTCACCACGGTCTGTGCGTTAGCCAGCATCAGGGTCATGAGCATGGTAAGGGTCGTAAAGAGGCGTCTCGTCGTCATAGTCTCTTGCATTGTGTGCTGCAAAGTTACGAAGAAATGAGCGAAAAGCGGAAATTTAAGCGAGAAAAAACGGAGTAGTGATGAAAGTTTCTTTCTTTTTTCGTATATTTGCAGCATGAAACGGCTCATCATGCTACTGGCTGTGGTTGTATGGTTCATGAATCTGTACGCACAGCGCGAAAGTTACGCGAAGATGTCGATGCTGGTTCGTCAGGCTGCGCGGCAGTCGGCTGGTCTGCGCCGGTCGGCCATGCAGAATCGCCTGTTGACGGCCTTTGTGCAGTTGCGTGACGGTGACGACGCGGTGCTGGGTGAATACGGTTGCAGGAAGTATGCCCAGCTGGGTGACATTGCCATAGCCACCATTCCCATAGGACAGCTGACGGCTCTGGCTGCCAGTCCATCGGTGTTACGCATCGAAGCCGGCCGGAGGGCGCAGACGCTGTTGGACACTGTGCCCACGGTGGTCAACCTGTTGCCGGTCTACGAGTCTACTCCCCGCCATCAGGCATTTACGGGCAAGGGTGTCGTTGTGGGGTTGATGGACGTGGGCTTCGACCTGACGCATCCCAACTTCTATACTGACCGTACACCGGGGCGCTACCGCATTCAGGCCTTTTGGGACCAGTTGTCAAAGGACACAATAGGCAGTAAGTTCCCTGTAGGCCGTGACTTTGTGGGGACGGGTGCGGTCTTGGCGCAGGGATGCTCCGTGGACGGTATGACCGAGGGGCATGGTACGCACACGTTAGGCATTGCTGCGGGCAGTGGTTACAACACGCCCTATCGCGGTGTGGCCTATGAGAGTGACATTTGTCTGGTGAACAATGCTGTTACCAGCGACCTTATTTATATAGACCCGGCCGATGTGTATAAGTACACTACCGCTGTCGATGCCCTTGGCTTCAAATATCTTTTCGACTATGCTGAGACACAGAAGAAACCTTGCGTGGCATCGTTCAGTGAGGGTTCAACACCGCTTGCTGACGAGGACGAACGGCTGTATGCCGACTTCTTGGGACAGTTGGTGGGGCCGGGGCGCATCATCTGTGTGTCGGCAGGCAACGAGAATGCGGAGCGTACCTACGTGAACAAGCCCGAGGGAATGAACGCTGCCGGTGCCTTCATACGCTGTTCAAAGCAGAGTGCATACTACAGGGTAAAGACCGACGGGGCCGTTGACGTGCGACTATATGTCTATGCCAACGGCAGTACGCCGTCGAAATCATTCAGGATGTCAACCGAGGACAGCCGTCTGGACGAGCTGTACGAGGACACACTGTTCATTGCGGGCGACACTTGTGCCTTCAGCATCAGCCACTATCCGTCGACGTTTGAACAGGGAAAGACAATGTGCCTGATGCAACTGACTGCGAACCGGCCCTTGAACGAGTTGCCAAGGATAGCCATCAGCGTGGAGGGGGCAGGCTGTCAGGGCGAGATTTTCGGCTCCCGGTCGTCGGCATTTGCCAATTACAGCACTGACACAAGGTGGAATGCCGCCGTGCAAGGACACAACATCCTGGCACCGGCGTATTTCCCTGCAGTCATCTGTGTAGGGGCAATGGCGTACCGGATGGGGTTTGTCAACATGGAAGGGAAATATGTTGACTTGGGTGGCGGACTGCCGCCAGGGAAACGGATGGATGCTTCGTCGACGGGACCGGCCATCAATGGGCTGATGAAGCCCGACGTAATGGCACCGGGCTTGTGCGTCAACTCGTCGTACAACAGTTTCCGCATGGAAAATAATCCTGACGAATGGGAAAAGGAATTCACCGTGGCCACCTCCGACTTCTATGGACGAAAGGTCTACTGGATGTCCGATTCTGGCACGTCGATGGCCTGTCCCGTCGTGGCAGGAACCATCGCACTGTGGCTGCAGGCATGTCCCACACTGACACGTGAAGACATTATAGAAATCTTCCGCCGCACGTGTACTCATCCGGACACGTCGATGGACTATCCGAACAACGATTACGGTTATGGGCAGATTGATGCCTATGCCGGACTGTTAGAGGTGCTGGAACTGACCACCAGCATCCCTGATATTGCCACATACCAACCGTCAGGGGTGGACATACGGCCTGCCGGGGACGGTCTGCGACTGACTTTCGGCAGCATTCCCACAGGCAGTGTGCGCGTCAGTGTCTTTTCGCTGGCAGGCAAGCAGGTGTATACCACGGAGGTGTTGCCCGTGACGCAAGAGGTCATACTGTCGATGCCCGGCCTGCCGGCAGGGCTTTACGCCGTCCAGCTAAACGGCAGTGACAGCAGCGTCAAGGGTTCCCAGCTGGTCAGAATGTAGTTGCTGCTGTTTCTGAAAGCACGGCGTCAGTCGTCATGCACGGCGACTGCGCTGAATCATCGTCTTCAGTTTACTATTATATTTCGTGGCCTGCAGCAGCTCCTCGATGGTCAGGTGCATGCGGTACTGCCAGCGGTTGTAGGGGTCGCTGGGTGTATTGATGCGCTCATCGGCAGGATGCTTGCTTCGCAACTCCATGTCCATAGACAGCCAGTCTTGCAGTGAGAGAATGCAGAGCATGGACGGGCAATACAGATGGCGGGCAATAATCTCTTCGGCCAGATGGGCGGGCAGTTGTTCGGGGGCTCGTCCTTCCTTCTGAAGCATGGTGACATAGTAGCGCTGGCGGCGCTCGGGGTTCTCCTGCCACCACAGCCGCAAGGGCGACATGTCGTGGGTAGAGATGGTGGCTACCGAACGAATGGGGTTGGCCTCTAAGTGTGCAAACTCGAAGCCCTGACGCTTAGGCAGTTGTTGGATTTCGAGTGTCAGAATGCGGAGCTGGTCGAGAACGGGCTCCACACAGTCAGGCAGCATTCCCAGATCTTCAGCGCATATCAGCATCCGGCAGTCTCGCAGGATGGCAGGCAGCCTGTTCAGTGCCTGCTGTCCCCAGAAGAATGAGTGACGCTGGTAGAAATAATTGTTATAAAGACGCAGGTAGGCATCCTTCTCTTCGCCGGAAAGCATGTCGAAAACGGGCTCTGTGGTGGCACCGATGCGGGGGTGATACATGTCTGGCTGGTGTGGGTCTTCCACAAAGAGCACGTTGCTGATGAGCTGCATCAGTCCCTCGCGAATCCATAGGCTGCTCTCGTCGCGCCGTTCGGCAAAGGCGTGTTCCGCCTTGCGCTGTGTGTCGTACTCCTCACGTAGCTGGTAGAGGCCGTAGGCTTTGCGCACCAGCATGTTCTCACGTACATACTGGCTGTGTATGCCAAAGAGGCGTTCAATGATGCGGTCGTTGATGAAGGGCTGCGTATAGATTTCTTTCCTGAAGGGCAGTCCGAAGTATTCTATCTCTGAAGTGGTCAGTGGAAGGGCGGGAGAGAAGTGTCCCAGCACCCCATAGACAGCATTGGCGGGAATCTCCCAGATGCGGAAGAATCCCAGCACGTGGTCGATGCGCAGGGCATCGAAATACTGCTGCAGGTGATGCAGTCGGTGCTGGAACCATTCCGTCAGTGATGCTTGCTTCTGGTTGGTGTGTGTGCCACTATTCTGGTTAGCGTGTGCGTCACTTGTCAGGTCGGCTGTTGTATTCCAATGGTAGGTGGGGAATCCCCAGTTTTGTCCCATCCGCGAGAAGTTGTCGGGTGGTGCTCCTGTTTGCGAGTCCATGTTGAATAATTCCGGATGTTGCAGTGTTTCCACGCTGTCGCGGTTGACGCCAATGGGTAGGTCGCCCTTCAGCACCACGCCTTTCTGGCGGGCATAGTCGGCGGCATCCTTCAGTTGTGTGTGCAACAGGAACTGGACAAAATAAATCAGCGAGGTTCTTGATAGTTGCTCTTTCCCTGTTTCATCATGGTAGTCTTTCGTTTCTGGGTTCCTGTTTCTTGTTTTCCACTGGGCATACGGATTTAGCCAGTACTCGTTGTCGGCGACAAAATCCTTGAAGTCCTTAGTGCCCATCAGCTTTTCGCCTTGCTCGTTGAACAGTTCCTCCAGATATTCCTGCTTGACACGCCCTACGGCTTCGTAGTCTGAATAGGGTAGGGCGTTGAGTTCCTGACGGCGACGCATGAATTGTGTCATGCGCTGTTTGGATTTCAGCGTGCCTGCTGCGTCAAGGTCGATATAGTGTGGATGCAGTGCAAAGACGCTGACAATGTTGTAAGGATAGGAGTCGTGCCAGTGGCCGTCGGTAGTGGTGTCGTTGACAGGGAGTGTCTGTATGAAATGCATGCCGGTAGCCACTGCCCAGTCGACCAGTCGTTTCAAGTCGCCAAAGTCACCCACGCCGTAGCTGTGCTCAGAGCGTAATGAAAAAACAGGGATGCACACTCCGGCTGCACGCCACGGTTCTTCGCTCAGTCGCAGGTGACCTCCATGCAGGACGAGCACCTCACCGTCGCGTACAATACTGCCGTCGCCCATCATCTGGCCGCCATCGCCCGCCTGTTGGCTGGTGTCGGGTACTATTCTGTTGTCGCCTTCTTCCCATGCCGTCAATTCTTGGGTCTGCTGGTTCACTACCACATATTTGTATTCTATGGGCTTCTGCCAGCCTAACGCATTGACGGAGAGCATCCAGTCTCCTTGGCCGGCATACTGCATCTTCAGGTAACGGCTGGTGTTCCACGACCCTATGGCAGGATGACTGCCACAGACGGCTACCGCCTGACCGGACTTCATCTGAGGGGCAGAGACACGGAAGATGATGGTGCGGCGGAATAGGGGCAGTGGCAGAGCTTGGACGTGCTCATCGCGTTGTCCGTGGGTGGTGGTCAGATAGGCATTGGAGTACAGATGCATGGGTAGGGGACGGTCGCGCCACTCATCAGGAAACACATAGTCTTTCACGCTGTCGAAATGGTAGATGCGGGGCACCATGTCCCACTCCTTGCGCAACACTTGTCCGTCGGCATTCTGTACTTCATAGCGGTAGACGATGTGCGACAATGGGTGCTGACGGCTCATCATGGCTGCCGTCTCTAACGCCCACAGCTCGCCGTCCTCCGTTTGCATCAGCAGATTCTGGTGCCGCACCATGCCGTCCTGACTATGGAAATAGATATTTACATGCAGGCTCTCGCCCCATGCAGTGTGGTATTGTATGGTGAATTTCAGTTTCATTTTTTTAGGTTTGTCTTTGCAAAGGTACAAAAATATTGATAAATCACGTAGCCTTCTGTTCTTTTTTACACTCTTCATTTGCTTTTTTTTATTTCTCATTTCACATTTCTCATTTTATTATTGTACCTTTGTAGCCGATTTTAAGAATTAGAAGATGAAAAAGACTGATTCGCGCATCTATCTTTATATTGCCTTGGCTGGCCTGGTGTTTTTTTTCGCACTAACGGCCTATTTCCTTTTTGCACCATTGTCAAACTCCGACCAAGTGCAATTTATTTATATTGACGACGACGACACGCAGGACTCCGTTTTCAGTAAAGTCGATGTCTTTGGTGGAGCAGTGGGCATGGCTGGACTGAAGAATCTGGCGCGCCATACCGACTACAGCAATAATATTCGTACGGGACGCTTTGCCATTCAGCCCGGTGAAGGTGCATTCGTCGTGTTCCGTCACCTGAAGAATGGGCAGCAGACCAGTATGCGGCTTACGCTGCCTGAAGTGCGTACCGTTGAGCAACTGGCTGCTGTTCTTGGGCAGAAACTGATGCTGGATTCGGCCACTATTGCTGATGCATTGCTCAGTCAGGAGGCTTGTCAGCGTCTTGGATACGACACTTGTACCATTGCTGCCATGTTCGTGCCCAACACTTATGAGGTCTGGTGGAATACTAGCCTTGATGGGTTTATGGAGCGTATGCAGCGGGAACACGACCGATTCTGGAAGGGTGACCGTGAGCAGAAGGCCGCCCAGCTGCAGCTGACACCTGTTGAGGTGTGCACGCTGGCCAGCATCGTTGACGAGGAAACAGCCAACAACGGGGAGAAACCCCTTATTGCCAGAATGTACCTGAACCGCTTGTCGAAGCATATGCCCCTGCAGGCCGATCCTACTATTAAGTTTGCCCTGAAGCAGTTTGAGTTGAAGCGCATCTGGCAAAAACTATTGCACGTAGACTCGCCATATAATACATATAGGTATGAGGGCCTGCCCCCGGGTCCCATTAAGATAGCCAGCATCCAAGGTATTGATGCTGTGTTGAATCCGGCAGACCACGACTACCTGTATATGTGTGCAAAGGAAGACTTTTCGGGCACCCACAATTTTGCATCGAACTATCGTGAACACTTGTTGAATGCAGCCAAATATACGAAGGCTCTCAACGAACGAGGCATCAAATAAATATAAAGAATAAGGAACAAGGAATAAAAAATAAGAATATGGAAGAAAAGAAGATGAATCAAGGCGAGGAGAAGAAGGCTTCGAATACGGCTTCTCAGAGTCTTAGTTTTGTAGAGCAGTTTGTGAAGGAAGACCTGGAAGCAGGAAAGAACGGAGGCCGCCTGCAGACGCGTTTCCCACCCGAGCCCAATGGTTATATACACATCGGACACGCCAAGGCTATCTGTATGGACTTCGGCGTGGCTGAAAAGTTTGGAGGAAAGTGCAACCTGCGCTTTGATGATACCAACCCCACCAAAGAGAATACCGAATATGTGGAGAACATTATGAGCGACATCAGGTGGCTGGGATTCCATTGGGAGAATGTCTATTATGCCAGCGACTATTTCGAAAAGCTGTGGGACTTTGCCGTCTGGCTCATCAAGAAAGGCTTGGCGTATGTTGACGAACAGACTTCCGAACAGATTGCACAGCAGAAGGGTACGCCTACACAGGCTGGTGTGGCCAGCCCGTTCCGCGACCGTCCTGTTGAGGAGAATCTACGTCTCTTTGAACACATGAACACCCCAGAGGCCGTCGAAGGCTCTATGGTCCTGCGGGCAAAGCTCGATATGGCAAATCCCAATATGCACTTCCGCGACCCCATCATCTACCGAATCATCCAAATTCCTCACCATCGTACGGGCACTAAATGGCACGCTTATCCCATGTATGACTTTGCACACGGACAGTCAGACTACTTCGAAGGAGTCACCCACAGCATCTGTACGCTGGAGTTTGTACCCCACCGTCCGCTCTATGACAAGTTCGTTGACCTGTTGAGAGAGTATATTGACGAACTTAAAAACGGAAAGGTGGAAGAGTTGAAGGAAAGCCAGAAGCTTCAGTCATTCAATCCAGAAATACTCCATTCTTACGATGGTACGCGCCAGATAGAGTTCAACCGCCTGAACATTACCTACACCGTCATGTCGAAGCGCAAGCTGAAGACCTTGGTGGACGAAGGACTGGTGAGCGGTTGGGACGACCCCCGTATGCCTACTGTCTGTGGTATGCGCCGTCGCGGTTACTCGTCGCAGAGTGTTCGTAACTTTATCAGTTCCATTGGTTATACCAAGTTTGATGCCCTCAACGACTATGCTTTGCTTGAGGCTGCTGTCCGCGATGACCTCAATAAAAAAGCCTTCCGCGTGAGCGCTGTTCTCGATCCTATTAAACTGGTCATCACCAACTATCCAGAAGGACAGACCGAGCAGATGGAGGCAGTCAACAATCCAGAGAATGAGGCTGACGGCAAGCACACCATCAGCTTCAGCCGTGAACTGTGGATTGAGCGCGACGACTTCCAGGAGGTGGCAGAGAAGAAGTTCCAGCGACTGGCTCCCGGCAAGGAAGTGCGCCTGAAGAATGCTTATATTATCAAGTGTGATGAGGAACATCCCTGCGACAAAGACGCAGAAGGACGCATCACCACTGTCTATGCCACATATGATCCTGACACCCGCAGCGGACTGCCTGGTGCTGACCGTAAGATTAAGGGTAAGACGTTGCATTGGGTCAACTGTCTGGATGCCATCCCCGCCGAGGTGCGACTCTACGACCGTTTGTTCTCTGTTGAGGCTCCCGATGCTGATGAACGCGACTTCCGTGAACTGCTGAATCCTGACTCTAAGCGTGTGCTGACTGGTTGCTATGTTGAGCAGTATCTGAGAGAGAAGCATCCAGGTGACTTCCTGCAGTTCCAGCGCATCGGCTACTTCACGCCTGATCTGGACTCTACCCCCGACCATCTTGTGTTCAACAAAACTGTCGGACTGAAGGATACCTGGCGTAAGTAAGTGTCATTAAAGTGCTTATTATAAGCGTTAGCGGTGTCGTTCGACGAAGAGTATTTCAAGAGCGAGGAGTTCCAGCAGCTGCTTAGCAGTTACGAGAACGCTCAGACATCAGGGAACTCTCTGTTCCTTGATGCTGACGAGTTTGTCGATATTGCCGACTATTACTCGATGAATGGTGAGGCTGACAAGGCTGATGAGGCTGTTGAGCGGGGACTCGAGCTCTTCCCTGACGATGTGCTGCTCAACGTGTTCATGACTCGCAAGGCACTCAACGCCGGCGATTACGACGAGGCTAACCGTCGTGCTGACCAGATAGCAGACAAGGAGGCTCCCGACTATCACTACCTGCGGGCGGAAATTCTGATTGCCCAGGGTAAGATAGAGGATGCCGACCGCTACCTGCGTGAATACGGTAAGACGGTAGATACAGACGAATATCTCGACTTTGTCAAGGACGTTGCCAACCTCTACATCGACTACGATGTCAGCCGAAAGGCCTACGAGTGGATGGGGCAAAGTGTGGATGACGACAGTGACGACTTCAAGGAACTCATGGCCCGAACCCTCTTCGGCCTGGGCAAGTACAAGGATTCACAGCGGCTGTTCAACGAACTCATCGATCACAATCCCTTCTCTACGAAGTACTGGACGGCTTTGGCCAGTGCACAGTATATGGACGAAGACTATCAGGGAGCTGTTTCCAGTAGCGAGTATGCCATTGCCATCGACCCACAGGACCCTGACGGTTTGCTCTCTAAGGCTAATGGGCTGATGAAACTGGGCAATTACGAAGAAGCCGCAGAGTACTTCGGGCGCTACTATAAATGCTGTCCTGACGACCCGGTAGGTCCCTTTAATCAGGGCATCTGCCTGTATAACCTGCAGCGCAGTCAAGAGGCTGTCGACTTACTGAGCCAGTCGCTTGCACTTGCTGAAGGCGACAGCGATGCCATTGTGCAGATATGTCAGGAGCTGGCCTTTGCCTACAGTGCCAACGGGGAGTTAGACCGTGCCCTTCACGCCCTTGACCGCACAGACCGTTTGCCTTGCGACCACGTTGACATGCTTGTTCTTCGTGGTCATCTCTTGCTTGGTCATAATCGGATAGAAGATGCTGAAGCCGTTTTCCGTAAAGCCATGATGACCAGTAATGGTGATCCTATCGTCGTGCTCCGCATTATTGTGTCGCTGCTCGACAATCAGTTTGTAGTGGCAGCTTACGAAATGTTCCAGCGCTTCTTCAACCAGTTGGTCGCTGAAGACTACCCCAACGGTCATGCCTATATGGCTCTCTGCTGTCTGGAGTACGACAAGCGGGAGGAGTGTCTTGAGCATTTGCAGAAAGCCCTGGAACTTAACCCCTCCGAGACGCGCTCCGTGTTGGCGCAGGTGTTTCCTGACGATCTGCCCCTCAATCAGTATTATGAGTACATGCGCCAGCACTTTGACGAACTGAAGAAATCATAACAAGCATTATCTCTACATAATAATAGAAATCCCGATGAGTTTCCTTTCCTCTTTATTATCCAATCTCAACTATGGCACTATTTTCTTTCTGATGATGTTGGAAAGCACGGTAGTGCCTGTACCCTCCGAGTTCGTTGTTACACCGGCAGCCTATCATGCCGCTACCGGTCAGCTTGATGTATGGCTCGTCATCTTTTTTGCCACCATCGGTGCCGACCTTGGTGCCACCATCAACTATGTGGTAGCCCTCTATGTCGGCCGTCCTGTTATCTACCGCTTTGCCAACAGCCGTTGGGGCAAGATGTGCCTACTCAATCAGGAGAAGGTGGAAAAGTCGGAACGCTATTTCGACGAACACGGCATTGTGGCCACGCTCACGGGTCGTCTTATACCCGGCATACGCCACCTCATCTCTATTCCTGCCGGACTGGCACGCATGAACTATTGGAAGTTCCTGCTCTACACCACCATTGGCGCAGGCTGCTGGCACGGCATACTTGCTGCCCTGGGGTGGTATCTTCACGCCGTTGTTCCCGAGGACCAGCTCAACGACAAGATCAGTGAGTATGCTGACTACATCAAGTTCTTCATCCTTGCCCTTGTCTTTTTGGCCATTGTGTGGTTGGTGGTCAAGAAGCTTAGAAATAAAAATTAAGAATAAAAAATAAAAATCCGTGAAATCCGTTTCTCTTTCCGAATCGACTGTTTCTTCCGAATCGGCTGTTTCTTCTGCCCCAGTTATTAAAGACACCGTACTCATACTCAGTGGTGGCGTTGACTCTACCACGCTGCTTTACGACGAGCGCCAACGTATTGCCCTCGCTGTGTCCTTCGACTATGGTTCCAAACATAACGCCCGTGAGTTGCCCTTTGCCCAGTGGCACTGTCAGCAGTTGGGCATTCCCCATATCACGATACCTCTCGACTTCATGACGCGCTACTTCAAGAGTTCGTTGCTTGAGGGCGGCGCAGATATCCCCGAAGGCCACTATGCCGACGACAACATGAAGTCTACCGTTGTACCGTTCCGTAACGGAATCATGCTCTCCATTGCCGTAGGCATTGCCGAGAGCAACGGTCTACGTTATGTCATGATGGCAAACCACGGCGGCGACCATACCATCTATCCCGACTGTCGTCCTGAGTTTGTCAATGCTTTCGACCATGCCGCCCAGTCGGGAACCTTCGTTGGTGTCCGTCTCCGCTCACCCTATACCCACATAACCAAGGCTGACATTGCTGCCCGTGGTAAGCAGCTTGGCATAGACTATGCAAAGACATGGTCTTGCTACAAGGGTGGTGAGCGTCACTGCGGGCGTTGCGGCACCTGTGTGGAGCGTCGCGAGGCTTTTGCAAAGGCAGGCATTGATGACCCTACTGAGTATGAACCATAATTTCCCGGCACTGCCGAAGCCTTGACTTTTTTATCCGAACAGTGCGCGTAGTGCCTCTTCCACCTTGCGGACGGGCACGAGTTCAATCTTGAACTTCTTGCGATTTAATCCCGAAAGGTTATATTTAGGGATGATGATATGCTGGAAGCCCAGCTTCTCGGCTTCCGAGATGCGCTGCTCAATACGCGCCACGGGGCGCACTTCGCCTGAGAGTCCGACCTCGCCAGCCATGCACCATCCCTCCTCAATGGGCGTGTCGACGTTGCTTGAGAGCACGGCAGCAATGACGCTAAGGTCCATGGCCATGTCCGTTACGCGCAGTCCTCCGGCAATGTTCAAGAAGACATCCTTCTGCATCAGTTTGAATCCCACGCGCTTTTCCAGCACGGCCAACAGCATGTTCAGGCGGCGCTGGTCGAAGCCTGTGGCCGAACGCTGGGGGGTTCCGTAAGCCGCGCTGCTGACCAGTGCCTGCGTTTCGACGAGGAAAGGCCTGACTCCCTCGATGGCGCTCGATATGGCTACACCGCTGAGTCCGTCGTGGTCTTCCATCAGCAACAGTTCTGACGGATTCGACACCTGTCTGAGACCCGTTTGCTGCATTTCGTAGATGCCCAGTTCCGAAGTGCTTCCGAACCTGTTCTTGATGCTTCGCAGGATGCGGTACATGTAGTGTTGGTCGCCCTCGAACTGGATGACCGTGTCGACGATGTGCTCCAGAATCTTCGGGCCGGCCAGTGTGCCCTCCTTGGTGATGTGGCCAATGAGGATGACGGGCACCCCCGAACTCTTGGCAAAGCGAAGCAGTGCCGATGCACACTCGCGCACCTGGGCAATGGAGCCTGCGCTGGACTCTACGTCTTCGGTGGATATGGTCTGGATGGAGTCAACGACAACCAGCTGTGGCTGCACCTCCTTGATGTGTTCGAAGATGGACTCCAGTGAGTTCTCGCATAGAATAAGGAAGTGGTCGAGTTGGGCGTTGGAAGCAGAGAGCCGTTCGGCACGCATCTTCAGCTGATGGGCACTCTCCTCACCGCTGATGTATAACACGCGCTTGTCCCCGAGGTTCAGCATGGTCTGCAGCGAAAGTGTGGACTTACCGATGCCCGGTTCTCCCCCCAGCAGTACGATGCTGCCAGGCACCAGCCCGCCACCCAGCACGCGGTTGAGTTCTTGGTCGCGCATGTCGATGCGTGGGTCGTCGTGGGCCGATATCTCGCTCAGTCGCAGCACACGGCCCGACCCGGCTGCAGCCTGTTGGATACTGCTGCCCTTGACGAGTCCCTTTCTGGACTCGCCCGACTTTGCTGACGATGTAGCCACCTTAATCTCCTTGAACGTGTTCCACTGCCCGCAGGCGGGGCACTTGCCAATCCACTTGGCCGATTCCTGTCCGCAGTTCTCGCAGACGTACATTGTTTTTTCTTTTGCCATAGCAGCCACAAAGGTACGAAGAAAAAATGGAAATACTTCTCACTTACAGTAAGAATATTCAGCAAAGTCGCCGAGTTTGCTGACCAAATTCGCCGAGTTTGCCGACCAAATTCGCCGAATTTGCTGACCAAAGTCGCCGAGTTTGCTGGAGGAAAAAAGAAAGAATGATGATAAAAACAAGGGATGTGAAATGATAATATAAATTATTTTTGTAACTTTGCAGGCAGTTATGAAGAAGTCGTACTTTACGCTGATGATATTGTTACTGCTGACGGCTTGCGGTCAATCGTACGAAGAGACGAAGCGCATAAGCCGTGAGCAGCGCCGGGAGGCTGTGCGAAGGGACTCTGCTGCACTGAAGATTGCCGTGATGCCCACGCTGGACTGCCTGCCATTGTATGTTGCCGAGCACTATCAACTGTTAGACACGTTGCACGGAGGTGTACGGCTGAAGCACTATTCTGCCCTCATGGACTGCGACACGGCACTGCTGCGGGGCAGGGTAGAGGGTGCAATGACCGACCTGGTGAGAGCCAGCTACATGGAGCGTGACAGCTTAAAGTTGCGCTACGAGACAGTGACCGGCGGCCACTGGCAATTGGTGACCAACCGCAACTCGCGCATCCGCCAGCTGAAGCAGTTGGACGACAAGATGGTGGCCATGACGCGACACTCGGCTACCGACCTGCTGACCGACCGTGTGGTGGACTCGGTGAAGCTGGACAAGGACCGTGTGTTCAAGGTCCAGATTAACGATGTGGGCATCCGTCTGCTGATGTTGCAGAATAACGAGATGGATGCATTGTGGATGCAGGAACCGCAGGCTTCGGCAGCGCGTCAGATGAAACACCACGTGGTGTATGACACTGGACGCGAGGATCTGCAGTTAGGCGTCATGGTGTTCCGTGAGAAAGAGATGAAGCGTAAGGCTCGCCAGCAGCAGTTAGACTTGCTGTTGAAGGCGTATAACCAGGCCTGCGACTCTATCAACAAACACGGTGTACGCTACTATAGTGACCTGATAGTCGCACAGTGCAAGGTGACCCGCCAACAGGCTGACTCGGTGCCAGACAAGCTGCGCTACCAGCACGCCTGCGCACCGAGGGAAAAAGACTTGGCAGTGGTGAAGAAGTGGCTGGAGAAAAGTAGGAAATAGACACACTATGGGAACGACAGACATTGCGCTGGAGCGCATATTCAAGCGCCTGACAAAAGGTAACGTAGGCATGGCCATCGAGGAAACAGACACGTTTCTGAAGGCATGGCCCAACCCGCAGACACAGGAACGGCTGAACACACTGAGGGAAGAGTACGCACTGATGGAAGGCTACTGGCGGCAGGGCATGAAAGACCCGCAGCAGCAGGAGCAGTACCTGCGGCTGTTGCAACGAGTCTACGTGCTGTGTGCCAATATAGCCATCCACCGCCACATAGCGGCCTCGTCGTTCCTGCAGGGTATTTCTAACATGGTACGCCAGTCGGGAACACACTGGTCGTTAGAGAGTATCCGCAAGGAGATGGTGGACTTTGTCACTGAGGTGGCCATGCTGGAGCTGGAACCCGAGGGTGTGCGCGACGAGAAGCGAAACACCGTCTACAGAAAGCACCAGCAGCAGATGAACGCCCTGTTCAACTATATCGTCACATCGCGCATCTGGACGGACAATGTGGGCAGCGTCATGCAAGAACTGCTTCTGTCGCCCATGGTGGACAGCAACGACCAACAGTTGCTGGTGTCGGCAGTCACGCTGTCGCTGATGAACCGTTTCGACATGGTGAAGTTCCGGTTGTTGACGGAGGTTTACCAACAGTCGCAGGACGAAAGCGTCAGGCAAAGAGCCTTAGTGGGATGGGTGATGGGCATCGACGATGACTTCCTTGAAGTCTATCCCGAACAGCAGAAACTGGTTCATGCCATGTTGCAGTCGAAGCGTGCCTGCCGTGAACTCACAGAGTTGCAGATGCAACTGGTGTACACCCTCAATGCGGAGAAGGACTCGTCGACTATCCGTCAGGAGATTATGCCTGACATCATCAAGAACAATAACTTCCGCATAACGGCGCACGGGCTGGAAGAAAAAGAGGACGACGCACTGGAGGACATACTGAACCCCGATGCTGCCGAACTGCGCATGGAGAAATTGGAAAGTACTTTCCAGCGCATGCAGGACATGAGGGCGCAGGGGGTGGACATCTTCTTTGGGGGGTTCTCGCAGATGAAACGCTTTCCTTTTTTCTACGACATGAGCAACTGGCTGGTGCCTTTCTTCCTGCAGCATCCTGACATAGCCCAGTTCTTGAAGGGTATGGAGGGCAACCGCTTTGTCAACTGGCTCACCAATCAGGGACCGTTCTGCAATAGCGACAAATACTCTTTCATGATAGCCTTGAAGGACGTCATGGAACAACTGCCGGAGAGTGTGCGCAACCTGCTGAACAACGGAGAGGTGCCCATGATGGAGATGGACGATGTGCAGCAGCAGTCGCCAGCTTACATCAGACGCCTGTACCTGATGGACCTGTACCGCTTCTTCAGGTTATTCCCCAACAGGTCGGCGCTGTATAACCCCTTCGATACGAAGAAGGGAGGCTGTGGTGAACTGGGAGACTGTCTGTTTTTTAGCTCACGGCTGTTTGTCGGAAGCCCGTTGGACGGATACAAGCGCGAGGTGGTGCCGATGTTGCTGAAACACCACCAGCAGGAAGCGGCAGACTGGCTGTTGCTGTCGTTCCCCGAAACGATGCACGACGTGCAGTATTTTCTGTGGAGAAAAGACTATGACAAAGCGCTGCAAATGGACCCCGACAACGAACGGGCACTGGCGGGTCATGCCCGTGAGGCGTTCCGGCTGATGCACTACGACGAGGCTGAGCAGGACTATGACCGCCTGCTGCTGATGCATTCCGGCAATCCTAACTACATGCTGAACAAAGCCATCTGTCTGCTGAAGATGTCGGACGGTGGGCAAGTGGAGGAGGCCATGCAGCTGCTTTATCAGTTGAACTATGAACATCCGGAGAATATTTCTTTCCTCCGGGCCCTTTCTTGGGGGCTGACCTGTGACGGAAAGTTGGAACAGGCGGATAAGAACTACCAGCAACTTGTGGCCTGCGACGATGCACTTGACGAGGACTTCCTGAACCATGGCTATTGCCTTTGGCTACTGGGACGTAAGGACGATGCTGCTGCCAGCTTCAGAAGGTACAGGGAGTTGAGCGGAGACACCCGGGAACCCATCTTCTTCAGCGAGACGGCATTGCTGCAAGCATACGGTATCAGCGAGTTAGACATGAAGATGATGGAAACACTTATCCTGAAAGGAGCGGGTTCCTAAGGGGATAACGGAAACTTCAGAGAAACATCTGCAGCAGGTGGGCAAACCATCCGCGGAATTTCTGCCACCCCGTGCGGAGAGCATCCCACGACTGGGGCGTGAGTTGGAACGACTGTTGCTTGTCGCGCCAGAACATGTCGTCAAGTTCACGCGTAGTCGCTTTGTCAATGATGACAGCATTCTCCTCAAAGTCGCACTTCAGGCTGCGTGCGTCGAGATTGGTGCTGCCCACAGTGCAGTAGCGTCCGTCAACCATCATTATCTTGCTGTGGTGGAAGCCGGGACGGTAAATCCATATCGTGGCACCACGCTTCATCAGCTTGTGAGCCTGGTAGAGGGCGCAGTCGGGAGTCAGGGGAATGTCGCTTTTCTCGGAAAGCATAATCTCTACCTTCACACCACGCTGCAAGGCTCGCGTGAGTGCGCGGGTGAGGGTAGGGATGAGCGTGAAGTAGGGATTGATGATGTGGATGGAGTCTTGAGCCTGATTGATGGCATTGATGTAGAGCGTGCGCATTATCTTCGGCGTGACATGGGGCTCGCGGGTGACGATGCCTACCATCTTGCGGCCAGCAGTAAAGGTTGTGTCGGGCTTCAAGTCGTGGAAAACGGTTGACGTTCCTCCGTTGTAATACTTTGACCCCCGGACATTCTGGTGGGCGCTGCGGTTCCAAATGCGCAGGAAGATGGCTTGCAGGTCGTTGACGGCATCACCCTCTATGCGGCAGTGCATGTCGCGCCATTCACCCACCTGCTCCGTACCTTTTATATAATAGTCGGCTACGTTCATGCCACCCGTGTAGGCAATCTTTCCGTCGATGACGACAATCTTGCGGTGGTCGCGGCCCCAGATGTGGTTGACCCACGGAAAGCGGATAGGGGAGTACTCGATGATTTCAATACCAGCTTCTCGCAACGGTTGCAGGTGGTGTTTCTTCAACGGACGGTTGTTGGAGTCGTTGCCGAAACCGTCGAACATGGCACGTACCTCGACACCCTCCTGTCGCTTCTGGCACAGAATGTCGAAAAGCAGGGAGGCTATGGAGTCGTTGCGGAAGTTGAAGTATTCCAGGTGGATGCTGCTCTTGGCCTGTCGGATGGCTCGGAACATGTCGTCGAACTTCTCCTGACCTGACATCAAGAGTGTCACACTATTGTTGGTGGTAAAGCGGATGCCACTATCACGCAGCGTCTGTACAATCAGTGAGTCGCTGGTTACAGCAGCCCACCCGCACCCTCCACAGGGGATGAGTGTGAGTAAGCTGACAAGAAAGACTCTCCAGATAAGTGTCATTGATGTGTTTTTTCAATCATTCCTTCTGTAATGGAGGGATGCAGGTATGCGGCCTATTTCTTGTACTTCATGCGGTACTCCAACGGTGTCATTCCAAACTTATCCTTGAAGATGTTGGCAAAGTTCTCGGCAGTCATGAAGCCTACGTTGATGGCCAGCTCGCTCATGTTGATGTTGGTGTTGACCAGCAGGGTGCAGGCGTGTTTCAGACGAAGTTCGCGAACCACTTCGGCAGGGGTTTTCGTCGTGATGCTGCGTATCTTGTGGTAGAACGGTACACGTCCCATACCCATGGCGCTGGCCATCTCCTCAAGGCTGATTTGTCCGCGGCTCATGTTCTGAAGCACAAATTGCTCGACGTTGCGCATGAGCTGCTGGTCCATAGCGTTGCTCATGGAGTAGTCGCCAATGGTGGCTTCGCCATAGTACTGGCGCATCAGTTCGCCACCTTGGGACTGCTGACGCTCGGCAGTTACCGGCTCTTCTTCGTGAGGAGCACGCTCTGGTTTCTCGTCAGGAGTGTCAGTAACGGCTTTCTTGGTGCCTTCGTCTTCGTAGGTCATTGAAGCCGTAGTCATACTGGCATTGCGCCCCTCCAGCATGCGGGTCTCGCGCCCCTCAATGGTGTTGGTGTCTACTTCGATAGGTCCTAAGCCCATGAGCTTGTTGAAGCGCATGACGGCTTCCTGAATGTTGAACGGCTTGGCAAGATAGTCGTCAGCTCCCAACGTGATGTTCTGGTCAATCATGTCTTGATGGGTCAGCACGCCGTCGGTGAGCAGCACGAACTTGGTCTTGCTGCGACGCGGATCCATCTTGAACTTATTGCACAACTCGCTGCCTGTCATCAGTTCCATGTCTTGTTTGCAAACCACCAGGTCGGCATTGAGCATTTCAATGTCGGGAAGTGCATCCTTGATATTGTCGTAGACGTGGAAGTCGTAGACATCACACAGGTGGGCATTGACTAAACGTAGGAATTCACGATTTGAGTCAATGAACACCACGCTGAACTTCTTGGCATTGGTGTCGAACTTTAATGGCTTGATATCGGCTGTGAGCTCCTTTTGGCCTGTAGCCACCAACGAGACTTCGCCCTGGTCGTTCAGTTCCAGACGGTCTTTGGCGGTGGACTCGGCCTTCTTCTGAGGATTCTCCAGTGTAGACTGCATCTCCGTGATACGGGTGATAACCTGCAACAGCTGGAAGTGCAGTGAGTTCAACTGCTCACGGCCTTCCATCGTTTCCTCCTTCATGGCTAGATTGCCAATGATGGTCGTCATGCGAGCCATGGGCTGCCGCAGGTCATCACTGGTAGACTTGATTTCCTCACGCTGGCGCTTTAGTTCGTCAATAACGGTGCGCTTGCTCTGCCACATGCGCTTCACCTTCTTGATGCCATAGCGCCAGATGACCAAGGCCACGATGGCAAGGATAACATAGACTGTGAGCATGTACCACGATAACCACCAAGGACGGTCGATGTGTATCTCCAATGTACGCTCCTGATTGCTGACAGCACCGTCGGCGCTGACGGCCTTCACATGTAGAATGTAATTGCCGCTGCCCAAGTCTTGGAACCGGACACCATGCAGCAGGGCATCGCCATTACGCCAGTCGTTGTCCAGACCTTCCATCCAGTACATGAACTGCAGGCGCTCGCCTTGGTTGTAGTTGCCAGCGGCAAACTTGATGGTGAAAGTGCTTTGAAAGTTCGCAAGGCTTATCTTGCTGCTCTCGTTCAGTGCCTGCGGAAGCAGCACACGGCCACCATACTCATGGCCTGTCTGTACTTCTTCTTCACCAATAAAGAGCTGGGTCAGCATGACGCGTGGCAGAGACTCTTGGTCGTCTTTGCCACCTTGGTGGACCCAGTTGACACCATAGAGTCCGCCAAACAGCACGACACCATCCTCGCGGGTCTTGATGGCTCCCACATTGAACTCGTTGCTCTGCAAACCGTCGTAGACGCTGTAGTTGTAGAGTCCGTAGTTGAAGGTGCCGTCCTCGTGGTTACGCTGGATGACTATACGGGTGATGCCATTGCTCGTTGATACCCAGATATTATGGTTCTTGTCTTCGGCAATACCGCAGATGGAGTTGTTGCACAGTCCGTCGTCTTCTGTCAGGTAGTTCAGGTCGTCATTCACCATGTTCAGGATGTTGATACCTTCGCGGGTACCTATCCATAACAGTCCGCGTGCATCCTCGTAAACCTGTGTGATGTAGTTGTTGGTAAATGTCTTAATGTTGGTGGAATTACCTGTCAGCACGGTCTTTTCACGCGTTGACAGGTTCAGGATGACTAATCCTTCAGCCGTACCTATCAGCATGTTGTTGTTGCTGCCGTAGAACAGGCAGGTGATGTTGTTAGTGTTCAGCATGCCGTTCTCACGGGTGTACGACGAGAAAGTGTCCATCTTGGGATTGTATACCTGCAGTCCGCCATTGGTGGCTATCCATAGATTGCCGGACTTGTCACTGCAGAGTGCGTTGATATGGTCATCGATAAGCGTCTTGGAACTGTCGCGGGCTGCAGAGTAGAACTTGCTCGTCCCATGCTGGATGCGAGTCAGTCCATTCTGCTTGGAACCAACCCACAGGCTGCCATCGGGCGTGGATGCCATGCACGACACCTTGGAACTGGCCAACGGGCCGTTGTAGCCAATGACACCGTGGTTGCCGGTACCGAACCAGATGGTGCTGTCGGGGGCTTGAGCAATGGCTGTAATGTCGCCCAGCAGGTCGGTGTCGAACTTATAGATGTTGCTGCCGTAGTAGGCTACGCCCGATTTCTCGGTACCTACCCACAACAGGTCTGTGTCGTCAACGTAGACGCTCTGGATGCTGACGTTCTCACTGACAGGCTGGTTATCGTTGATATTGCGGGGCTGCACTGCCTCCATCGTGTGCGTATTGACGTTAGAACGGATCAAACCACTGCGGTCTGTACCTATCCAGATGTTCCCACTGCGGTCGCCTGCCATGCCGGTGACGATATGGTCTACGCCAACACTGGTCAGTCCAAGTTGGTCGCCGATGGTGGTGTTCCATGTGTTGGCGTTCTTGTTGTATAGCATCAGTGTACCTTGACCGTAAAGCCAGATGTTGTCCATCTGGTCGGCAAAAACTTTCAGCGTCTTGCTCTTGCGCAGACGGTTCATGGCGATGTGGTCGGTCTGCCATACTGTGTGCTGTTGGTGCATGATGTCGCAGCAGACTATACGGCCGTCTTCATAGACAATGATGGCACCGTCGCGGCACTCGCTGATGGATACGATGTTACCTTGCGGAATGCCGTGAGCATCGTTGGTATAGGCAAACTCGTAACTGGTTTGCTGCTGCATGTTGTACGCAATGACTCCCTTGTTGGGAATGGAGGCCCAGAAATTCTTGTGGCGGTCGATGAAGACAACGTTCGGCCGTCCCTCAATACCCATGGTGGAATAAGTCTGTTTCAGGTCACGCTCGAAACTCTCCGTCTGCGGATGGTATATGCAAAAGCCTGCTGATGTCTCTATCCAAAGGTTCCCATCCAGCATTTCCTGAATACTGATGATGTAACTGTCGGGCAGCGAGGCACCGTCCTGCGAGTTGCTTTGGAAGTTCTTGAAGGTGTAGCCGTCAAAGCGGTACAGACCGGCAGGCGTTCCGAACCACATGTATCCGCGCTGGTCTTTCATCACACAGTTAATCTGACTGCTTATGAGTCCGTTTCGTGCGTCAATGGTCTTGAAAAGATAGACGGCCGCAGCTGCCATAGGCAGTGTCAGCAGTACGACTAACAGCATCTTCTTCAGTTTCATATTCTTCTATGTTGCTTATTCTAAGTTCGTTGTTATTATCTGTAGTTATTTCTCCTGCAAGCTATGTCATGATGTTAAAGTATGCAGGCATAGCGGTCGACAATGCCCAACAGGCGGTTCTCGTCGTCAACCACCAGCACGGTGTGAATCTTGTTGTTATTCATTGTGCGTTGTACGTCTGTAATCTTGGCCTGGGGACCTACGACCTTCGGCTGTCGCGTCATGATGTCGCCCACCGTCAGGTTGAAGAACTCAGAGCGCCATTTCTCCACAGCTCTGCGAATGTCGCCGTCGGTGATAATTCCCACCACATGGTTGCCGTCCAGTACGGCACCCATGCCTAAGCGCCCCTTGTTTACCACATTGGTGGCATCACCCAGTGGCATGGCTGATGTCAGGATAGGCATGTCGTGTGTTAGCATCACATCCTGAGCCGTTGTCAGCAGGCGCTTGCCCAGTTCGCCACCAGGATGGAACTGTGCGAAATCCTGTGGCAGGAAGTGCCGCTCCTCCATTAGTGCCACTGCTAAGGCATCGCCCATTACCAGTGTTGCCGTCGTAGAACTGGTGGGTGCCAGATTCAGTGGACAGGCCTCTTTCTCTACGCCTACATCTATATGGCATGTAGCATATCGCGCCAGTAGTGACTGCGGATTTCCTGTCATGGCTATGATAGGTATCTCCATGTGCAACACCATTGGTATGAAGCGCAGCAGCTCGTCCGTCTGTCCGGAGTTTGAGATGGCTATCACTACATCGCCTTTTGACATCACGCCTAAGTCGCCATGGTATACGTCCAGTGGGTTGATGAAGAACGAGGGCGTGCCAGTCGAAGCCAGCGTGGCTGCAATCTTGGCACCTATATGTCCGCTCTTGCCTACGCCCGTAACAATGACCTTGCCCTTACACTGCATAATGAGTGCGACAGCTCGGTCGAAGTCGTCGTTCATCTGTGGTATCAGGTTTAGCACTGCTTGTGCCTCGTCCTTGATACATTGTATAGCGTGTTCTCTTGTCGTCATTACCTTTTGTTCACAGTCTTTATTGTTCAGCAGGCCTTTCTGGTATTGTTAGATTTCCTATATGAGTTTCTCAATCAACCCTTCCAGCTGGTCCAATTCCAGCATGTTGGCAGCATCGCTGAGTCCTTTGTCGGGGTTAGGGTGCACTTCAAAGAACCAGCCTGTAGCACCGAAAGCCTTGGCAGCCAGCGCCATCAGGGGCACGAAGCGACGGTCGCCGCCTGTCTTGCCGTCCGCAGAGTTCGGGCGTTGCACGCTGTGTGTGCAGTCCATGATAACCGTATCGCACAATTCCAGCATGTCGGGAATGTTGCGGAAGTCTACCACCAGGTTGTTGTATCCCATCATGTTGCCACGCTCGGTAAGCCATACCTGCCTGGCACCGGCCTCACGGGCTTTCTCCAAAGGAAATCGCATGTCGCGTCCACTCAGGAACTGAGCTTTCTTGATGTTTACCGTCTTTCCCGTATGGGCAGCGGCTACCAACAGGTCTGTCTGCCGGCACAGGAAAGCAGGAATCTGTATCACGTCCACCACTTGCCCGACAGATTCTGCCTGCCACGCTTCGTGGATGTCTGTGAGTAGCTGTAACCCATATTTCGCCTTTATGTCAGCGAGCATTTGCAGTCCTTTGTCAATGCCAGGACCTCGGAACGAGTGAATGCTCGTTCGGTTGGCCTTGTCGAACGAGGCCTTGAATATGATGTCAGTGCCCAGTCGCTTGTTGATTTCCACCAGCTTTTCCGCCACAATGTTCAGCAGTTCTGCTGATTCTATCACACATGGACCTGCAATGATAGTCTTTTTCATTTTAAAGTTAGCTACATATTTTATTAGGTGCAAAGATAGTTATATTTCTTCGAATAAAAATGATTTTAATCAATTATTTAACGGAAAATAATGAAAAGGTGGTGAAAAATGCTCTTCTTATTTGAAAAAGAATTACCTTTGCACCAGTGTGCAAGCATTAAAAACTTGGATAACAGAGACCGCCCGGCTTCAGCAATGGAGTCGGGCGGTTGATTTCTATGCCAGTGTGTGCTGGTCGAAATATTCTTGGACATCGTCCTTGTAGGAGTCGGAAATCGGAATGTATTCTTCTCCGAAGACAATGCGAAAGCGGTCAATGCTCTGTGCTTTCGACATGTGGACGATGTATGAGCGGTGCGTTCGCAGGAACTCGGGGTGGGGCAGATATTCCTCGAGTTTCTTCATGTTCATCAGTGACATGATGCGCTGTCCGTCGTCCAGATAGATGCGTACATAGTCCTTCAGCCCTTCAATGTAAAGGATGTTGTCCAGTGCCACACGCAGAAGCTTGTAGTCGCTCTTGACAAACATGAAGCGGTCCTTGGCGCAGGTCTGCTGCTTCTGTGTGATGGAGAACCAGTCCAACGCTTTGTTGGCTGCTTTCAGGAAGTCGTCGAAGGATATGGGTTTTAGCAGGTAGTCGATGGCCGACACCTTATATCCCTCGATGGCATACTGCTGGAAGGCTGTTGTGAATATGATTTTTGTTTCATGGGGCAGTATCTTGGCAAATTCAATGCCGCTCAGTTCTGGCATCTGGATGTCAAGGAATAATAGCTGGGCCGGATGCTCACGAAGTTCTTTCATGGCCTCCAGTGCTGAGCCGTAAGTGCCCATGAGGTTAAGGAACGGGGTCTTCTCAGCGTAGCTCTTGAGCAGTCCTGCTGCCAAGGGCTCGTCGTCGATAATGGCACAATTGATAATCATGTTCTTACCTATTTAAGTTATTTCTTCTTTGCAATATATACTATTCTGCTTTATAATATTGGTTATTCTGCTTTTCATCAAATATATGGCAGTTTTATTCTGTCAGCCTGATTTCAATGCGCGACGTGTACGTCTTGCCGTCTACACTGGGGCCATAGGTCCATGTGTAGTGATCGGGGTAGGCAAGGTCCAGTCGGCGTTGTACCTGCTGCAGTCCAATGCCGTGTCCGCTGTGGTCGTTGGCAGCCTTTGGATAGTTCGAGTTCAGAATGTTGCAGATAATCTGTCTCTGCTTGCCCTCTATCTGAACTGTGATGAATGACGGTTCGGTGGAACTGATGCCGTGCTTGAAGGCGTTCTCTACCAGCGAGATGAAAATCATCGGGGCTACCGGACACTGGGCATGCGTTATAGACCATTTGGTTTCCACTTTGACTGACTCCGGCAGCCGGATGCGCATCAGGTTGACGTAGTTTTGCAGGAATTCCACCTCGCTTTTCAGGGGTATGGTTGCTTGGTCGTTGTCGTAAAGCACGTGGCGCAACATCTTCGACAGTTCCTGGATAGCTTCCTGTGCTTTAGGTGCATCGAATGCAGTCAGTGCGTAGATGTTGTTGAGCGTGTTCAGCAGGAAGTGCGGGTTTATCTGGTTGCGCAGCAACTTCAGTTCTGCTGCCGTCTGTGCGGCCTGTGCGTCGCGCCATACCTCTTCGTTGTGGTGCCAGCGTTGTGCCAGTGCTATGGCTGAACCCACCATGGCGAAGATACCGAGGTTGATGATGTCTCGCAGGATGAAGAGTAGTTCGTCGATGGCTTGCGGGTCGCGTCGGTTTGCTGGGCTGTTGCCGAACAGTTCCATATAGAAGTTCATCCAGTAGTGCAGTCCGACACCCAGGCAGGCCACTAACATGAAGTTGACCAGCAGAAAGTATCGGTGCTTGCCTGCTACGAACAGCTTGGGTGTAAGCCACAGGTAGTTGGCATAAAACACCACCATCATCAGCAGAGGCGTCATGCAGCTCATCAGGTATTGTATCAGCGTTACTCCTTGACCTCGCATGTACGAAATCGGTGAGAGGAACATGAATGCCCAGAACAGTGCATGCAGGAAAAACAACAGATTCTTGTTCATTAACTCTCAACTTTCAACATTCAACTCTCTGTTTTTATGTCACTCATGCCGGATGGCCTCAATGGGGTCCAGATTGGCAGCCTTCTGTGCAGGGATGTATCCAAAGAGCACGCCAATTCCTACACATACCAGGAACGACACGTAGATGCTCCACATGGGTACACTCGATGGCATACCGAACGAGCTAAGACTCGCGCTGGCGGAGCATCCCACCAGTATGCCTAACAGCCCTCCAGTCACACTGATGAGCACCGACTCGATGAGGAATTGAAGCGATATGACTGGCCCTGTGGCTCCTACGGCCATGCGCAGGCCTATCTCCTTGGTACGTTCCGTCACTGAGACCAGCATAATGTTCATGATGCCGATGCCTGCCACTAACAGCGAGAAGGCTGCTGCCACCACAAGGATAAGCGTCACCGTGTCCATGGTCGATGACATGGTTTCCATCATCTCGGCCTGTGAGCGGATGGTGAAGTCGTCGTCGGCATCCTCTTTGAGCTTGTGGTTACTGCGCAGCATCTGTGTCAGCTCCTCGATGGCAGCGTCTGACAGTTCTTCCGTAACAGCTGAGCAAACGATGCTTGAGAACCATGTCTGGGCGGCAATACGTTTCATTACGGTTGTGTAGGGTGCTATCATCACGTTGTCCTGGTCCATGCCCCATGAGTTGTAGCCCTTCGACTTCAGTACGCCCACGATGCGCATGGGGATGCTTTTGAAGCGGATGGTCTTGCCGATGGGGTCCTGGCCGTTGGGGAACAGCTCGTTGACGATGGTTTTGCCCACCACGACTACTTTGGCAGCCTTCTTGATGTCTTCTTCTGTGAAGCAGTCGCCTTCGTCAATCTCCCATTGCTTGATGTCCAAGTATTCGGTAGACTCGCCGTACATCGATGTGTTGGTATTGTTGTTGCCATAGATGACCTGGCCACTGGCCGTCACCTCGGGCGACACCTTCGTCACAAATTTCTTCTCACGCAGAATGCGCTCATAGTCAGCCATCTTCAGTGTCTGCATGGCTGATGGGTCCTGGCGTACGCCTCCTCGCATGTCGGCACCTGGACGGATGGTCAGCAGGTTGGTGCCCATTGTTGACAGTTCCTTGCGTATGCTCTCCTTCGATCCCTGTCCGATGGCCATCATGATGATAACTGCTGCCACACCGATGATGATGCCCAGCATGGAGAGAAATGACCGCATTTTGTTGTTAGCCACGGCCTTCAGGCTTACCTTAAATAGATTCAGAATGTTCATGCGGTTGCAAATTATTCACTTTTCACTTTCATTTCTCAGTCGTCCTGCGGTTTAGGCAACGCTGCCAGAGCCTCAGCTGCCGACTTAATGTTCGTATTGATGGTGTCCTCGCGAATCTTGCCGTCCCTAAGATTGATGTTGCGACTGGAGTACTCGGCAATCTCGGGGTTGTGGGTTACGAATATGATGGTACGCCCTTGACGGTAGAGTTCTTGGAATAGTACCAGCATCTCGAACGACGTTCGCGTGTCCAGGTTTCCTGTGGCTTCGTCAGCCAGCAACACGGCGGGATTATTCACCAGAGCACGGGCAATGGCCACACGCTGCATCTGACCACCCGACATCTCGTTCGACTTATGCATCAGACGGTCGCCCAGTCCAACGGCTTGAAGGGCTTTGATGGCTGCCACTCGACGTTGCTGGGCATCGTATGTGTTGTTGTACATCAACGGCAGTTCTACGTTCTCTACTGCCGTGGTTTTGGCCAGCAGGTTATAGTTCTGGAATACGAAGCCTATCTTCTGGTTTCTCAGATGGGCACGCTGTGTCTTCGACATAGTGCGCACGGAGATGCCGTCCAGGAAATACTCGCCACTGGTGGGCGTGTCTAAACAGCCCAACTGGTTAAGCAACGTTGACTTTCCGGAACCCGACGTACCCTGGATGGTGACGAACTCGCCTTCGTAAATCTTGAACGAGACACCCCGCAGGGCCTTCACCGTCTCTGAACCCACCTGGAAGTAGCGTTTGACGTTCTGGAGTTCGATGACTACTTTTCTGTTTTCGTTCATCACTTTTTCTGCTGCTGGTTATTCCTGTTGTTTCTCGGACGCGGCATGAAGGGATTCTGAGCCTGCTCCTGTTGTGGAGCTTCGCCACCGCTGATGGTGAAGTCTACCAACACTTCGGTGCCTTCGCTGATGCCACCGGTTATCTCAGTCAGCATGCCGTTCGAAGTGCCTGCCTGCACGCCGTGTGCCTTGAATGTGTTTCCCTTCAGCGTCCACACCTTTTGTGGAGCCTCTACGTCCTCTATCTTCTGTCCTTCACTCAGCAGTGCCTCGTTGGGTATGAAGCGCAAGGCCTTGGCAGGCACTGCCAGCACACCGTTTTTCTCCATGGTGAAGATGGTGACGTTTGCTGTCAGACCCGGCTTGAGCTTCAGGTCGGCATTGGGTGCCGAGATAACCACCTGGTAGGTCACCACATTACTCTCCGTAGTGGCCTGCTGGCGAACCTGCGTGACCTTGCCCTCAAATTGGTCGTCGGGGAAAGCATCGACAGTGAACGTTACGCGCTGGCCTTCCTTCACTCCTCCGATGTCGGCTTCGTCAATGTCGGCAATAACGCGCATGTCTGTCAGGTCTTGGGCAATGGTAAACAGTTCCGGGGTGTTGAACGAGGCGGCCACCGTCTGCCCTTCCTCTACCGACTTCGACAGTACCACACCGTCGATGGGGCTGGTAATGGTGGCGTACCCCAGATTGGTCTCGGCTTTACGGACGCTCTCACGCGACGTGGCTACCTGTTGGCGAGCCTTGTCGTACGACAGACGGGCATTTTCATACTCGTCGGCACTCACTAATCCCTTATCGAAGAGTGTCTTATACCTGTTATAATTAGCTGTCTCGTAGTTTAGCGTACTCTGAGCCGATGCCAGATTGGCTTTCGTTGTGTTCAGTTCACTGATGAGATTGGTCTTGTCCAGTTCGGCAATCACCTGCCCTCGCTTCACCACCGAGTTGTAATCCACGTACAACTTCGACACAATGCCACTGACCTGCGTACCTACTGTTACTGAGGTTACAGGCTCGATGGTTCCTGTTGCAGTTATCGTCATATTGATGTCCTGGCGCACGGCCTTTGCCGTCTCAAACTCCACCTTCTCTTCTTTCTTGCCGCCCGACAACAGCCACACGACAAGGGCTACGAGCACTGCGGCTCCTACTGCCCACCATAGTTTCTTGTTCTTCATTTCTCTCGCACGTATGATACCTTAATTTTTTGTCTCTTATATCTTCAGTGTCTCGCCTTCGTAGAACTTCAGCAGTTGCAGGTTCAGGATGGTCAGATATTTCGACTGCAGGCGGTTTTGTTTGGCCAACATCAGTCTGTCTTTTCCCGTCATCAGTTCTACGATGTTCTTAAGACCAAGCTGGAACTGCTCCTGCAGCAGGTCGAACGAAGCCTGCTCGCTTTCAACGGTAGCCATGGCCGAACGGAACTTCTGCTGATTGTTCTGGGCATCCAGCCAGTAGCCTTCTATCGTTGCGTATAGCGTCTTCTGCTTGTCTTGAAGACTGAGCTGTGCCTCCTCTAACTGCATGCGTGCTTTGTTGACGGCCGTCTTTGTCCTTCGTCCGTCCACGATGGGTATGCTCACACCCACACCTGCCGAGGCATCGAAGTTCGTCTTTATCTGGTTACCCCATGTGTTCGACGACATTGAGTTCGTTGACGTGCCCACACCGGCCGTCAGACTGACAGAGGGCAGCCAGCCGGCCTTGTTGATCTTGACCTGCAGGTTGCTGGCTTCTATTGACAGCTTGGCACTCTGTATCTCCGGACGACCTGCCTGTGCGACCTCGTAAACTGCCTGCAGCGAGGGAATCTCCTCTAAGGCCTGCTGGTCGGTGGCTGCCGGGGCGGCTATGTCAAACGCTTCCGTGTCTGTCAGCTCCAGCAGTTGTTTCAGCTGCAGAAGAAATGTGGCCAGCTGGCTTTCTGACTCCACGATGCTGTATTCGTCAGCAGCACGCTGGGCCGACAGCTGAGCCAGGTCGGCTTTCGACATCTTGCCCACCTCTACCATCTGCCGTCCGCGCTCTTCGTTTTTCCTGCTCGTCTCGGCACTTTGGCGGTTGACGGCAATGGCCTCGCGCTGGTAAAGTATCTGCACGTACAGCTTGGCTATGCGCTCCTGTATGCTGTTCGATGTCTCGTCAATGCTCAGTGCGGCAATCTCCTCGTTCAGTTTGCTGGCACGCAACTGGTTAACGTTCTGTCCGCCGTTCCACAGCGTCCACGAACCATTCAGTCCGTAGGAACCGTTATAGTAGGTCTTCTTCACCTCCGTGTTCACTGTTCCGTTCGATACCGTCATCGTGCCAGCGTTCTGCCACGGCCTGTATCCCACGCTTTGGTTTGTCGATGCAGACAGAGTTGGCAACAGTGCGGCGGCAGACTGCTTACGGTCCTCGGTTGATTCTTGCTTCTTCAGTCGCGCCTGCTTTAGGCTGATGTTGTTCTTGTTGGCATAGTTCAGACAGTCCTCCAGTGTCCACAGCTTCTGTGCCGTGGCCGAAAGGCTCATCATCAGTGCCAGTGCTAATGTCTTTTTCTTCATTGATTCTACTGTGTTGTTAGGTTGCTTATTCAGCATGTTTGACGCTGGCAGCGCCGGTTTTGTTGCAATTTGTCGATGCAAAGGTACACTTTATCGACGAGATGCGAAAATAATTTAGACATTTAATTCCGCTTAGTAGAAATAAATCCCTAATTCTTCGATAAGAAACGGCTGTTTAACGGTTTTTGTATCTTTGGTTAATTCTTCTTCGAAAATACGCGTACTTCTTTTGGCTTTCTTCTCATTATTTCGTACCTTTAACCTTTGGTTTTAGGTACTCATGTTCGGAAACGAAAAGAAAAAATGAGTTTTACCTTTTGCATTTCGCTCACTTATCCGTACCTTTGCATGCCGTAAACAAAGGAATGCAATGGAACTGTATCATACTTACATCTTCGACCTAGACGGAACACTGCTTGACACCCTGCAGGACCTGGCCACATCAGTCAACTATGCCCTGCGGCATCACCACATGCCTGAGCACTCGCTCAGCGATGTCCGGCGCTTTGTAGGCAATGGCGTCCGTTTACTCATGGAGCGGGCCGTGCCCGAAGGCACAGATTCCTCATTGTTTGAAGCAGTCTTTGAAACATTCCGCCAGCACTACATACAGCATGCGTTGGACACTACACGCCCGTACGACGGCATCCCCGAAGTGCTCCACCAACTGCGGGAGCGTGGTTGCCAGTTGGCTGTGGTCAGCAACAAGATGATGGCAGCCACACAGGAACTGGTTCACCACTTCTTCCCTGACATAGCCGTGGCCATTGGCGAACACGAGACCGAAGGCATTCGGAAGAAGCCCGCACCAGACACCGTATTCGAAGCGCTCAGGCAGTTGAAGGCACTCAGCTCACACTGTCCTGACCATAACGCCGATGCTCTGCACCAGGCAGTCTACGTAGGCGACAGTGATGTAGACATCCTGACGGCCCGCAACAGCGGCCTGCCCTGCATCAGTGTGCTCTGGGGGTTCCGCAGTCGCCAATTCCTGCTTTCCCATGGTGCCACCACATTGGTGGCGTCGCCCTACGACCTGCTTTCTTTTTGAAGTAAAATGCTCTGCAATTTCAGTGAATTTGGTCTGCAATTTCAGTGAATTTGCTTACTCAAGGTAGTTCTTTAGGTCCTGTTGGATACGCTCATACTGGGGCGAGAGCATGTATCCCATGTTCTTCTTGAGCGTCTGGCGGATGTCTTGCAGCGAGTGTTCGTAGCATGACATCTCATTGCGCTGCTGTGTGTGGTGGCGTGCGGTGCGTGCTATCTCCTCCTGACGTTCCTGTCGCAGGCGGTTGCATACCTTATTTAATATAGGAACCACCACGCTGTCGAACAGGTGATGCCCCTGAATGTAGAGATAGGTGGTCTGCGGAGTGACGCCCAGTGTCTTGACCTGTTCCTTTATTTTGAGGTATTCAACCTTGTTGTCGGGATAGTCGCGCTGCAGTTGGCGCACCTTTACACCCACCTTACGCCGCAGGTGCTGCAGCGAGGATTCGGGGTCGGTGACGCTGAAGCCCCCCAGGTCGGCTACGCGGTTGAAGTCGGTGAGTGAGAAACGATTGTGATGTCCTGTCCTGTAAGCCCATACGGACCATACGAAGAGCGGGAAGACGACCTCGCTGTACTGTCGCAGATAGTCCTGGAAGTCGAAGATGCGGTGGTCGTTCAGTGTGATAGCCACGCAAGCGTCGTGCAGCGAAGGGGCATAGCACTGCAGATTCTCGATGGCGTAGGCGTAGGTATGGAACACGTAGGGACTCTCCACCACTTTGCGCGACTGGGGCGTAGCGCCTTGCAGCAGGTAGTCGTAGTCGGCATCCACGCAGGCTATCATGTCGCGCCCCAGCCTGTTGACGGCTGTCGTCCTGCCCTCCTTGTCAGTGGGAGCTTCTTGAAGGAAGTTCATGAGTACCGACTTCTTGCCCCGGTCCAGCTTTTGGTGCGAGGGTAGCATGACCTCGAAGTAACGATTCTGCGTCTCGAGGCGTGACAGGATGGTACGCCAGAAGTAGATGTCGTCATAGCTCTCAACGTAGGCTACTATCCTGCGTCGTGCCTGCTTCGAGGTCATAGCGTTTGCTGCCTCAAAGTACCTGCTGTTCACATTGTCCTTCAGCCTGTTACCCATAACTCTCAACTCTCAACTCTCAACTGTCAACTCTTAACTCTCCTACGAGCTTTGCTCGTTTTGACCATCAGGTAGAAGAACTTTCTCACATCGTAATGTCGCTCACCTCCGTCACCTTGTCCATCCATCCGTTCATGATGACGGCCGGCGAGTGGGTGGTGAGGATGATCTGCACGTTGGGGTTCAGTTCGACAATAAGGTCAATGAGTCGCTTCTGCCACTCAATGTGCAGCGACACCTCGGGCTCGTCCATGAAGAGCACGTAGGACTGCTGGTCTTCTACGAGGACGGTCAGCAGGATGGCCAGCATTTGCTTCTCGCCCGACGACAACTGGTAGGGCACCAGCGTCTCGCCAATCTGTGAGAAGCGTATCTCGTTCTCCGTGCGCACTATCTTCTTGCCTGTTTCTTGGAAGAGGTCGTCAATCATGTCCTGAAAGTGCTTCTTCGACTGCGACAACTGTTGGGCGGCCTCGGTGTTGCCCTGTTGCAGTTCGCTGATGATGCGGTTGCCTATGTTCACCTGGTAGTCCAGGTACTTACGCTGCAGGTGGTACAACTGGAAGTCCAGTGCCGACCGGATGCGTGTGTCCACCATGTTCAGTGTCTCGTTGTCAAGCATGGGTGAGTCTAACGAGCGAATGATGTCATGGCGCACATGGGTGGCATCCTCGGGGACAGCCGTAATGTGTACACCCTTGAGCAGGTGATTCTGCAGGTCGCCATTGGTGCTGACGCTGCGGAACACCTTGTTGAGAATGGTGGACTTACCCACGCCGTTGATGCCGCTGAGTATGTTCACATGAGGGTCGAGTTCCCAGACAATGTGCTTCTTGCCACTCCACAGTGACTCAATTTCTATCTGTTTGATATAGTCTGCGTACTTCATAGCTTCAAGTCTTTATGAGTGCAAAGATAGTGACATTATGACAACACGTACGTCTCCAGGAACTTGACGGTTCCCTCGGCACGCACCTCTTTGGTCGTTGCCGGCAGCAGAATAGTTTCTCCGCCACGAAATGAGACTTCGTCGCCGTCGATGGTGAGCGAGCCCTCACCTTTCAGTCCGATGAGGATGACGAAGGAGTCGAGTTCTGAGTAATCAATGGTCATGGGCTCGTTGATGTCGTAGACGGCAGTGTTGAAGTAGGGGCACTCCACTAACAGTTGTCCTTCGTTCTTGCAGGGCGTGTACTGCTGCCGATAGTCAGACAGCACCTGATAGTTGATGCTCTCGGCGGCCTCGAGGGTGTGCAGCTGTCGCAGGTTGCCGTCCTTGTCGCGGCGGCCATAGTCGTAGATGCGGTAGGTGACATCGCTGGTTTGCTGGATTTCTGCTAAGTAGCAGCCGGCACCGATGGCGTGGATGCGACCTGCAGGTATGAAGAAACAGTCGCCCTCACGCACCTGATAGCGAGCCAGTGCATCGCAGATGGTGTTATTGGCAACCATATGTTTATACTCTTCGGGCGTGATCTGCATCTTTAGTCCATTGTAGAGTGTGGCTGTGGGCTCGCTGTCCATGACATACCACATCTCCGTTTTTCCGCGTGGCTTGCCCTGACGGTGGGCTATCTCGTCGGTAGGGTGCACCTGAATACTGAGGTCCTGGTGGGCATCGATGAACTTGATGAGCAAGGGGAATTCGTCGCCGAAGCGCAGGTAGTTGGCCTGTCCCACCAGACGGTCTTTCTGTTGCCGTACGATGTCGTTGAGGCTTTGGCCGTTGCAAATGGTTTCATTACCGGACACGCCGCTGATCTGCCAGCTTTCAGTGCCCCAGATAAGTGTTTTCAGTAATGGTGTGAATTTGTAGTAGTTCATATTGTTTTTATTTTTTATTTCTTATTTCCCTTTAGTTGTCTTTCCAGAACTCTGGGGTGAAGAGCACGAGCACGGACATGATTTCCAGACGTCCTACGAGCATGAGGAATGAGCATGTCCACTTGATGTACTCAGGCAGTTCGCCCCACGACATGACGGGTCCGATTTCGGTGGTCAATGAGGCACCGACGTTGCTGATGCAGCTCAGTGAGATGACGACGGCATTGGTGTTGTCGATGCCAGCCACTATCATGATGGTGGCGGTGATGACAACCATGAAGGTGAAGATGGCAAAGAAGGCCAGCAGGGTGCTGAGTTTCTGCGAGGGTACGGTCTGTCCGTTGATTTTCACGGGCAGCACGGCATTGGGATGCAGTATCCGGCGGAACTCGTTGAAGAGAACCTTGAAGACCATCACCAGTCGTATGCACTTGAATCCGCCGGTGGTGGATCCGGAGCATGCTCCTGTAAACATGAGGAATCCGAGGATGACCCACGTGATGTGAGGCCATAGGGCCGCGTCGTCGTTGAAGATGCCTGTGGTGGTCATGAACGACACGACGTGGAACAGTGCCGATCGGAATGCACGCTCTAATCCGTATCCGTTATAGTTCATGAGCAGGTACATGATGATGGTGGTGGCCACGGCAACGAGTATGAGGTAGAGTCTGAATTCGGAATTCTTGAACAGGGCGGCGACTTTCAGCTTGAAGATGGCGAAGTAGAGCAGGGTGAAGTTGATGCCGGCCATGAACTGGAAAACCACGGAAACGTACTCGATGCTGGCCGAGTCGAAGTAGTGTGCCGTGTCGTTATGTGTGGAGAAACCGCCCGTGGCCGTGGTGGTCATGGCGTAGTTGATGCTGTCGAACCAGCTCATGCCGCAGAAGTAGAACGACAGTACGCAGGCAATGGTGAGTCCCAGATAAATGGTCCATATCCACTTGGCCATGGTTGAGAGGCGCGGGTGCATCTTCGAGCGCATGGGGCCTGTGGCTTCTGCTGCGAATACCTTCACGCTTCCGCTGCCCACCATGGACGGCAGGATGGCGATAGTGAAGAAGACGATTCCCAGTCCGCCTATCCACTGTGTCTGCGTGCGCCAGTATAATATGCCGTGTGGCAGCCACTCTACGTCGTCCAGAATGGATGCTCCGGTGGTGGTGAATCCTGACATGGACTCGAAGAATGCGTCGGTGACGTTGGGTATATAGCCCCCTATGAGAAAGGGCATCATGCCAAAGAAGGTGAACACCACCCAGGTGGCTGTGACGAGGAAGTAGCTGTCGCGCCGGCTGAGGTTGTTGTTGGCGTGTCGTCCTAAGTATCGGAATACGAAGCCGGCGCTGGTTGTAATCAGTGTTGACAGCAGGAAGGGCATCATGTCGTCTTCTCCGTAATAGAGAGTCACAGCGACACAGATGGCCAGCATGGTTCCGAGCATGAAGAGCAGCGAGCCGATAATCTTGTATATCAGTGGATAGTTAACCAAGGGTAGCCTTTTTTAATGATTATTCTTTGTTTCTTTTATTATTTTATTTTTATTTTTATTTTTAATTTCACCATAGTATGCTGGGCTTGAAATATTTCTCCACCTTCTTCAGGTTCTGTTCGTGGCAGAACACCATGACGCTGTCGCCGGCCTGTATCTGCGTGTTTCCGTTGACCAGAATGCCCTGTCCGCCGCGCACCAGTCCGCCAATGGTGACGCCCACGGGCATTCCCAGATCCTTGACGGCGCGTTTGGTGACGCGCGAGCCTTCGGAAGCGGTGAACTCGGCTACGTCGCTGTCGACGAGCATCAGCGAACGCACATTGCTGACGTCGGCGTCGAGCATCATCTGGTAGATGTGGCTGGCGGCCAGTGTTTTCTTGTTGATGATGGTGCCGATGTCGAGGTTCTCGGCCATTTCCACGTAGTCTAGGTTCTCCACCATGGCCACCGTCTTCCGTACTCCCAGTCGCTTGGCGGTGAGACAGGCCAGTATGTTGGTTTCTGCGTTTCCTGACAGTGCCACGAAGGCCTGTGTGTTCTGTATGCCTTCTTCCTGCAGCAGGTTGATGTCGCGGGCATCGCCGTGAATGACCATCACGTCCTTGTCGGCCAGTTTGCTGTTGAGCTTCTCGCAGCGTTGTTCGTCCACCTCGATGATTTTCAGGTTCATGTAGTCTGGTATGACCTTTGCCAGCCGTACGGCAGTGCGTCCTCCCCCCATGACGATGACGTTCTTGACGTCAGCATAGTGTTCCTTTCCGCATATCTGGCGGACATAGGGAATGTATTCGCGTGTTGTCATGAAGTAGGCCAGGTCATTCTCATGGAGTTCGTCGTTACCGCCCGGAATGAGCGTCTCACCATTTCGCTTGATGGCTACAATGTGGTAGGGGTCGTCTGGGCCACACAGTGTCTTTAGGGGTTGATTCAGCACCTGGCACGTGTTGCGCAGTTTGATGCCGAGCATGACGAGGTCACCCCCGTTGACGTCCCACCGTTGTCGCACCCACGACATTTTCAGACCGTTGGTGATGTCCTGTGCAGCGAGCACTTCGGGGAAGATGAGGCTGTTGATGCCCATGCGCTCGAAGAGTTCCTTGCGCGATGGGTCCAGGTACTCGAAGTTGTCAATGCGTGCCACGGTCTTCTTGGCACCCAGTGCGTGGGCTATCATGCAGGCGTTCATGTTGCGGCTCTCGTCGGGTGTGACGCCCACGAAGAGGTCGGCCGACTCCACGCCTGCTTCCTTCATGGTGTTGATGCTGGTGGTACGTCCTTGCAGTGTCATGATGTCGTAGCGGCTGTCGAGATCGCCCAGCCGTCCAGGGTCTTCGTCAATGAGCACGCAGTCCTGATGGTCGCGCGACAGTAGTTTGGCAAGGTGTGTACCTACGGCACCTGCACCGGCAATGATAATCTTCATTTATTTGGGAGTTGAGAGTTGGGTGTTATGCTGATATCAGCTCTTTGATGGCTCGAAGGATACTTTCCTTGTCGATGCCGGCGATGGCCTGTAACTCGCTGACCTTGCCGTGTTCGACAAACTCGTCGGGGAGCCCCAGGCGGCGGACGATGGGCGAATAGCCGTGCTCGCTCATCCACTCCAGTACGGCAGAGCCCATGCCGCCATTGCGCACACCGTCCTCGACGGTGATGATCTTTTGGAAGCGGCGCCCCACCTCGTGCAGCAGTTCCTCATCGAGCGGTTTCAGAAACCGGAGGTCATAGTGGGCGATGGAGAGTTGGGAAATTTCCTCGATGGCCTGGGTAGCCAGCGTTCCTATGGGTCCGATGGTGATGATGGCCAGGTCGTTGCCGTCGCGCAGACGGCGTCCCTTTCCCACGGGTATCTCCTCTAACGGACAGCGCCAGTCGGTCTGTGAGCCACAGCCACGCGGATAGCGGATGACGAATGGTCCCCGGTCGGGCTGCTGGGCAGTGTACATCAGCCGGCGCAGCTCGTGCTCGTCCATGGGCGAGGCAATGGTGAGGTGGGGGATAGGCCGCAGGGCAGCCATGTCGAATGCTCCGTGGTGGGTGGGGCCGTCCTCACCGACAAGTCCTGCGCGGTCAAGACACAGCACGACGTTCAGTCTCAAGAGGGCCACGTCGTGGATGATGTTGTCATAAGCGCGTTGTGCAAAGGCGCTGTAGATGTTGCAGAAGGGCAGCAGTCCCTCTTTGGCCATGCCTCCGGAGAAGGTGACGGCATGCCCTTCGGCAATGCCTACGTCGAAGGTTCGCTCGGGCATTTCCTTCATCATGATGTTCATGGAACACCCCGTTGGCATGGCGGGTGTGACACCGACAATCTTTGGGTTCTGCCGTGCCAGTTCGAGGAGTGTCTCGCCAAAGACATCCTGAAAGCGCGGCGGACAGTTCTTGTCGTCATGCACCAACCGCTCACCGGTCTCGGGGTCGAACTTGCCGGGGGCGTGCCATACGGTGACATCCTTCTCGGCAGGAGCATATCCGTGGCCCTTCTGCGTGTGCAGGTGAAGCAGCTTGGGGCCGCTCATGCTCTTCATCTGGTGAAGGATGCGCACCAAATCCTTGACATTGTGACCGTTAAACGGGCCGAAATACCGGATGTCCATGCCCTCGAAGACATTCTGCTGGTGTGAGATGGCAGACTTCACGGCATTGGTCAGACGGATGAGCCCGCGTCGGCGGTCGTCCTCCATGAGCCCCACCTTGTGCAGCCAGCGCGACATGCGGAAGCGCAGGGCGTTGTAGGTCTCGTTGGTGGAGAGCGACAGCAAGTACTCTTGCATTCCGCCGACGGCATGATCGATGGACATGTTGTTGTCGTTCAGAATGATGAGAATGTCGTTGTCGGACGACGACACGTTGTTCAGCCCCTCGAAGGCCAGCCCGCCCGACATGGCTCCGTCGCCAATGACGGCCACGACGTGACGCTGGCGGTCCTTGTCGGCTATGGCCATGCCCAGTGCCGCGGAGATGCTGTTGGAGGCATGTCCGCATGCAAAGGTGTCGTACTCGCTCTCCTCGGGCGAGGGGAACGGCTTCAAACCGTGCAGCTTACGATTGGTGCAGAACTGCTCGCGGCGGCCTGTGAGTATCTTATGGCCATAGGCCTGGTGGCCCACGTCCCACACAATGCGGTCATTGGGTGTGTCGTAGACGTAGTGCAGTGCTACCGTCAGTTCCACTACTCCTAAGCTCGAAGCCAGGTGGCCAGGGTTGACGGACAGTTCCTTGACAATGTCTTCGCGCAGTTCCCTACAAAGTTCCGGCAGTTGGTCTACTGTGAGCTTCCTAAGGTCTGCAGGGTATTTAATATCTTGTAGTAATGTCACGATGTTTCACTTTTTGGGCACAAATGTACGTAAAATATTTGATATAATAAGCCAGTTTTGTCAAAAACTGAAATAAAATGCCCCGAAAAGTTAGAATTCCCGGTTTCCATGCGCTCTTTTCCGGTACTTTTTCGTATGCTGACCCAACATCAGATGGGATGTCACGGTGGTTCAGATGACTGTTAATTTGGAACGGACAGAAGCCAAAAGGAGCCTGTCCTGCTGACCAAAGTCGCCGAGTTTGCTGACCAAAGTCGCCGAGTTTGCCGACCAAAGTCGCCGAGTTTGCCGACCAAAGTCGCCGAGTTTGCCGAACGGTATACCCTCTGGTGTGTTCTGATTGTTATGCTCTGAAACGGTTTCGCGGCTTGTCATTCAGCGTGAAAAAGATTTCGAAGGGAAAAGAATAAGAAAAAAGTCTTTTTTCTTGGAGATTGCATAATTTCTTTATAACTTTGCAAAGCAATTCGCAATTGATTACACGAACAAACCTAATGAACGATGAAATATCTGCAATTACCATCTACTAAAGAAAGACGGCTGTCGTTCTATCTGGCCATGGAAGAGTATGCGGCACGCATGTTGCCTGCCGGTGACTACTTCTTTACATGGCAGGTGGCCCCCAGTGTCATCTTCGGCCGCAACCAGCAGATGGAAAGTGAAGTCAATGAAGACTATTGTCGGCTGCACGGCATACAGATGTATCGCCGTAAGAGCGGTGGCGGCTGTGTCTACGCTGACCAGCAGAACGTCATGCTGTCGTATGTTACTGCCGACGTGAATGTGAATGCGGTGTTCAGCCGTTTTGTCCAAATGATTACGCTGGTGTTGAAGAAACTGGGCATTGAGTCAACGACAACCGAGAAGAACGATGTGCTCATTGACGGCCGGAAGGTCAGTGGCACGGCCTTCTTCCACCTGCCAGGGCGCAGCATTGTGCACAGCACGCTGCTATACGACACCAATATGGAGAACATGCTGGGTGCCATTACCCCCAGTGCCGGGAAGTTGGAGAAGCATGGCATTCAGAGCGTTCGCCAGCGAATTACGCTGCTGAAGGACTATACCTCGCTGTCGATTGACGAGTTGAAGAGCCATATCCGGCAGACGCTTTGCGAAGGCGAGTACAAGCTGACCGCCACGGAAGTGAACGTGATAGGCCAATTGGAGCAGCAATACCTGCGCGATGATTTCATACACCTTATGTAAATTAATAAGGTGAAAAGGGAAAAGGTAACAGTATAAAGAATAGAAGGAACTTATTATTAACTATGGAACAAGAAAACAAGAAGACCTGTCTCTACGACAAACATGTGGCTCTGGGGGCACTGATGTCACCCTTCGGCGGCTTCATCATGCCCATTCAGTACAGCAATATCGTTGACGAGCACCAGGCAGTGCGTCAGGCTTGCGGCGTGTTCGACGTGAGCCACATGGGTGAAGTCGTTGTCAGCGGTCCGGATGCCGAGCGCTATGTGAACCATCTCTTCACCAACGACGTAGCAGAAATGCCGTCAGGCAAGATTCTCTACGGCATGATGTGCAATGACGATGGCGGCGTGGTGGACGACCTGTTGGTGTATAAGCAGGCTGGCGACCGCTTCCTGCTGGTCATCAACGCCAGCAATATCGACAAAGACTGGGCGTGGATACAGCAGCACGCCGGTGGCTATGCCGTCACGCTGGAGAATCAGAGCGACGGCTGTGGCGAGCTGGCTGTGCAGGGCCCTCAGGCCGAGCAGGTCATGGGGCAGGTGCTGGGACTGGCTTGTAAGGAGTTGGCGTTCTACACCTTCAAGACCATTGGCGACGTCATTGTCAGCCGTACGGGCTATACCGGCGAGGACGGATTCGAGATATATGCCACGCCGGCATACATCAACGAGTGTTGGGACAAGCTGATGGCGGCCGGCATCAAGCCCTGCGGACTGGGCTGCCGCGACACGTTGCGCTTTGAAGTGGGACTGCCACTCTATGGCGACGAACTCTCGGAGCACATCACCCCCATTATGGCAGGCCTGGGCATTTTTGTCAAGTTGGACAAGGAAGAGTTCATCGGACGGGAGGCACTGGCACGCCAGAAGGCTGATGGTGTCCCGAAGAAGCTGGTGGGTATTGAGTTGAAGGACAAGGCCATACCCCGTCATGGTTATACGGTGCTGAAGGACGGACAGCCTATTGGTGAGGTGACGACGGGTTATCACACCATCTCGACGGACAAGAGCGTGTGCATGGCACTGGTGGATGCCCGTCAAGCAGCACTGGGTACGGAGGTGGAAGTGCAGATTCGCAAGAAGACTTTTGCGGGTGTGGTCTGCAAGAAACGCTTCTACGAAAAGCATTACAAGAAATAAAGAAATATAAAAGTAAGAAATAATAATAAGATTATGGCAAAAGTATTGGAAGGACTCTATTACAGCGAGTCGCATGAGTATGTGAGAGTGGAAGGGGAGTTTGGCTACATTGGCATTACGGACTATGCCCAGAACGCTTTGGGCAATGTGGTTTATGTTGACATGCCCGACGTGGACGACGAGGTGTCGGCAGGTGAGGAGTTCGGCGCTGTGGAGAGCGTGAAGGCAGCCTCAGACCTGATGTCACCCGTCACGGGCGTTGTGGTTGAGGTGAATGAAGCCCTGGAAGACCAGCCTGAGCTGATTAATAACGATGCCTACGAGCACTGGATTATCAAGGTGACCATTGCCGATAAGTCGGAACTTGACGGTCTGATGGACGCCAAGGCTTATGCAGCTTTCTGCGAAAAGTAAATTTTACGGTTAACAGTTATTAAGTTCAACGTTTCATGAACTACAAGTATTTCCCCCATACCGACGCTGATCTACGCCGGATGCTGGAAACAGTGGGCGTCGACAACATCGACGCCCTCTATGGACAGATACCCGATGGGATCCGCTTCCGTGGCGACTACGACCTGCCGCTGAGTGCCAGCGAGATGGAGGTGCGCCAGCTGTTCCGGCTGTTAGGAAAGCAGAACGAGCAGCTGACGTGCTTTGCGGGCTTTGGCGTTTACGACCACTATACGCCCAGTGTAATTCCCAACCTTTTGTCTCGTTCCGAGTTCCTGACCAGCTATACGCCTTACCAGGCAGAGATTTCGCAGGGTACACTGCACTATATCTTTGAGTACCAGTCTATGATGGCTGAACTGACGGGTATGGACATCAGCAATGCGTCAATGTATGACGGCAGCACTGCCACGGCAGAGGCCATGATGATGGCCGTGGCTGCAGGAAAGAAGCAGCACTGCGTACTGGTGTCGGAAGGCGTGAACCCGCTGACTCGCGAGGTGGTTGATACCTATGCGCTGCACCAGGGCATTGAGGTAAAGACCATTCCGATGGAGGGTGGTGTTACTTCAAGGCTAAGCCTTGAAGCACTGTTGCAGGAAGGCGGGGTGGCCGGCATCATCGTCCAGCAGCCTAATGTCTTTGGAATCATCGAAGACTTTACAGGCTTTGCTGATGCGTGCCATGCCCAGAAAGCGCTGTTCATCATGAACAGTGTCGCTGCAGACTTGGCCGTATTGAAGACCCCTGCCGAGTGGGGTGCAGACATTGCTGTGGGCGATGGGCAGTCGCTGGGCATTCCGATGTCGTTTGGCGGACCGTACGTGGGCTTTTTGTGCTGCACGGAGAAGCTCATCCGCAAGATGCCGGGACGCATAGTCGGCAAGACGGTGGACAATCGCGGACAGCGTGCTTTCGTGCTGACGCTTCAGGCCCGCGAGCAGCACATCCGCCGTCAGAAGGCCACGTCGAACATCTGTTCGAACCAGAGCCTTATGGCCCTATTTGTCACTGTGTACATGGCCCTGATGGGACGGCAGGGACTGAAGGATGCTGCTCAGCTTTCGTATGCCGGTGCTCACTATCTTTGTGAGGAGTTGCAGAAGACCGGCCGTTTCCGTCTGGTTTACGACAAGCCTTTCTTCAACGAGTTCCTGGTCAGCTACGACGGTGATGCCGACACGCTCTACCAGCGTTTCCTTGATGCAGGCATCCTTGGTGGTATCCGTCAGGGCGACGGTTTTCTCTTTGCTGTCACCGAGAAGCGTACCAAGGAAGAAATAGACAACCTTGTAAAAATAGCAGCCCTATGAATTCACGATTATACGGAAATCTCATCTTTGAGCTCTCGCACGAGGGTCGACGGGGCTATTCGCTGCCTCGTAACAACTTTGGTGATTATGAAATACCGCAGGAACTCTGCCGTCAGGAGGACGCCATACTGCCCGAATGTGACGAGCTGACCGTGGTGCGCCACTATACGAACCTCTCTAATAATAACTTCGGCGTAGACACGGGCTTCTATCCGCTGGGCTCGTGCACGATGAAATATAATCCGAAGATTGACGAGGAGATGGCCGCTCTGCCTGACTTCCAGGAGCTGCATCCCCTGCAGCCCGACTCTACCGTAGCTGGTGCCCGAGCCGTTATTGCTCTGCTGGAGCGCTCGCTGTGTGCACTGACGGGCCTGGCTCACTTTACGTTCAAGCCATACGCCGGCGCTCATGGAGAACTGACGGGCCTGATGGTGATTGACAACTATCACCGCTCGCGTGGTGACCTGCAGCGTCGTAAAGTCATCGTGCCCGACTCGGCACACGGCACCAATCCCGCCTCGGCAGCCTGCTGCGGACTGGAAATCATCGAGGTAAAGTCAACGGCCGATGGTCTTGTGTCCTTGGAACATCTGGAAGAGCTCATCAGCCAGGAAGGCCCCAACATTGCGGCGATGATGATGACCAACCCCAATACGCTAGGCCTCTTCGAGGTACACATTCCGGAGATAGCGAAGCTTGTTCACGGCTGTGGAGCCCTGATGTATTACGACGGTGCCAACCTCAACCCCATGTTGGGAGCCTGCCGCCCTGGCGATATGGGTTTCGACGTGATGCACATCAACCTGCACAAGACCTTCTCAACACCACATGGCGGAGGTGGACCCGGCAGTGGTCCTGTCGGTGTACGCAAAGGACTGCAAGCGTTCTTTCCCACCGTGTCGCCTTACCATGGCAACTTTGCCGTCATGATGCGTGCCTTATCTTATATTCTGACTCTTGGCCGTGACCATGTGAAAGAGGTCGGTCCGTTAGCCACGCTCAATGCCAACTACATCAAGGAGTCGCTGAAGGACGTCTACAAGCTGCCCGTCGGCGGTTTGTGTTGCCATGAGTTTGTGTTCGACGGTCTGAAGGAAAAGTCGACGGGAGTAACGCCCATGGATGTGGCCAAGCGCTTGTTGGACTACGGCTATCATGCTCCGACGATTTACTTCCCGTTGCTGTTCCACGAGAGTCTGATGGTGGAGCCGACAGAGAACGAGTCGTTAGAGACCTTGGACGGCTTCATCGGCGTCATGCGTAAGATTGCCGAGGAGGCTAAGAGCGATCCGGAACTGGTGAAGTCGGCACCGCACACCACTCCCATCGGGCGTGTTGACGACGTGCTGGCCGCCAAGCATCCCGTGGTGACGTTCCGTCAAATGCAGAATGAAGAAAATGCAGAATGAAAGAAATGCCGAGTGAAGGAAATGCAGAATGTTGATTTGATCGTTATCGGAGCAGGCCCTGGTGGCTACCGTGCCGCCGAGTATGCAGCGCAGGCGGGTTTGAAAGTCGTTGTCTTTGAGGGCAGTCATGTAGGAGGGACCTGTCTGAATGTTGGCTGTATTCCCACCAAGACCTACGTTCACAGCGCGTCTTTTGCCGAGGCCCGCGAGCGTATGGCGCAGGTAGTGCAGCAGTTGCGTGTCGGTGTTGAGGGCATTCTCTCGCATCCCAACATCACCCTTGTCCGTGAAAAGGCGTGTTTTGTTGATGCACACACCGTGGGCGACTACACTGCCGGCCACATTATCGTAGCCACCGGTTCCGAAACCAAGTGGCTACAGATAGCGGGAGTTCGTACCGACCGTCGCGTGGTTGACTCTACCGGTTTGCTTGCGCTCGACACCCTTCCCCGTCGGCTCTCTGTCATTGGAGCCGGTGTCATAGGCATGGAGTTTGCTTCGGCATTCTGCCGCTTCGGTTCCGAGGTCACGGTGATAGAGTACCTGAAGGAGTGTCTGCCGGCTCTTGACAGCGATATTGCCAAGCGTCTGCGCAAATTCTTAGAGAAACGCGGTGTCAGGTTTCAGATGAAGACCGCCGTACAGGATGTCGGTTCGCTTGATGCAGATGTCATCCTGATGGCCATAGGGCGCAAGCCGCGTGTACAGTCAGACTTTGTCCGTGCGGGCTTTGACTGTGATGAGCGTCAGGGTATCCGGGTCGATGACAACTTCCAGACCTCGGTAGCGGGCATTTATGCCGTCGGTGACGTCAACGGCCGGCAGATGCTGGCCCATGCTGCCGAGATGCAGGCCGTCCGCGCTGTCAACCATCTGTTAGGACGTAAGGACCATATCCGTTTCGACATCATGCCTGCCGCCATTTTCACCGTCCCTGAGGCCGCCTGTGTGGGACTCAGTGAAGACCAGTGCAAGGCTCAGGGTCTCAGTTATACGTGTCGCAAATCCTTCTGGCGTGCCAACGGCAAGGCCCTTGCCATGGGTGAAGTCGACGGCATGCTGAAGTTACTCTCTGACGGTTCCGACCGTATCATTGGCTGTCATGCCTTTGGTGCCCATGCTTCCGACATTGTTCAGGAGGTTAGTGTGCTGATGTGCCGCGACACTACTGTCGCTCAGTTGCGCGACATGGTGCATATCCATCCCACGCTCAGCGAAGTGCTGTTGACTGCTGCCCGGCAGTGACTACAGGCAGAAGGCAGTGACAATAAGCAGAAGGCGGTGAGCAGCTATGCTCACCGCCTTCTGCTTCTGCGTGCGTGAAGGTCGTGCTTCTGTGCTGTTGTTGTTTTACTTCAGCGTCACTGTTGTGGTGGAAACAGTTTTCTGTCCCATGGCCTCCTGAGTGGCTTCCGACTTGAGGCTCTTCACCCATCCGTCGTCTCCCAGTTCGTAGGTGGCTGTTTCCTTGACATCCATCTTCAGCATGCCGCTGTCAATGAGCTGGTCGATGTTCTGTTTGATCATGTCTGCCTGTTCTGGTGCGGCTTTCTCCACCTGCTGAATGATGAGTGCCTTCATGTCTTCCTTGCTCATGCTCAGGGTGCCGTTGGCCGTGATGGTTTTGCCGTTGACAAAGTACATGCGCTTCAGTTTCAGTCCGTCGTCGTTGGTGTATTCGTCCTGTGCCCCTGTCATGACGGTTTTTCCGTTCAGTGCCAGGATGCTGGTGCTCTGCTGCATGGTAGCCAACAGTTTCTCCTCAGTGAGATTCTCCTTGATCTGGTTCTTCAGCGCATCCTTGGGAATAGCCGCCAGTTCGGGGACTGCCGCCATCGACTCTACCAGTTTGTCGGTCCTTTTATCCAGCTGCGGCTTCAGGTCTGCATAATTGTTGATTTTCACCACTTTGCCGTCCTTGTCGGTAGCCACCTGAATGTTCAGTCCGGACATCAGTTCTCCTGTGGCAGCAATCAGCTTTCCGGCGATATTGTTGTCGGCAGCTTCCGTTTTCACGTCCGTGGTTACCACGTCCATCACGAATCCGTCCGCCGTCTGTCGTCCTACGGTGTACTTCTGCTCGACGGTCATCTTCACGTCTCCCTGTGTGGGTACTGCCACATTGTTGACGACGATGTACGTTCTCTCTACGCCCAGTTCCATTTTCGGAGCGACCTTCAGTTGTGCTTTTGCAGCGACTGCTGCCATGAGCATGACGCTGACCATCATTACTTTCTTCATAGTTTTTTTATTTGTTAGTTGATAAGGAATTTATTTATTGATTATTAATTACTAATTATTCATTATTAATTATTTATTTCTTCATTTCTTGCCCGGCATCAGCTTCACGTTGTTCAGTGTCAGCTTTGCCGTTTTGTCGTCCACCAGCAGTGCGTCCTTATGATATACGATGGTGGTGTTGGAGATGTGTATGTCGCGTACATTGTCCAGTCCCAGTATTCCGCTGGCCTTGATGGCCGTCATGGCTCCTTGGCATACGATGTTGCTGATGTGTATGTCCTGGAAGTATGGAGCCACCTTCTTCTGCTCGTCCGTAAATGTCGGTACGGCATTGGGGTCTGCGCCTGCCGGTCGGTCCAGGTAGTCGCACTGGAAGACGATGGCCTCGTCCTTGATGTCGTTCATCACGATATCCTCTATGTACATCTGTTCCGTTTTTCCTCCGCGTCCCAGTCCGCTTTTGAATCTGAGTCCCGTGTCTGTTCCGCTGAATCGGTTGTTTCTCACCACGATGCGCTTCATGCCCTGTATGGTCTCGCTGCCTAAGACGAATGCTCCGTGTGCGTGGAACACTGTGTTGTCCTGAATGACAATGTCAGCACATCCGTTTGCCGGCGCTTCCGGTTTGTTGCGTCCGCTCTTCATGCACAGTCCGTCGTCGCCGGCATCGACCACGCTGTTGACGATGATTCCCACGTTGACATCCGAGAAGTCGATGGCGTCGCCGTTCTGTGCGTTCCACGGGCAGCGTACGGTCACTCCGTCAATGATGACGTTTTTCGAGTAGCACGGATGCAGGTGGAACTTCGGTGCGTTCTGTATGGTTACTCCCTCAACGAGTATGTTCTCACAGTTCTCAAAGCGCACCAGGTCGTTGCGCATCTTCTCCTGGGCCTCCGGTGTGTCTGCAATGTTGGCATAGCCCCCCAGGTCGTTCCAGGGGTACCACAGCTGTCCGTTGTCCTTTTCCACGCCTCCTATGACTTTCTTGTACTTGTTCCACTCCACGTCGCTGACCTTCTGTCGCTTGACGGGTCTCCAGTGGTCGCCGTTTCCGTCTATGATGCCCTGTCCGGTGATGGCAATGTTCTTTCTTTTCGATGCTCTGATGCCTGCGTAGCACTTCGTTGCCGACGTCGGGTTGATGAAGAGCGACTTGTCTGGCGACATGAGTATGATGGCGTTCTTGTCCAGATGCAGTTCAATGTTGTCCTTCAGTGCGATGGGTCCCGTTAGCCATACGCCCTCAGGAACGTTCAGCCGACCGCCACCCTGTTTGTCCAGCTTGCTGATGCCTTTGGCAAACGCCTCCGTGTTCAGCGTTACTCCGTCGCCCACGCCTCCTACCTCGGTGATGCTCACCGTGTTTGCCGGGATGACGGGTCTGCTGACCTGTGCCACCTGTACGGGCAGGTTCTGGTAGTACTTACTGTAGTCTTGTGCTTCAGCGGCCATTGGCAGCATTGCTGCGAGTGCCGCCACGATGTTCTTGATGTGTGTCATTATTTTCATCAGATTTCTAAGTGTTATTATTTTCCTTGTTTATACCAAGTGTTCGATGAGTTCCTCGCGGTCGCCGGGCAGCATGTCAATGACAGGAATTTCCACCATGGTGTAGCATCCGGGCAGCAGTCGCATGGAAGCTCGTGCCACGTTGACCAGCACCTGTCCTGTCAGTGCCGGGTTGTTTATCTGCATGTTGAACTCCAGTCGCTGGTTCTGTGTCTGTCCGCTGACGCCCTTGCGCACCAGGTTCACGCCGTGGCCCATGTCGCGCACGTCGTCCACGCTTTCCACCTGGAACACGTGCGTCTCGTCCGAGGCGAAGTACGGGTCCGCCTTGATGTCTCGTGTGACCTGCTCCAGGGTGTATCCGTTCTCCAGCTCGACATACACCATGCGTCGGTGTATTCCTTCGCCCAGTGGGATAGTCATTGACAGTGCGTTCCTGACGCCTTCCTTCGAGCGCACGCACACGGAGTGTCCCATCGACATGCCTGGTCCGAAGTTCGTGTAGCTCAGCCCCTTCGGTGCTAGGCTCTGCATGAGTGTGCGCACGATGCTGTCGCTGCCCGGGTCCCATCCTGCTGCGATGACGCTGACGGTGTTCGTCTCTTTGTTCAGAGCCATCATCCGCTGTCGGTAGCCCCTGATGTTGGTGTGAATGTCGAACGAGTCGACGGTGTTGATGCCTAGAGGCAGTATCTGCCTGGCATATTCCTCGCACTTTCGGGTGGGTGTTGCCAGTATGGCCACGTCGACATCCTTCAGTTCGCGTATGTCCTTCACCACCTCATAGTGCGCCAGTTCTGCGGGTTTGTCGTCAGCGCCCTGTCTGCGCACGATGCCTGCGATGTCGAAATCGGGTGCAGCCTCGAGAGCCTGCACGCTGTACTTTCCAATGTTGCCGTATCCTACTACGGCTGCTCTGATCTTTTTCATTGCTTTAATTTTGTTGTTTTGTATTTGATGTTGTTGTCTTCATATCATAATTACTAACTACTAATTATTAATTAATAATTAAGGTGCCAGAATTCCAGGTCGCACGACGACTCCACATACTCCTCGATGTCGTCGGGCAGGTTACAGAAGAAGTCCATGCCTGTGCGCCGTTCCAGCTCGTCGATGCTGATGGCATACTGGCTCAGGTCAGCCACCTGCTGCGTGGTGCTCAGGTGGTTTGTCCAGAAGGCTATGGCCTGGTACGACTCCAGTTCCTTGTTGTAGTGCAGCAGTGCCATGTAGAAGTATTTCGGCACGGGCAGTCGTCCGTTGCACTTCTCGGCATAGATGCCTTCCGTCGTTGTGCCGTCCAGTGTTATGTCGCCGATGGTTGCCGCCTTGACGATGTATAGCGTGTCGCAGTGCTCGCCGGTCATGTCGTCGTTCGTTGCATAGTCGCGCACCTGTTTCTCCAGTCTGCTCCATAGTCCTCCGTTGTGCGACTGGTACTGGGGTTGCATGTTTGTCAGGAAGAACGTCTGTTTGTTCTGTTCCGTGGAGCACAGGCGGTCTGCCGAGGGGCATAGGTGTCCCCGCGAGAATCCGCTGTTCGAGTAGTCCTCCAACTCTGGTGTCACGGCCACCTCCGGGTCGCGCTTGAAGTCGTCCTTGCGCTTTGCTGTCGACATGGCGTTTCCCTCGTGCAGCTGGTAGCATGTCCACCGGTTGGCCGCCTTTGCGTTGTCCCACTCCACGGAGTAGGTGATGCCGTAGTCCTCGGTGCGCTTCACCACCACCTGGCAGTTTGTGGCCGTTCCCACGTCTTCTGTTCTGCTGCTCAGCTGCGGATATTCCAGCCGCCAGGCCTCTGCCGTGCTTCCTGTCATGCTGAACGTCTTCCAGTTGGCATTGCCGTTGGCGTCCTTTGTGTAGTCAATCCTGGTCATCTGTCCGAACAGGTAGTCCACGCTCTGCGTCTGTCCCTTCAGCCAGACCTTCATGCCTACGCCCGGCAGGTATGTCACGTGGTCCAGCTGTTCCATGGTGTAGCTAACCTCCGTACTGTTCTTCAGGTAGAGCTTCATGGCGTGCGTCTTGTAGTCTGCCGGCGGTGCTGCGGGGCTCACCGTGGTGACGTTCTGTGCCTGCATAGTGACGGTCATGACCGTCATCACCAGCACTGTCCACAGCGTTTCCCAGAAGTTGTTTCCGGGTGCTGCCGCGTCGCCGGCGTTGCCCTCCACCGGGTTGCCGGTTATGATGTTTCCTTCCGGTGTTACCGATCCCGCCATCAGCTGCTGCCTGATGTCAGTTCTTATCAGTCCGGCTACCGGACTCATGTATTCTTTCTTGTTCATAGTCTTCATAGCCGTCTACTGAATAATGATTTTCTTACCGTTATAGATATAGATGCCTCCCCTTGCGGGCTTCGTCACTCGCTGTCCGTTGAGGTTGTAGAGTGGAGTGTTGTCGAGTTGAGCGTTCTCGCCTTGCGAGCGACCAGAGGTCGAGCGGAGAGTTGAGCGTGGAGCGTTGTCCACGCTGATGATTCCCGTGGTGTCGTCCGTCATGAGAGTGGGTGCCTCTCCCGTCAGTACCTTAATATATGCGCGCAAGCCCTTCATCGGTTCGCTGGTGCTTGCCGGATATGCCAGCTTTCCGTCGGTGGTGACGAAGAGCTCCGTCTGGTCGGTGGCCAGCCGTGTGGGCTCGTATACGGCCACGTAGCTGTAGTTGCCGTGGGTGACGGTCTGCGGTGCGGTGCTCCTCAGCGTCACCCCTTCGTAGACGGGGTTCTCCACGGTTTTCGCGGGCTTCACCAGGTAAGGCTTTCCCGCCTCGATGGCCGTGGCGTTGCTGAACACCATGGTTGTGCCGTCGGCATGGTCGTACTCGCGTATGCTGCCTTCCATTGCCGTTATGTCGAAGGGCACGGCCAGCGTGTTCCAGTAGTCGCTGCTCAGCGTGCGCTTCAGCCGCACGGTGGCCTGTTCCAGGTCGCTGTCCGGTGCCGTGAACGGTCTGTTCTCATCCACGACGAAGGTTACCGTCTTCGTGGGAGCAATGGTTCCCGTTGCCGTCACTACGCCCGTCATGTCAACGATGGCTCCGTCGTAGGGCTGTGCCGTGGCCAGTGCGAAGTCGTTGCGCGTGCTGGCTTCCGTGCCCACGGTCATCTCCTTCACCGTCACCCAGTCGCCCACGTGGCTGCTGATGTCTGCCGCCAGTATGTCAGAGGGCCGTGTCTCCGCCTCGGTGACGGCGTCGGCAATTGCCAGATAGTTCGTGCTGGTGTTCTCCGTGGCCTCCAGTGTTGTCAGACCGTCGACAGTCTGCTTGCGTCCCACTATCCATCCCGCCACGTGCTGGTTGTGGCGCGGTGTGGGGTTAGGTGTTGCCGCCGTGCCGAAGTCTAAGCAGACGGCTTCGCTGCCCTCGCGCAGGAACACCCGTTTGCCGTCGTGTACGTACGTCACCCGCGCGTTGTCGCTGTCGCTTAGGAAGAGTCGAGCTTCCGTGCCGTCCGGCAGCGCCTTCAGTGCCGCCAGTCCGTTGACGGTGGTGCTTCCCTGCGTGTACGTTCTGCTGACCACGCTGCTGGTCATGTCGCCCACCAGAGCCACGGCCTTCACCGTTGTTGTCCCCTCCATGTTGACGTTTGTCGTCTGAGTGGCCTCTGTGCCGTGCGTGGCCGTGGGCACGCTGCCGTCGGTGGTATATCGCACCGTGGTGTAGCTGGCGGGCACTATGCTGATGCACTTCGTGGCCGTCGTCTCCGTGGTGGCGGGCCAGAAGGTGCAGTCGTCGGGCAGAGCCGGTTCGGGTACGGCATTGATGGCTCTTACCGACACGTCGTCAATGAATCCGCGCTTGCCGGTGAATGTCAGCCGCACCGTTGTTGCCGTCATCATGCTGATGAGCACGCTGTACTCGTTCCACTCCTCGTTCACCAGTTCCGCGATGTCCGTATCGCCCGTCAGCGTCACGCCGTCAGTGGCCCTCACCGTCAGCGTGTTCTTCTTCTGGTCGCCCCATCCTGCTGCGCTGAATGTCAGCAGCACGTGGCTGGTCCCCGGAGTGATGGCGGGCGTGGTGCATGTGCCGGTGTTGCTCGTGCTGCCTATCCTAAGGCACTGCTTTCCCCCGTACACGGAAGTGCCTTCCCACCCCGTGTGGTCATACTGGGCGGCGCTGGAGGCTATTTGGCCGTCATACCTGTCGTCGCGTCCGCCCGTGCCGTTGTTCGAGTCGAAGGTCTCGTGGAACACGATGACGTTCACGTCGTCGTCGGCCCGTGCCGGCTGTAGCACCGCCATCAGGGTGCACAACGTAATCATTGTCTGGCAGAGAGTGTTCATTCCTTTTTGCGTATTCGTTATAGTTATTCCGCTGCAAAGATACGAATAAGCGAGCGAAAAGCAAAAGGAAAACAAGTTTTTCTTTTCTTTTCCGAGCGAAAGTAGCTAAGACCGTAGGTCAGAGATACGAATAAGCGAGCGAAAAGCCAAAAATATTGAGAACTTTCAGCTGGAGAGCAGTGCATTTTAGTTTGCTTTGCACAGCAATTTCAGTGAATTTGCTAACCAATTTCAGTGAGTTTGCTGAGAAATAAATATTCGTGCTCCCCGCCAACATACTATAAAACTGAATGATTTGTCAGTGCAGTTAAAACTAATGTGGGGCACTTCTTCTTGACAAAGCCACTCTCTTTTAAGAAAAAATTAATCATTATTTATTTGGTTTTTTACTCATTTATTCGTATCTTTGTCCACAAAATAAAAGCAGTATTAGCTTTGAGATTCCCTTCACCCGCGAGTTCTACAAATATACTCCGCTGAAACCCTCTGCCGACATTTTCGAGGAGCTGAAAGCCCTCGAACAGCAGGAGGCGGAGATTATGAACAAGATATTGCATTGATAACTTATGAATCAGAAAAATCAGAGTAATCAGATTTCTCAGAGTAATCAGAGTCATCAGAATAATCAGAGCATTCAGAATACTCCGAAAATCCCCACTTTTCTCCCTCAGCACGGCCACTACCGCCATCTGAAGGCCTATCAAGTTTCGGAAATTATATATGATATCACCTATTACTTCACCCAGCACTATCTTGGCCGGGGAGACCGTACTATAGACCAAATGGTGCAGGCCGCCAGAAGCGGTAAACAAAACATTGCCGAAGGCAATCAGGCGGCGGCCACTTCCAGCGAGACGGAGATCAAGCTGACCAATGTTGCCAAGGCCAGTCTGGAGGAGTTGCTGGATGATTATGAAGACTATCTGCGTGTCAGGAACCTGCAGCAGTGGGGCAACCTGCATCCACGGTATGAGAAAATGAGGCTTTACGCTTGCAGCGAGGATTTCCAGCGCACTTATGCTGCCAAGATTCAGCAAATGACCGACGAGGAGATAGCCAACCTCTGCATCACGCTGGTTCATCAAGCTATCACACTACTTCACAAGCTTCTTATGTCTATGCAGCAGCGTTTTGTCGCCGAAGGGGGCATCAAGGAACGCATGCATCAGGCACGTACCGGCTACCGACAACAGCAGGATAAGCGTCTTGCAGAACTGGAACAGACTGTTCCTGCTCTACAGCAGCAGTTGGCGCAGGCAAAAGAAGAGGCTGCCCGGTGGAAAGCGGCATACGAAGACTTGAAGCATCGTGCCCTCAAAGCATATACTCAGCAACAGCAGGAGATAGAAAGCCTTAAGAATTCAAAGGAGGACAAGGTGTGAGACAATATAAAGACACTGCAAGCCGAGAGCAGAGCCAAACTTGTTTGAACTCTGCCGAGGCACAGCCTGTCCTCGAACGAAAGTTCAAAGATATTTCCCTGTTGTTTCCTTTTTCGTTCGTACCTCTGACATCATCGAAGCCACTTCGACAAAGCCACTTCCACAGTGGCATACAAAAATTAATCACTATTTATTTGGTATTTTACTCTTTTATTCGTACCTTTGCCTGCGATGTTCGTGTGAGAACATCGAAATGACATCTTATTAATGCTCGATTCTCCTGCTGAACTACCACCTCAAATAGAGAAATGATGAGCAAGACCAATACATATGGAGTGCGCAATAGCGTAGACTCTTCCATTATGTATTGGGGCTGTGGTAGGCCTAGCAGGAGATGGCGAGGTCTGCGCTTTTTCTTTTTATAAGGGTTAGTGCTGACTTTCAGTTGAACGTTGTGACTAACATTATAAAGACAAATTTATTATTCTAACATTTTTATTTTTATAGCATTATGAGAAAAACTACTTTTTTAAAATCAATCCTCCTGCTATGCGCCCTCGTAGTAGGCAGTGGAAGTGTGTGGGCGGAAGAGAAGACTGCAACATTTGATTTTAAATCAAACTATTCTGGCATCACTATTACCACACAGGGAACAAGTGGTGGTGGTTCAGCAGCAAAGGTTTCTGTTGGAGAAGTACAAATTGATGGAACAGATGCTTATGCTAAAGAGAATTCTTCTCTTCTTATCTATAAAAATAGTAGTTTAACATTTAAACTTGAGGAGAATACTGCTGCTGCTGCCTTTTATATTAAAAGTATTACGATAACCTATGCAAAAGGTTGTTATCCTTTTTCTTCAAAAAGCGGACTTACAGATATCGAAAGTAGCAATCTGAGTAAAGGAAAAACCACATCTGCAGGACTTACAGCTACATATACTGCTGCCACATCTGCTCCTTATGAAACATCCGTAGTTTTGGAAAACAGCAATAGTGGTAAAGTTGAGGTAACGAAACTTGTTGTAACGTATGAGTATGTCGCATCGACAAAAACAGATCCTGAAATTTCTTTTGCTACAACCTCTTTCATCGTAAAAGAAGGCGATGATTTTGATACTCAAGTTCCTACGTCTGCAGCGGGCTATACAGGTTCTTATACCTATAGCACAAGCAATGCATCTGTTGCAAATGTAAACGCTACAACAGGTGCTGTCACTATTGGCACAAAAGGGACTGCTGTTATTACTGCCACAACAGCCGCTGATGATGAAAGTTTCCAACAAAAGAGCACATCATACACCATTACTGTGAAAAAGCTGGTTGCATTTAATTGTATAATCTATGAGTCTTTTGATAAAAATGACGGTACTGGTGGTAATGATGATGTCTGGAGTGGTATTAGTTTAACTCCCGATTCTGATTTTGATTTAACAGGGTGGACAATAGAAAAAGTTTATGCTGCATCTGAATGTGTTCGCACAGGAAGTGATGGTTATCTAACTTCACCTGCTTTAGGTGTCGCAGGTGATGTTACACTGAAATTTAGAATGGCATCATGGGGAAATGACACTAATAGCGGTTATGTAGATATAATAGATGGAGGTACATTTGATGATGGTACAAGTACGCAGAAAACAGTGTCAATCAAAAAAAGCAAATGGGATTCATTTGAGTTAAAACTACTTGGAGTTACTACAGGGACAAAAATTAAGTTCTCGGATGGCGGGAATAGTAAGCGACTCTTCATTGATGAAGTAGAAATTCTTCTTGACAAGCAGCCTGTAACAATCACTACGGCCGAGTACGCTACGTTTGTTAGTTCTTTTGCAACAGATTTCAGCACCACTGGCATCACCGCTTACACCGCAACAGACGCAGAGACTTCTGTGACGCTGAACGAGATTACCTCGGGCAAGGTGCCTGCCAACACGCCGGTTGTGCTGTATAAGGCTGGTGCTGGTGGAACGGCTATCAATGTTCCTGTGATTGCCTCTGCCGATGCTCCTGCCGGCACTAACGACCTGCACGTATCCACCGGTACGGATGTGGAAAATATGTACGTGCTGTCAAAGAAGAGCGGAACGGTTGGGTTCTACAAATGGGCAGGCACCTCTGCGTTGAGTGCCGGCAAGGTTTACCTGCAGGCAAGCTCTTCTTCTGCTCCCGACTTCCTGGGCTTCGACGGCGGGACAACGGCTGTTGAGGGCGTAAAGGCTGTAAGCGTAGAGAGTGGCGAATACTTCAACCTTGCCGGTCAGCGTGTTGCTCAGCCCACGAAGGGGCTGTACATCGTAAACGGCAAGAAAGTCGTGGTGAAATAAATAATAATAAAGAAAAACTATTAATTATCGACAACGTTATGAAGAAAGAATATATCAATCCGACAATCAATGTCTACGAACTGAGGATGAACAATAACTTGCTGACAGGTTCACCATTACCAAAGAGTACGGAGGAAGTAACTGATGAGAGTGATGTTCTCGCCCCCGGCCTCATCTTGGGCGATTTCTAAGACGGAACAACGCTGCGAGACCCTGTGTCTCGGTACGCGATAAGAAAATAACGACTCCGAAGGGAGTTGACTGAAGTAAAAAATGCGGGCCACGGAACGACATTGTGAAATGTGCAGCGCCCCTTTTTCATAATTGATTAAAATTTAGTAAAAAAATCTGTGCCCTGCTGGCTTGCGACGAGTCGGTGGGGCTTTTTTTGTGTTATCTTGGGGTGCGGATACAATAAAACGGGCTGTCGGGCGTTTTAATAACTGTATTAATACAATTAATGACAGAAAGAAATGATAGAATACATCAAGGGTGAGCTGGCAGAGCTGACCCCCGCTCTGGCTACGGTGGAGGCGGGGGGCGTGGGCTACGGACTGAACATTTCGCTGACCACGTACAGCGCCATTCAGGGCAAACGGGAGGTGAAGCTGTATGTCTTCGAGAGCATCCGCGAGGATGCCCACGTGCTGTACGGCTTCGTGACGAAAAAGGAACGCGAGATGTTTGAACTGCTCATCAGCGTCAGCGGCGTGGGACCGAACACGGCACGCATGATGCTGTCGTCGATGACGGTCAGCGAGCTGTGCAGCGCCATATCGCGGGGCGACGAGCGGCTGATAAAGGGTATCAAGGGGATAGGCAAGATGACGGCGCAGCGCATCATCGTGGACCTGCGCGACAAGATAGTGGCCTTAGGCATTGCCGACGAGATTCCCGCCGGCGGCACGGTGCAGGCACCAGTGGACTGCGGCGTGCGCGACGAGGCCGTGGCGGCGCTGACCATGCTGGGCTTTGCGCCGGCTCCGACACAGAAGGTGGTGGTGGCCATCATGGCGGAACAGCCGGGACTGCCGGTGGAGCAGGTGGTGAAGATGGCGCTGAAGCAGATTAAGTGATCAACCCCTCCTAACCTCCCCTTTCTAAGGGGCGGGAGTAGGATGTGATGACGTTACATAATGAAAAAGGTGATACAACAGCTGGCTGATGGGTTGTGCCGCGTCCGCTTTGGGGCGTGGCTGACGGTGGTCATGCTGTGTGTCACCGCCTGGGCGGCCATGCCGCAGCGTCCGCCTGGGAACTCTCAACTCCCAACTCCCCGCTCGACCTCTGGTCGCTCGCAAGGCGAGAACTCTGAACTCTCAACTCCCGACTCGCTGGTCCGCGCCCGCTGGCGCATACAGAAGACGGCACCGGTGGTGGTGGCCGACTTAGACTCGTCGGCATTGGACCTGCGACTGCCTGAGAACATCCGTCAGGAGGTGGAGTATGACGACTCGCTGAACATGTACAGGATAGGGTCGAAGATGGGCGAGGCGTACCTGAATACGCCCGTGCTGATGACCCCCGAGGAGTACCGCGCGTGGAGCGAGCGCCGCGAGCGCGAGCGGTTCTTCCGCGCAAAGGATGCTCAGAACGTGGCGCAGCAGGGCAAGGAGAAGTTCTCGTTTGCCGACATGCACTTCGATCTGGGGCCTGCCGACAAGATTTTCGGTCCGGGGGGCGTGCGCATCAAGACGCAGGGCACGGCGGAGCTGAAGCTGGGGGCGACGATGAAGAACATTGACAACCCGTCGCTGCCTGAGCGCAACAGGAAGACGACGGCGGTGGACTTCGACGAGAAGATCAACCTGAACGTCACCGGAAAGGTGGGCGACAAGGTGAACATGTCGCTGAACTACAACACCGACGCTACCTTCGACTTCGACACGAAGAACCTGAAGCTGCGCTACGAGGGCAAGGAGGACGAGATCATCAAACTGGTGGAGGCGGGCAACATCACCTTCCCCTCGAACAATTCGCTGGTGAAGGGCGCCAGCAGCCTCTTCGGCGTGCGCACGGACATGCAGTTCGGCAAGCTGAAGCTGCAGACGGTGCTCTCGCAGAAGAAGTCGACGACGACCAGCGTGTCCTCCAAGGGCGGCACGCAGCTGACACCCTTCGAGATTGACGTGGCCAACTACGAGGAGAACCGCCACTTCTTCCTGGCGCGCTACTTCCGCGAGCGCTACGACGCCGCCATGCAGCAGCTGCCTAACCTGATCACGGGCATCAACATCACGCGCATAGAGGTGTGGGTGACCAACAAGTCGGGGACGACGCAGAACACGCGAAACCTCATAGCGCTGACCGAACTGGCCGAGAGTAGGTCGGAACGGTGGGGAACGGGCGACAGCCAACCGTCGGCAGTGCCCAGCAACGCAGCCAACAGCGAGTATGATGCCATGACGGCACTGCCCGGTGTGCGCGACATTGACCAGGCGTCGACGGCGCTCAGCGACTATACTGGCGGCGAGGACTACGAGAAGCTGGCTGCCGCACGACTGCTGAACGCGTCGGAGTACACGCTGAACGCCGCCCTGGGGTACATCTCGCTGAACACGGCCCTGCAGACCGACCAGGTGCTGGCCGTGGCCTACGAGTTCACCTACGGCGGACAGACGTTCAGGGTGGGCGAGTTTGCCGCCGACCACACCAATGCCGGCGAGGCTCTGTTCGTCAAGTCGCTGAAGAACACGTCGGGCAGTCCGCAGCAGCGCAACTGGCCGCTGATGATGAAGAACGTCTACTACTTGGCCAGCAACGTGGAGAAGCTGAAGTTCCGATTAGACATCAAGTACAAGAGCGACACAGCCGGCGTCTACCTGACATACCTGCCGCCGGTGAAGGACGTGCTGCTGCTGCGCGCACTCGGTGCCGACCGACTGGACAACAACAACAAGCCGCACCCCAACGGATACTTCGACTACGTAGAGGGGTACACCATCTCTCGCGGACGCGTGTTCCTGCCTTCGGCAGAACCCTTCGGCACCACGCTCAGAAACTTCCTCAAGGGTAAGGGGCTGAGCGACGAGGAGGCGGAGAAGTACACGTTCCAGGAACTCTACGACACCACGCGCACGGCAGCACGCCAGATGACCGGCAAGGACAAGTACCTGTTAGTGGGACAGTTCAAGGGCACGGCGGCCAATGTCATCTCACTCGGGGCTTACAACGTGCCGCAGGGCTCCGTGGTGGTTACTGCCGGCGGCGTGGTGCTCACCGAGGGCACGGACTACACCGTCGACTACTCCGCCGGCGAGGTGACCATCATCAACCAGAGCATCATCGACGCCGGTACGAGCATCAGCGTGTCGTCAGAGTCGAACACCGACTACGGCATGCAGCGCAAGACCATGCTGGGCTTCAACTGGGAGTACGACTTCTCGAAGAACTTCCAGATAGGCGGCACGCTGATGCACCTCACCGAGCAGACGCTGACATCGAAGGTCACCATGGGGGCCGAACCGCTGAAGAACACCCTGTGGGGACTCAATGTGAACTGGAAGACGGAGAGCCAGTGGCTCACACGCATGCTCGACAAACTGCCCCTGCTACACTGCACGCAGCCGTCGCAGATTGCGTTCACCGGAGAGTTTGCACACCTCATAGCCGGTACGGCCAGCGGCACGCAGGACCATGCCTCATACATTGACGATTTCGAGAACGCTACCAGTCCCATCAGCGTGCTGGAACCCAAGAACTGGACGCTGTCAAGCGTGCCCACCATGTTTCCCGAACATGCCGACAAGGACTCCGTGGCCAGCGGATACAACCGGGCGCTGATGGCGTGGTACACCATTGACCCGCTGTTTACCAACCGCTCGTCGTCGCTGACACCCAGCCACATCAAGAGCGACCTCGACCAGCTGTCGAACCACTACGTCAGGGCCGTCTACGTCAGCGAGCTGTACCCCAATCGCGACCAGTCCACCTACAGCGGGGCCACCAACACGCTGCCCGTCATGAACGTGGCCTACTACCCGCAGGAGCGGGGACCCTACAACCTGTCGACCAGCGTCAACCAGGACGGCACGCTCACACTGCCGCAGCAGCGGTGGGGAGGCATGATGCGGAAACTGGACACCAACGACTTTGAGACGGCCAACGTGGAGTACATAGAGTTCTGGATGATGGACCCCTTCATCTACACCTCGCAGCAGGACGATGCCGCAGACTATGGCGGCGACCTGTACATCAACCTGGGAGAAGTGTCGGAAGACATCCTGCGCGACGGCAAGAAATTCTACGAGAGCGGCATGCCCGTCGACGGCACACAGGCATATACCACGTCGCAGTGGGGACGAATACCCGTTCAGGCCACACAGACATACGCATTCGCAACAACAACAGGATCGAGGGCCATGCAGGACGTGGGACTCAACGGGCTGAACGACGAACAGGAGCGCGTGCAGCCTGCATACGCCGACTTCCTGAAACAGGTCAGCGTCAACGACAGCGTACGCGCGGCGTGGAACCAGGACCCGGCCAACGACAACTACCACTACTTTCGCGGAGCAGACCTCGACGAACGGCGCGCCTCCATACTGGAACGATATAAGCGCATCACCATGCCACAGGGCAACTCACCGGACAACGACCAGCAGACCGAGGGTTACGACACCAGCTACAAGACAGGACCGGACGTGGAGGACATCAACCAGGACTTCACGCTGAACGAGTATGAACGATACTACCAGTATCGCGTCAGCATACGACCCGAAGACCTGCGGCTGGGGCATAACTTCATCACCGACGTGCGCGAATACACAGCACCGCTGCGCAACGGCAACAAGGAAACGGTCAGGTGGTACCAGTTCCGCATTCCGCTGAACCAGTATGAAGACCGCGTGGGCGGCATCAGCGACTTCTCGTCTATCAGGTTCATGCGCATGTTCCTCACACAGTTCCGCAAACCCATCGTACTCCGATTCGGAAGTCTCGACCTGGTGCGCGGAGAGTGGCGCGTCTACGACCAGCAGCTCACCGGCAACGGCAACAACGGAACCATGGAGGTCAGCGCCGTCAACATTGAGGAGAACAACGACCGACGCCCCGTCAACTACGTGCTGCCACCGGGCATATCGCGCGTCACAGACCCCTCGCAGCCACAACTCGTAGAGGCCAACGAGCAGTCGCTGTGCATGATGGTGAGAAACATGAGCCAGGAAGAGTCGAAGGCTGTCTACCGAAACACAACACTCGACCTCAGACAGTACAGGCACATGCAGATGTTCGTACACGCTAATCACGTCATTGACGATGCCACACAGCTGCAGGACGACCAGCTGGCACTCTTTGTGCGCATAGGCAGCGACTACAGGAATAACTATTACGAATACCTCATCCCGCTGAAACTCACACCCGACCGCAACGACTACAACAAGTATAACGTCGACGACTGCCGCGCCGTGTGGCCGCAGGACAATATGCTCGACATTGACCTCTCGCTGTTCACCAGACTCAAGAAGGCGCGCAATCAGGCAAGGGCCAACGGCACGGCCAACTATACCACGGAGTACGTGGACTACGACCCCGACAAGCCGAACAACCGAATAGCCATCATGGGAAACCCCACACTGGGCGAGGTGAAAACCATGATGATTGGCGTGCGCAACCTGGCAGGAAGCATCAAGTCGGGAGAAGTGTGGGTGAACGAACTGCGACTGCAGGAGGTGAACAACAAGGGCGGATGGGCCGCATCGGGTAACCTGAACGTACAGATGTCGGATGTCGGAACAGTCAACCTGACGGGAAAAATCATCACGGAAGGATTCGGAGGACTGGAAGAGGGCATCGCGGCACGCACCACCGACGACTACAAGACGTACTCGCTGACCACCAACTTCGAACTGGGAAAGTTCTTCCCCGACAAAATGAAGGTCACAGCACCGTTATACTACTCGGTCACCAAGGAGGAAACAAGACCGAAGTACAACCCGTTGGACACCGACATGGAGCTGGAGGACGCGCTGGAGAGTGCTGCCGACAGGCATGAGCGCGACTCGATAGAAAGCATTGCCGTCACAAAGACCACCACCACCAACTTCTCATTATCGAACGTCAGGGTGGGGGTCAAGACAAAACGGCACCCCATGCCCTACGACCCGGCCAACTTTTCGGTATCATACAGCCACCGACACACACAGAGGTCGGGAGAAACAACCGTCTACGAGAGGGACGACGAATGGAGGGGGGCCTTCAACTATACGTATACGCCGGTATACAAACCGTGGGAACCATTCAAGAAGTCGAAGTCAAAGTCGAAATGGATGGCGCTGCCAAAGGCCTTCGGACTGAACTACCTGCCACAGAACGTCAGCTTCAACACTGAGATAACGAGAAACTACTACGAACTGCAGGAACGAGACATGGAGGACCTGGGAGGATCGACCATAGCACCAACATGGAGCTCGCAGTTCCTTTGGAACCGCGACTTCACACTGCGATGGGACCTCACCAAGGCGCTGCATATGAACTTCCAGTCGGGAACACAGGCGGAGATAGAGGAACCGTATAGCGAACTGCCCATCAACAAAGACCTCTATCCGGACCGATATGAGGCTTGGAAGGACTCCGTGTGGCACAGCATCAAGCGCTTCGGAACGCCCCTGAACTACAGACAGACGTTCACAGCATCCTACCAACTGCCGCTGAACAAGCTGCCCATACTGGACTGGGTCAATGCTGATGCTACGTATAACGCCACCTATAACTGGGTGAGAGGCACTGAACTGGCCGACGGGACAGACCAGGGCAACACCATCTCCAACAACCGGCAGCTGAACATCAACGGCAACATCAACATGGAAACGCTCTACAACCACTTCCCTTTCCTCAAGAAAACCAACGAGCGGTTCAAGAAAGCCATACAAAAGGACAACAGGAATTCCAGAAACGCAAGAAATACAAAGAATACACGGGAGAACGGCAAGGCTGGCAAGACTGGCGACGGAAACAAGGCTAAAGACGCCAAGGACCAGAAGAAAGAAGAGAAAGCGCTGCCAAAGAACAAAAACAGCTACGAAACGGAGGTACAGCTGAAAGCCGACACCACGGCAACCATCGCGCACGGCAAGAAGTCGAAACGGCTCGTCGTCACCGCCAAAACGCAGGACGGCAAGGCCTTCCCCATCAAGTACAAGGTCATCGACGAGAATAAAATCAAGGTGTGGTCGCCACTGCTCAACGATAACAGCAAACGACTGCATGACGGCGACACCATTGCTGCAGCAACCACTGACAACACGGACACAGAGAAGAAACTGAAAATAACCGTCACCGCCAAGCCACCCACGGAGAACCAGTGGTGGTATAAGCCTGCACAGTCGGTGGCTCGACTGCTGATGATGGTACGCACCATCGGGATATCCTACCGTAACCAGTACTCCATGTCCGTATCGGGATTCATGCCCAGAATAGGCGATGCCTTCGGACAGCGGACAGGAGGCGTCATGGCTCCCGGACTGGGATTCGCCTTCGGAATGACCGACGACAGCTTCATTGACAAGGCACGCGACAACGGATGGCTGCTCATGGCGGACAACATTGCTACACCCGCCGTCACCAACCTCACCGAGGACTTGCAGCTGCGGGCTACCATGGAGCCCGTGCGTGACCTGAAAATTGACTTGAATGCTTCGCGGACGGAGTCGCGCGCGCGTAGTATACAATATATGTACGCGAACAAACCCACCACGCAGAGCGGCACGTTCACCATGACAACACTGTCGCTGTCGTCGGCATTCGAGCCGATGGGCGATGCCAACGACGGATATCCGTCAAAGGTCTTCGAACGCTTCTGCAACTCACTCCCGGAATATCAGGCCAAGGCGGCTGAACACTACGGGGAGAGTGTCGACAAGTATTCGGCTGCCGTCATGATCCCGGCGTTCCTCAACTCATATACAAGCAGTGGCGGAGGAGGATCGCTCGACTTCTTCCCCACGCTGGCAAGACTGCTACCGAACTGGACACTGCGATACTCGGGATTGGCAAAACTACACTGGTTCAGCGAACACTTCAAATCGTTCAACCTCAACCACTCCTATAAGAGCATCTTTGCAGTAGGAAGTTATACCAGCACAACAGAGACAGCATCACTCTTGGGATGGAGCGTACCAACGGTGACCATCAACGAGTCGTTTGCACCGCTCTTCGGTATCGATGCCACGCTGAATAACAACCTCACCGTCAAGGCTGAGTTCCGCAGAACCCGTACGCTGTCGCTGTCAACCACCAGTGTGCAGATTAACGAGGGACGATCGAACGACTGGGTCATCGGCCTGGGCTATAAAATCAGCGACTTCCGACTCTTCGGCAGCGGAGCATCGCGAAAAATCAAGAAAGCACAGCGTGGAAAGGGAAAGGCTGACGACAGCAGTAATAACGCTCAGACAAGCAGTTCGGCAAGACGCGCAGGAGGAGTGAACCACGACCTCAACCTGCGACTCGACTTCACCCTGCGTGACCAGGCAGCCATTACGCGAGACATTGCTACACAGACATCTGCAGCAAGCAGCGGTAATTCGGCCCTGAAAATTTCATTCCTGGCTGACTACACATTGTCGAGGCTGCTCACACTGTCGTTCTACTACGACCGACAGACCAATACACCGCTGTTGTCGTCGTCAAGCTATCCCACCACCACGCGCGACTTTGGACTCTCCATGAAGTTCTCGCTGACCAGATAAAGAATTACTAATTATTAATTATCAATTACTAATTATTTGCCACCACAGCTACACGCATGAACATATCATAATTATTAATATGAATTACTAATAATTAATTATGAATTATTATTTCCTCTTGTCATACGCATGCAGCGGATAGTCGGTGGTGAAATGCAGTCCCCGACACTCCTTGCGCTCCAGTGCCCACCGCGTGATGAGATAACCAACGTTGATCATGTTGCGAAGCTCGCAGATGTCACGGGTAGCACGGACGCGCTTGAAAAGACGCTCGGTCTCTTCATAGAGCATGTCTAAACGGTCCCACGCACGGTGAAGACGAAGGTCGGAGCGGACAATGCCGACATAGTTCGACATAATCTGGTTGACCTCCTTCACCGACTGCGTGATGAGCACCTTCTCCTCGTTCGTCATCGTTCCTTCGTCGTTCCACTCGGGCACTCGCTCGTTATAGTCGTACAGGTCGACATGAGCCAGCGAATCCTTGGCGGCAGCATCGGCATAGACCACGGCCTCTATCAGCGAGTTAGAGGCCAGTCGGTTGCCGCCGTGAAGCCCAGTGCACGAACACTCGCCCAGTGCGTATAGGCGCTGGATACTGGACTGTCCGTTCAGGTCGACCTTGATGCCGCCGCACATATAGTGAGCCGCCGGTCGCACCGGAATATAGTCTGTGGTGATGTCAATGCCTATTGAGAGACATTTCTGATAGATATTGGGGAAATGATGGCGTGTTTCCTCGGAGTCTTTGTGCGTGACGTCGAGACAGACGTGGTCCAGTCCGTGAATCTTCATCTCTTTGTCGATGGCACGGGCTACTATGTCGCGAGGGGCTAATGACAGGCGCTCGTCGTATTTCTCCATGAAAGTCTCGCCGTTGGGCAACTTCAGGATACCGCCGTAGCCGCGCATGGCTTCAGTGATGAGGTAGGCGGGGTGCGTCTCATGAGGGTTGTGCAGCACCGTGGGGTGAAACTGAACGAACTCCATGTCGGCAACGGTGCCCTTGGCCCTGTAAACCATCGCGATGCCGTCGCCCGTGGCAATGACAGGGTTCGACGTCGTCAAGTACACCGCTCCGCAGCCACCGGTACACATCACGGTGATTTTCGACAGGTAGGTATCCACCTTCTGAGTCTCGGGATTCAGCACGTAGGCACCGTAGCACTGGATGTTGGGCGAACGTCTGGTAACTCTGACACCCAGATGATGCTGCGTGATAATCTCTAGGGCAAAGTGATTCTCCTTGATGTCAATGTCCGGGCAAGCACGAACGGCAGCCATCAGTCCGCGCTGTATCTCGGCACCGGTGTCGTCGGCATGGTGCAGGATGCGGAACTCGGAGTGCCCGCCTTCGCGGTGAAGGTCGAATTGCCCGTCGTCCTTGCGGTCAAAGTTGACACCCCACTCAACCAGCTCCTGAATCTGCTCGGGAGCCTTGCGGACCACTTGCTCAACGGCCTGGCGGTCACTGATGTAGTCACCGGCAATGATGGTATCGGCAATATGTTTGTCGAAGGTATCCACCTTCAAATTTGTCACCGATGCTACGCCACCCTGGGCAAACGACGTGTTGGCCTCGTCAAGGCCTGCCTTGCAAATCATACATACCTTACCCTTCTTCTCGCGGGCTACCTTCAATGCGTAGCTCATGCCGGCCACGCCTGCTCCTATCACCAGAAAATCGTATTTGTAAACCATCTGTTTGTTAATATTCGACTGCAAAGGTACGATTAAGTGAATGAAAAACCAAATTTATTTGCATTTTTTCTGAGTGGGAGTACAGGAGATTCATTTCCTTTTTGTACCTTTGCAAAAGTTTTATCCAAATTGTCAAGGAGCCGATGGCTCATTATTTATGAAGAAAACGGGACTTTTATTAATTATATGGTTTTTCAGTCTGACAGCCGTGTCACAGAGCATGCAGGCCGATACCCTGCGCCTGCGGCTGGACTCACTGCTGGAGGACCCGATGTTCGAAACGTCACAGGTCGGAATGATGGTCTATGACCTGACAGCCGACTCAGCACTCTTCAAGCGGAACTGCCGGCAGCTGATGCGCCCTGCATCGACCATGAAACTGGTGACAGCCATCACCGCACTGGACCAGTTAGGATCGTCGTACGATTTTCAGACACGCATCTATACTACAGGAACGCTGAGTGGCAGGACACTCATAGGAAACGTCTATTGTGTAGGCGGTTTTGATCCCACACTGACTATCGATGATGTAGCGCTGCTGGCAAGCTGTGTGCAGCGCATGGGCATTGACAGCATCCAGGGGCTGTTAGTGGCCGACCAGTCAATGAAGGAGGCCCTGGACTACGGCGAGGGCTGGTGTTGGGACGATGACAATCCGATGCTCAGGGCACTGACTGTCGGCCGGAAGAACATTTTCATGCAGACCTTTGCTGAAGAACTGGCCCGTGCCGGTGTCAATTTGGAGGGCGTGCGCTTCACTGAGGGCAAGACCCCGCAGCAAGCACGCTTGGTGGCTACGTGCAAGCATAACATCAGTGTGGTGCTGGAACGCATGATGAAGATGAGCGACAACTTTTATGCCGAGTCACTGTTCTACCAGACGGCATGGTCGGCAGGCAAAGGACTGGCGCGGGCCAAAGATGCTCGTGATATCACCAAAAAGCTCTTTGCACGTCTTGGACTGGGGCATTATCCCTTCAAGGTGGCTGACGGGTCGGGACTTTCGCTGTACAACTACGTGTCGGTCGAGTTGTTGTGCCAGCTGCTGCGTCATGCGTGGCGCTCGCCCAGCATCCGCCAGGCGCTTATGCCATCCCTGCCCATTGCCGGTGTCGACGGTACGCTGAAAGATCGCATGAGGAACACTTATGCCCAGGGCAATGTGCGCGCAAAGACTGGTACGGTCACTGGCATTTCGTCGTTGGCGGGTTATTGTACCACGCAGGACGGTCATCAGCTGTGCTTCGCCATCATCAACCAAGGGGTCATGCGAGGAGCAACAGGGCGCGACTTCCAGGATCGCGTGTGCCGTCTGCTCTGCGAAAGTAGCGTAGGCATCAGCCCGATGACTATGAATGATTAATAAAACGCTCTTGAAATAACATAAACAAAGATATTAGAAGCTATGAGAAAGATACTACTTGGCGTGATATTGATAGCGGCCCTGAACAGCCATGCACAGTCGCAAATGGAACTGACTGCCCAAGTGGTAGCGAGGGCCATGGCTCCCGGATGGAACCTTGGCAACACCATGGAGGCAGGTAACTCGAACCATAACTTTACCAATTCGGCCGGACTGGCATCAGAGACATGGTGGCAGGACACCAAGACCACACAAGACGTCATCGACTATGTAAAGCAGCAGGGCTTTCGTTCTGTACGCATCCCGTGTGCTTGGGTAATGGGACATATCAGCAATGCTGCAGACTATACCATCGATGAGGCATGGATGAACCGCGTGAAGGAGATTGTGGACTACTGTATCAATGCCGATCTCTATGTGGTCATCAATCAGCACTGGGATGGCGGATGGCTGGAGAACAACATCGCAGATAACAGCAAGAAGGTGACGAATAAGAAAGTGCTTGAAGCTTGCTGGCGACAAATTGCAACAGCTTTCAAGGACTATGACGAACGACTGCTTTTTGCCGGACTCAACGAACCGAATGCCGACAATCAGGCGGCTACCAATAATCTGATAGAGTACGAACAGCTGTTTATTAATACTGTGCGTGCAACGGGTGGCAACAACGCTCAACGCATTCTCATCATACAAGGTCCCAGCACCAACATTGACCACACCTGTAACTACATGGCCGGCAAGCTGCCTGTCGACCCGACAGCTAACCGCATGATGATAGAAGTACATTATTATGCTCCATGGCAGTGGTGGGGCATGGAGGAGGATGCCTCGTGGGGCAAAGTGTTTTTCTACTGGGGCAGTGGCAACCACGTCACTGGCTCCCAGCACAACGCTACTCATGGAGAAGAGTCGTACGTAGAAGAGCAGCTGGAGATGATGAAGAAAAACTTTGGCGACAAAGGCGTGCCCGTCTATCTGGGCGAGTTCGGGGCCAACTGGCGCACCATGCCAGCAGGCGAAAACCAAGATAAACATAACGCATCTATCAAGAGCCACTACCAGTGCGTGGTGCAGAAAGCCATGGAGAAAGGCATGGTGCCCGTCATTTGGGATACCAACTATCGCAACCGTCCGTCGATGACCATCATCGACCGAAAGCACCTCACCATATATAATACTTTTATGATGAGTGGCATCACTGAGGCTGTGTCGGCAGCTACAGGCCTGTGGCCAGTCACACACCCTAACCGACAGACCGATGACTCTATCTATAACCTGCAAGGCCAGAAGGTCGGTGACCCTCACCAAGCAAAAGGTATCGTCATACAACACGGCAGTAAATGGATTTCGCGCTGACATTGCTGAACTGGTTCCGCCAGAACGGGCGCTCCCTTCCTTGGAGGGAGACCCGCAACCCGTATGCCATCTGGCTCTCGGAAATCATTTTACAACAGACACGCATAGAACAAGGCTTGCCTTATTGGGAACGATTCATGCACCGGTGGCCCACAGTGGAGTCACTGGCTGCCGCCACTGAGGACGAGGTGCTCCGCCAGTGGCAGGGCTTGGGATACTACAGCCGGGCACGAAACCTGCACGAGGCGGCACAGCAGATAGTGGCTCAGGGGGTGTTTCCACGGACCATGGAGGGGCTGAAGGCTTTGAAGGGTGTCGGTGACTATACGGCTGCTGCTATCGGGTCGATAGCCTTCGACCTGCCTGTGGCTGTCGTTGACGGCAATGTCTATCGGCTTCTGGCCCGCCACTATGGAATAGAGACTCCCATCAACACTACGGAAGGTAAGAAAGAGTTTGCCCAATTGGCCCAAAGCCTGTTACCGGTAAATGCGGCATCGGTCTTTAATCAGGCAATGATGGACTTCGGATCCATTCAGTGTACTCCACAACAGCCGCAGTGTTATACATGCCCTTTGCTAGAATCATGCATTGCCATGCGTGATGGAAGAGTTGGGGAATTGCCCGTCAGGCGTAATACACTGAAAGTGAAGGAACGTTACCTGACATTTGTATATGTCCGATATAATGGACAGACTTGTATTCACCGCCGTCCGGCAGGCGATATCTGGCAAGGACTTTATGAGCCGTTATGTTTGGAGCGTTCGCAGGTAGAATCATCTGTAAGTAGTGCAAGGACAACAATAGGGGAGATGATGCAGGCTCAGGGCGTTTTCCTGCCCTTAACCGCAACACCCATTTTGTTAATGAGCAACGTGAAGCATGTGCTTACCCACCGCATCATATATGCTGACTTCTGGTTATGGGAGACAGATGCGTGCCCTGCACTGCCCGATAACTATTTCTGGATTGACGAAACGGACATCGACCAATATGGCGTGCCACGTCTTGTGGAGCTGTTGCTTACTCATTTATAGGGAGCCATGAAAGCGTGAGTCTGCGTCATGAAATGTTCTATCGGCACTTTTCAATCAACGTCGGACTGGGCGTCTATCTAAAGAAACAGACAGGTCATACCTCTGTCACCAACGAGAGCAGGGCTTATCAGCATGTGGGATTGCGTTATTCGCTTCCCTTCACTTCCGATCGCATCTATTTGGGTTATAACGTCAAAGCACATAAGTTCTCCAAGGTGGATTGTGTGCAATTAGTGGCGGGCTATAGATTATAAGGAAAAGAAAAGCATTCTTTTTTTTGTTTTGTGCTCACTTATTCGTACCTTTGCAGGCATGAAAGCAATGCTGTTCTGTTTGCTAACAATGGTAGGCCTGTACGCTTATGGCGGCACGGACAGTGATACGGTACGCCATGTGGGCTTCACGGTGTATGGCGGTCCCGCATGGCAGATTGCTATGGATGAGTACGAACGTAAATGGTTGCGCGACAAACAGCAGACGGTTATCGGCGTGGAACTGAACTACAGCGCCGTACCCAGCGACAGCGATGCCTTTGCCATGGACTACAACTACCCGACACTGAGCGTGGGAGCAAAGTACAGTTTCAACCACGGGGTGACCATGCGGCGTACGGCTGACCCCGCGTGGGGCAAGGCCCAAATGGTGGACTACGACTCGCGGTTAGGCAATATCCTGAGCCTTTACGGATCGTTCTCGAGGCCATTGTTGCGCCGTGGGCGCTGGCAGTTGGACTATACACTGCGTGCTGGTGTAGGCATAGGTGCCCATCCTTATAATAAGACCGACAACATAGATAACGAACTCCTCGGCTCTACGCTGTCCATCTATTTCGGTGCCGGCATTACGGCATCCTATCAGCTGACGGACGAATGGGGACTGACGGGTGGCTTCCTGTACGGGCACCACAGCAACGGAGCACTGGCGCGTCCAAACAAAGGCGAAAACCACTTCGGTCCGTTCCTTGGCGTGCGCTATGCCCCATACGACAAAGCCATCCGCCAGCAGCCCTCCGCCACAGCCTGTCCGCCTTTTGCCCGTTACTGGTATGCCGACCTGAAGGTGGGCGTGGGTGGTAAGACACTGTTGGAAGACTGGCAGCTGACCCAGTTCCATACCGACCCAGACGATCCGGACTATCGTACTGATGACTTCCACTTTTATATGTCGTATTCAGCGCAGGCTGCCCTCATGTACCGTTATGCCCGCCGGTGGGCGTCGGGCATTGGCGTTGATGTCTATTATGGCAGTTATTACAAGCATGTCAGCGCGCTGGACGAGTCCGCCGGTCGCCAAGTCAGCCACTCACCTTGGTCTATAGGCATCTCAGCACGTCATGAGGTGTATTATCATCAGCTGTCGCTCGACTTGGCCGTGGGCCTCTATCTGCATCGGCAGATGGGCTTTAGTGCTAAGGAGGTGGAACAGCCGTATTACGAGCAGGTGGGTGTCTACTATACTTTTTCCAGGTTTGGGAATGTTAAGCTGGGTGCCAGCATCCAGGCCCATCGCACGAAAGCCGACCTGACAGAAGTGAAGGTCTGCATACCGTTCCGTTTGAGCAAACTGAGATAGCAACTATAAATGAAAAGGGAATATATAATGAAGCAGATAAACATTGCCATTTTTGTGTCAGGAAGCGGAAGCAACTGCGAGAATCTCATCCGTTATTTCAGCACCAGTGCCACCGTCCGTTGTGCGCTGGTGGTCAGCAACAAGGCCGATGCATACGCCCTTGAGCGGGCTAAGCGGTTAGGCGTTTCCACGGCTGTAACGCCCAAGGTTGCGCTGAACAGCGAAGAGATGATGATGCCCCTGATGCGACAGTACGCTATCGATTTCATCGTGCTGGCAGGATTCCTGCCCTTGGTTCCCGACTTCCTGATTAACGCATATCCACGCCGCATCGTTAACCTGCACCCGGCACTGCTGCCAAAATATGGCGGCAAGGGTATGTGGGGGCACCACGTCCACGAGGCGGTAAAGGCTGCCGGTGAGACGGAGACCGGAATGACGGTGCACTATGTCACCCCCGTCTGCGACTCAGGAGAGATTATTGCACAATACCGTGTTGCCCTCTCGCCACAGGACAGTGCTGACGACATTGCCGAGAAGGAGCACCAACTGGAAATGAAGTACTTCCCTAAAGTCGTGGAGCAGGTGCTGCATCAACTTTTCCCCTTGACATAAAGTGCGACATGATTTATCTGAACGATGACATAGCTGGGTTCGACTTGCAGGCAGCACTGCCCCTGCTCTCGGAACAGCGGCGTGAGCAGACGCTGAAATTCCGACACGAGCAGGGACGCAAGACGTGCGCCATGGCCTACCTGCTGCTCTGTCAGGGGCTACGCCAGGAGTATGGCATCCAGGAACGTCCGCTGTTCGAATACGGCGAACACGGAAAACCGTCGCTGGTGGGACTGCCGCACATCCACTTCAACATCAGCCACTGTCGCCATGGCGTCGTCTGTGCACTCAGTGACCGTCCCGTCGGCGTTGACATCGAGAGCATTCGTGAATACAAGGAGTCGTTAGTCAGCTACACCATGAACGACGAGGAGGCCGCACGCATTCTTGCCTCCACCAGCCCGGAAGTTGCTTTCACACAGTTGTGGACACAGAAGGAGGCCGTGCTGAAACTCTCGGGACAGGGCATCGGCGACAACCTTAAGGAGGTGCTCACCGACTTCTGCGGACAACTGACCACCATGGTGAACCCCCAGCGCGGTTACGTCTTTTCCGTTGCTTATCTGCAGGCATAGGGCATCGTATGTCAATCTGTGGGAAATGTGCCGGAGTGGTTATCATTTCACGTAAAACTCTACAAATAAAAATAATTACCTGTCAGTAGTGGTAGAATAAGAATTATTTCGTAATTTTGGATAAAATCGCAAACCGTTTGTGAATAAAGGCAGTTCCGAGGAGTGAGAAAAATCAGGGTTACGAACTGGCAACGGTTCTCATTTCCTCATTCTGCCGTGATTTGTATATCAAAGAACTCCCGACTCAGAGTCACCAGCCTGTTTCAATGGCTCGTTGTCAGGGACAAAGGTACACAGAAAATGCGAGATTACAAAACTTTTAATGGATTTTTCGCCTTTTGTTCTTTTGTCTCACGTTTTTATGCTACCTTTGCACACATATTTTATAATAGCACTACCCTATGGCAAAGATAACGGTTCAGAACACGGAAATAACAGTCTTGTCTTGTAACGATAAGGATTATATATCACTTACAGATATTGCTAACGGCAAACAAAGCGAAAGCCGTGCAGCCGACATTATCAAGAATTGGATTCGTACTCGCTATACTATAGAGTTTCTGGGAACTTGGGAGATGATTCATAATCCAAATTTTAAAGTGGTCGAATTTGACCACTTTAGAATGCAGGCAGGTTTGCCAAGTTTCGTGATGAGCGTGAGTGAATGGATTGAGAAGACTAATGCCATTGGTATCATTGTGAAAAAAGGGCGCTATGGCGGCACCTACGCATTCAAAGATATTGCTTTTGAGTTTGGGACTGCCATTAGTGTTACCTTCAAACTCTACCTAATTGACGAGTTCCAGAGACTGAAAGAAGAGGAACAGAAGCAATTGGGATGGACTGCCAAAAGAGAGCTTTCTAAGATTAACTATCGTATCCACACGGATGCTATCAAGAGCCATCTGATACCAGAAGAAATAACCGCAGCACAGGCAAGTATCATTTATGCCGAGGAAGCCGATGTGCTGAATGTAGCAATGTTTGGTGTGACCGCCAAGCAATGGAGAGAGTCCAATCCAGACCTGAAGGGTAATATCCGTGATTATGCCACCATCAATGAACTGATATGTTTGTCGAATATAGAAAATATCAATTCCGTACTCATCAATGAAGGTGTTCCGCAAGGAGAAAGACTAGTTAAACTCAATCAGATTGCTATTCAGCAGATGCAGGTGCTGGAAGTTAGTAGTAATAGAAATTTATTAAAATAAATATTATGAATACAAACAATGAAAACAAATTCGCTGTACTATTTGACGCAGATAATGTTCCATATTCTCACGTTAAGGAGATGTTAGATGAGATTACCAAGTATGGTAACCCTACAATAAAAAGAATTTATGGAGATTGGACAAAGCCATCAGTATCTGGATGGAAATCGATTCTGTTAGAGAATGCAATAACTCCTGTTCAGCAATATAGTTATACAACGGGGAAAAATGCCACAGATTCAGCCATGATTATTGATGCTATGGACATCTTACATTTAGGTCAAGTTGATGGATTTTGCATTGTTTCAAGTGATAGTGATTTTACTCGTTTAGCAACAAGATTAAGAGAAGCTGGAAAATTTGTTATTGGTATTGGAGAAAAGAAAACCCCAAAACCGTTTATAGTTTCATGCGACAAGTTTATTTATATAGAAATACTCGGCAATAATGAAACCCCAAATGTGCACGATAGCAAGACAACCAAAGAAGTTTCTAAACCCATAAAAACTAAAGATATTATTGGAAATGACATAATAAATCTACTTAATCAATCAATTGATGATTTGGCAGATGATAGTGGGTGGGCTTTCCTTGCTGATGTAGGGAATCTTATACTTAAAAAGAAACCAGACTTTGACCCTCGCAACTATGGATTTCCTAAATTGACTCCTTTAATTGAATCTTGCAAAACTCATTTTACAATAGATAAGAGAAATTCAGGAGATAGCCGTATCAAACACATATTTGTAAAGCGAAATACCTAATGAATTTGTCGGAGGGCTGCTGCATAAGAGATTATATATAGTGTATTAAAGATGTTTCATTTATATGATATTGGTCAGCAATTTAGTTTGCTGACCAATATCTATTTTTTCAAATACAATATCTTCCGCGGTTTATCTCGAAGCCCTATGAATGGAACCTGGGACAGCACAAGAACAATGACTGAAGAACAGCGATTTGTATATTGATTGATAAGAGTTCTTTCAATACTTCCATGTTTGACAAGTTGATTATAAGCAAATTTAAATTCTTCTATAGAGATTTTACCAACTCTTCCTTTTGAGGACAATCTTCTCAATCCGCCCCAGTTCACATCTATAATTTTATTTGTCAAACCATCATGGCTGATGGTTTTTCCAGAAAGAGGCATAATGTATTTATCCCACATGTCATCAAATAGCATAGCATTTGATGCTGATTCAGAAACTATGGTAAAGTTGTGATGCTCGTCTTTCAACTCGACACTTAAAATTCCCTTAGTGCTGCTAAGATATAGTATTTCCATTCCCAATGATTTTGCCACTTCGATAGCATCTGGCATACAATTCCCGTCAGTGGCAATGACAGCCTTGTTGCATTTCTGCAATGTCATTGCACCATATAGTTCCATGACTGTCTGGCGATTCACCTTCCGCGAAGAATTGCCATACATTTTGGCTTGGACTGCAATTCTTTCGGTTCCTTTTTGAGCAATCACATCAATACCATAGTCTCTCGTATAAGAGGTAAGTTCGGTTTCGTAACCTTGGTTTTTATAATAATCAGCAACAAATTTTTCAAAATCTCTTGGTTTCATATCGTTATTTATGTATTACTTTTCGAGTCCTTCCATTTGATTCGCGAATAATATTGATACCTTTTCTTGGATCATCCATTTCTTGTCCATTTATTCCAAAGAAATACTTTCTGCCGTCATTTTCGCAAGTCAATGACTGAATCCCACTTGGGAAATCTTTTTCTTCTATGACCAGAAAGTTCCTCCAGCCTTGTGCGGCCCTATATCGGTCGGCCATACCTCTCGGAACATATAAGGTGGCTTTTACATACACATCACTATGAAAGACGTATTCAGCTTCCTCTGGCACAGTAATCATACAATTTATCTCCTTGATGTTTGGATTACTGCCGAGATAGTTCTTAACTCCATATGCTTTAGGACCGATTGTAAGTTTGTTTAGTTCTGCCCATTCTCCATACGAGGCTGGAAAAGGATGGTAGAGATTAAACAATGATAGCAAGTAACCGATATTCCTGCCAATATATAGTTCTTGTACCCTACAATCATTAAAGGCTGACCTTTCTGCCCACATCATCATATTGTCAACGCCAAGTTTTGTATCTGCGTCAGATATTATGAGTTTAGTCATCTGAATCATGCTAAAAGCTCCTGCCTGTATGGTTTCAACCGTTGCTGGAATCGTTATAGACGATATCCCTTTGCCTGATCCCCAACTATAATTGGCAGCTGTGCTATTTATCTGCTTAACCGTAAATGTCTGCCCATTATAGGTTATATAAGCAGGAAGATTCCAAGAGGCATACTGATATACATAAGTATTGGTTATTCGAGTCAGCGCAACAGTTCTGTCTTCAAGACTTAGTACTGTATATGAGAGACCGTTGACTTCAAAGTCCGCTTTGATACCATTACAAAAACAAAGCATTATAAATAATGCAATAATCTTTTTTAGTTGATTCGGAAAAGAGGTTTGTTCCATATCTGTATTTGTTATTACTAATCTCCATAAAAAGAGGCGCAGACCTTCGCCATACGCCTCTCGGTTCACCACAAACCATGCACATATACGGGAGAAATCTGCGCCCATATGGGGCAGCTCCTTAATGTGCATTTGCTCCTTCTCGTGGTGGTGATGAGAGGCAACAGAGCAAATTATGTCTTGCGTTCCTTTCGGATGCAGGTGCAAAGATAATAAATTATTACGAGATTTACGACAAAAACAAAGAAAAAAGATAGGCCTATATTCTAAATTCCTTCCTATGGGGCTCTTTTTGAGATACTCCCAACTGCTCTCTAAACCATTGGGCAATAGGAGTCTGATTGATGTTTAGGAACAGATTACGTTTCTCATCTCTTATAACCTGTGCCGAAACATTATCAGCAAGGGCATTTTGTCTGTACTCATTGGAGTAAAGCCACCCACTATAGTTGACGTTCTGTCCGTGCAGCAGTTTGTCAGTCTGCACCTCACTAAAACCACATTGCAGACACTCACGCTCCATATTGAGGAAACGCTTGAAACTTGGGAACCATCTATAAGCCTTGTCTATAATGCACTTCAAGTTGCTCACCTCGTGTTGGTGCTGCTCATTGGTGCGGTTGAGTTCCCTTGTATGGTTGTCCTTCAACGTCTGCATATCGGAGTGGAGTCTTTCAATCTGTCCGTTCAACTCGTCCACCTCCCTGTGTAGTTGGGCATTCTCCTTCTCCAGTCGGCTCACCCTGTTACCCCCAAGAAGAGAATTGATTCCGTTGAGTGCTGCCGTAGCGGTCTTAGTGGCAGAGTTCTTTAGCTCCTCCGTCTTTGCCTCTGCCTTGATACGGGTAAGGTCTTTCTTGGCCTGTTCAGCCTCTGCTATCACCTTTCTTGCCTTTTCCTGTTCTTCAAGCAGTTGCGTGACGTTAGCCTGCAAGTCCTCGCCCTGCGCAATTAGGCTGCGGTAATACTCATGCGTGGATATGTGCTGTGCTTCCGAACCTTTGATGCCTCGCTGTAGTCCGTATGCAGCCATCTGCTCGGCGTATGTGTCTTGGTAGCGTATCAAGTTCGCACGGCTCATGATCTCATCGGCACACAGACGGGGGGCTGGTGCCTTCGTCCTGTATCTTTTCTTGGCAGTTAGTTCCTTCTTCTGCTTTTTGCGTTCTGTCTGCACGATTGGGACGATGGTGGCATGGATATGCGGTGTTTCCTCGTCCATGTGCAGCACTGCTGAAACAACGTTATCCGTGCCGTAAGTTTTACGGAGCCAGTCAAGGTTGTCTTGGCACCATTCATTGAGCCTGCCCATCTGCTCTATCTGTTCCATATCGGCATGTGTCCCAGTCAATACAATGCGGATGGCCTGTACCTGGTTCTTGCCTATCTTACGTTTCAATCCTGCCGTATCAAGGCGGTGCTGGATGGCTGCTGTTCGGTTACGTACACCATCGGGGAACTGGATAAGTTCACGGTTAAGGCGTGTCCTTGTCGGGTCGGCATTTTTCGGCTGTATGGTTCTCTCAATATGGGCAGACATGCCACTGTCTGCGCCCTTTGCTTTCTCTAAGTGTAATACTGCGTATCCCATTCGCTTGTTAAGATTTACTTGTTTGACATTCTGTTTCGTTCGCTTCTCGTTCCTGTCTGTGTTCGGCTCCTGCCGACGGTCTTAGCAGGGTGTCCAGAGGGGTGCAACACCTCGGCCTATTGGGGATTTTTAGCACAAACTCTGTTGTGCGGCTTGAAAAATCCCCTAATAGGCTACGGTATTTTCCGCTTGTGAGAAATACCCGTACCGGCGTCAGCATCAAGTCCGTCGTACATTGCCGTGCATTGTACATCGCCTACAGTGCGACTTGGTTTCTTTTTCTGATTACAGGGAAGTTGCAATGGACGGATGGACTAAAGGATGGATAGACGTTGTGTGTTGGAGCGTTCCATCGTTCCAACACACTATCTATCCTCCTAAAAGTCCGTCCTTATTCTCTCTGCTGCTTTTGCCGTTAATTTCCTTTTCCTGTCGTTTCAGTCAGTATTACTTCAAACGGCTTATGGCTGCGTTCAATACGCTCCATCAGTTCTCTGCGGACTGCCCTTGTCTGAAAGGTATTAAGGCGAAAGGCAAGAAGTAGAACAACCTCCATGTTATATATGATAAGGTACACATTGCGCCGTACCTTGATTGTCCGCTCTGCCTCAAATGGCTTTATCAGTTCCTCCTTGTAGAGGGCTTTGATGGCATTTTTCAGTTTGGGGATGAACACTCCGAACAAGTCCACCATCTCGGACTCGCTCATCCATATCTCTCCACTCGGTATAGTCAGTTCAGTGTACTCGCTATATTCATTCCACTTAATGATGTTTCTCTGTTCCATGTTTATGCTAATTTGATGTTATTGAATGATGCATTTAACTTGTTACCCAACATGGTTAGGTCATTATCCAGTTTCTGTGTGGTGATGCGGGCATAAATCTGGGTTGTGACAATGTTCGTATGTCCTAATACTCGGCTCACGCTTTCAATGGGCATCCCATTCGTTAAGGCCATCGTAGCGAATCCATGCCTTGCGCAATGTGCGGAAATCGGCTTGTCAATGCCGCACTCCTTCATCACTGGCTTTAGTTTCTTACATACACTCCAGTAGTTGATTTCACCGAAGACGGATTTGGGATTGTCCTTCGGGAAGTTGCAGTAACGATCGATGATTTGCAGGGGAACTTCCAGCAGTTTCACATGATAGGGTACACCCGTCTTGTGACGCTTGCCAACGATCCATTTCTCACCGTTGACCTCGATGATGTTGTCCGTAGTCAGTTCCTTCAAGTCCACGAACGACAGGGCGGTGAAGTTCATGAACACGAAGAGGTCACGGACAAAGGCAAGATTTGCATCCTCAAACTCATGTGCCATCACCGCCTTCAGTTCTTCCTCTGTCAGAAACGTACGCTCCTTGCACTTGGGGCTGATGTGGAATTGGGCAAAGACGTTGCGCTGTATCTTGCCGTTGTCATGCGCACGGCCTACAACTCCTTTCAAGTGCATACATGACAGCCAGATGGTGGAACTGGCTAAGTGGCGGTCGTTGGCAAGGTACACGGCAAATTCCTTGATGAAGTCGGGCGTGAGTTCCTGCATGGATATATCCGTACGACGGAAATTCATCTGAAGGAAGTCCGCCACATAGTTCTTCGACCTCACTTGCAGTTTGTATGTTCCCAATGCCCTGTCCTTGCCCACACGGCGTTTCAGACTCTCACAATCCTTGTCAAAGGCACGTAGCAGGGTCTCGTACTCGCTGCCGAAGCCTTGATAGGCATTGCGCACCATCTCAGCCGTAACGAAAGCCTCACGGTCTGAAAGGTGCTGGTAGTGCTTGATGATCTGTGCCTTGATGTTATCGAGGTCACGGTTCAAGTCAAGTGCCTCCCTCGTCTTGCCTTTTGCACAGTTGCCCTTCGCATCCCACAACGAGAGTGGGATGCTCCGCTTGCAACTGAACTGGCTCTGTGTTCCATTGATGGTGATTCTGCCCATTACTGGCACGATGCCGTCCTTTACCTTACTCTTGTTCGCGTAGAACAATACCGAAAAAGTGCTTCTACTCATCTTCTAATTCCTTTTTAAAATTCGGGCTGCAAAAATAATACCTTTCTGGGAATAAATTGCTACGCAAATCGCAGCAGATTTAGGAAAGAAAAACGCGAAGTGTGAAAACGGTTCGAACTGCCGAGAAATGCCTTGATTTGCGTAGTTGGTTAAGAAAGTTTAACTTTCGACCGTAGCCCAATCGGGTTACGAATAAGAAACCTAATTCGTTCCTCAATCCGCCTCAATTTGCGTATTGGCACCTTGCGGACTGTCCTCGATTTTCCTCGAATTGCCTTTATTTATGGGGCGAACTGCGTTAATCTTCCAAAATCGCTTTTCTATGTCAGCATTATTTCGTATCTTTGCAAGGTCAAACAGCATTCTTTAGCAATATAAGTAAACGAATCATTCAATATTAGACTATGAGATTAGACGGAAGACGCGAAAGCTCGAATGTGGAAGACCGCCGAGGCATGAGCGGCGGCGCCAAGGCCGGTATGGGTATCGGCACGATTATCATTGTGGCCCTGATGGCCTGGATTACGGGTGGCAACCCCCTGCAGGCTGTCATGCAGACAGTAGCAGAGAATGGCGGACTGGGTTCGCTGACGGGTACGAATGCCGAGGTGAACCAGGAACAGCGTGAGTTTACCGAGGAGGAACAGCAGCTGGCCAAGTTCTCCATGCAGATACTGGGAGGTACGGAGGACGTGTGGTCTGAAATCTTCAAGCAGAATGGTGCTCAGTATCAGAACCCGACGATGGTGCTCTATACCGACGGCACACAGACGGCCTGCGGCCAGGGGTCGGCTGCCATGGGACCGTTCTACTGCTCTGGCGACCAGAAATTATATATCGACCTGTCGTTCTTTACTACGATGAAGAAACAGTTAGGGGCTGACGGCGACTTTGCATACGCCTATGTCATTGCCCATGAGGTAGGCCATCATGTGGAATACCTGACGGGAACCCTCGATAAGGTTCACCAGCAGATGGCCCGTCTGTCACAGGCTGAGGCTAACAAACTCTCGGTACGCTTGGAGTTGCTCGCTGACTTCTATGCCGGTGTGTGGGCCCATCACGACAACAAACGCTTCGGGTCGTTAGAGGACGGCGACATTGAGGAGGCTATCAATTGTGCGCAGAAAATTGGCGACGACTACCTGCAGACCAAGGCCCGCGGCTATGCCGTACCTGAGTCGTTCAACCACGGTACGTCGAAGCAGCGCATGAAGTGGTTCAAACTGGGACTGGAAACGGGCGACATTACGAAGGGTACTACCTTCCAGTGTTCAGACGCAGAACTGTAGAAACAGCCTGTCAGCCATCATTAATCAGGTGTGTCAACGGACGTGGGCACGTCTACAGAAAAAGTAAATTCGGCGAATTTGGTCAGCAAATTCGCCGAATTTGTTTTGCAATCTCGCCGACTTTGGTCATCAAACTCGCCGAGTTTGGTTTGGACGGAATCAGTTTTTATCAGGTGATATGTCTTTTCCAATATTGTAACCTGACATTGTTTACTTAATCAAGTTACCAAGAATGTCGCGTGTCAGTTCCTTGGTGATGGTGCGTGTGGCGGCACTTGTGGCATTCTTCACCACCTTTTCCTTTGCTGACGTTTTCGATTTCGACTGCTTGCCACTGACCTTGTTGCTCACCCATGTGCCCAGAATGGTGGCCAGCGTGGTGGTGACGGCCGTCATGACGGCCTTGAGTACTTTCGACATCATGCCGGGCTTCTGCTTCTCTTCCTTGTCGGGCTTTTCCTGACTGTCAGTGATGTCAGTGCCGGCAGAACTCTCTGCCAACTGACGCTCGGCCTCCTGCATCAGCACTTCGAAAGCACTCTCGCGGTCGTGGGGTGTGTCATACTTGCCGTAGATGCGGCTTTGCTTGATGATGTCCGTACGCTGGCCTTCAGTGACGGCACCAATCTGCGACAGCGGGAACAGTATTTTGGCACGCTCTACCATTGCGGGTGCTCCCTTCTCGTCGAGGAAACTGACCAGTGCCTCGCCCGTCTCCAGGTTCATGATGGCCTCGTCGGTCTTGAAGTCGGGGTTGGCACGGAAGGTGTCGGCAGCAGTCTTGACGGCTTTCTGGTCCTTCGGAGTGTAGGCGCGTAGGGCGTGCTGTACGCGGTTGCCCAATTGTCCGAGTATGTTTTCGGGAATGTCCGTCGGACTCTGTGTGATGAAGTAGATGCCTACACCTTTGGAGCGGATGAGTCGTACCACCTGTTCTATCTTGTCCAGCAGGGCTTTCGACGTGTCGGTGAACAGCATGTGGGCCTCGTCGAAGAAGAAGACAAGCTTCGGCAACGGCAGGTCTCCCACCTCGGGCAGCGTGGTGTAGAGTTCGCTGAGCAGCCACAGCAGGAATGTGGAGTACAGTTTGGGCTGCAGCATGAGCTTGTCGGCGGCCAACACGTTCATCACACCCTTGCCTCCTTCAGTCTGCAGCAGGTCGTGAATGTCGAACGAGGGCAGTCCGAAAAACTTGTCGGCACCCTGACTCTCGAGTTGTAGCAGGGAGCGCTGGATGGCACCGATGGTCTGTACCGAGATGTTGCCGTACTTGGTGGTATATTCCTTGGCGTGTTTCGACACCCAGTCCAGCATGGCACGCAGGTCTTTGATGTCGTCAATGAGCACGCCGCGCTCGTCGGCTATGCGGAAGACGATGTTCAGCACGCCGTCCTGCGTGTCGTTCAGCGACATGAGGCGTGACAGCAGCTGCGGGCCCATCTGGCTCACCGTGGCACGCATGGGGTGTCCCTGTTCGCCGAAGACATCGAAGAAACGCACCGGACAGGCTTGGAACTCTGGGTTCTCAATGACGAACTCCGGCAGGCGCTTCTCAATGAAACCGCTCATCTTGCCGGTTTGGGAGATGCCAGAGAGGTCGCCCTTCATGTCGGCCATGAAGCAGGGCACACCAGCCTGACAGAATGTTTCGGCCATCACCTGCAGCGTGACGGTCTTACCCGTACCCGTGGCACCGGCAATGAGTCCGTGCCGGTTAGCCATCTTTCCTGTAATAGAGAGCGCTCCCTTGGCGCAATGGGCTATATAGAGCCCCCGTTCTTTGTCGTACATAATCGTTGAAGTTTTTGGTTTCTTTGGTGCAAAGATAATGATTTTCATGGAAATAGCCTTGCTTTTCTGCCTTTTTTTCTGAAAAAACGGGAATGTTTTCTTTATTCTACGAAATAATCACTACCTTTGCGCCTATGGAAAGACAACTATTTGAAACATATATGCAGAAATATGCCGACAAAATAGAGCAAATAAGACAGTCGGCACACACACTGCACCAGAGCGTCAATCAGACCTATGGAGACCACCTGCCCTACGGCTATCACCTGGACATGGTGGTCAGCGGTATCCGCGAGTTCGGCCATCTGGTGTGTACCAGCGAGAACGACGTGCTGCCCCTGTTCTTCGGTGGTTATTATCATGACAGCATTGAGGACGCCCGCATGACGTATAACGACGTGATGAAGACGGCACGCCACCTGCTGACCGAGGAGCAGGCTTTTCTAGCCACGGAGATAGCCTATGCACTGACCAACGACAAGGGACGTACCCGTGCCGAGCGGGCAGGGGAGAAGTACTACAAGGGTATTCGCGAGACACCCTATGCCCCCTTTGTCAAGCTGTGCGACCGCCTGGCCAACATCACCTACTCGTGTGCAGGTGTTGACGGCAGCAACATCCGCATGAAGGAAGTTTACAAGAGCGAGATGCCGCACTTCCTGACATCCATCAATCCGCACAGTCAGGACCCACGCTTCCTGGTTCCACAGGAAACGGTGTTACGACTGGCCGAGTGTCTCATTGACGACATGGAGCGTGACGAACGCGACGGGCTGGATTGGTGGCACCAGTATTAACTCTCAACTCTCAACTCAATATGGCATTAGGTAAGTGGATAGGAGGATTTTTAGGATTTATGACTGCCGGCCCGTTGGGCGCACTGGCAGGCATTGTGTTGGGTGGACTGTTCGACACGATGGCAGATGCCGTGAACACCCCTGACACGCAGGGCACCTTCGACGGCCAGAGTGGCTTCGAGTCGCAGCACTTCGGCGGCAGAGGACAGCAGTACCAACGGCAGTATCAACGGCAGCGCCAGCAGCAGGGGCAGCGCAACAGTTTTCTGTTCTCCATGCTCGTGCTGGCCTCGTATGTCATCAAGGCCGACGGTCGCGTCATGCACTCCGAGATGGAGCTGGTGCGCAACGTGTTGCGTCAGAACTTTGGCGACGTGGCCCGTCAGCAGGGCGACGAAATCCTGCACAAGCTCTTTGACGAACAGAAGCGCGTCGGTGCCTCCCAGTTCCGGCATACCGTCATGCAGTGCTGCCAGCAGATAGCCCTCAGCATGGACTACTCGCAGCGCCTGCAGCTGCTGAACTTCCTCGTCATGATAGTACAGGCCGACGGACGTGTCGACCCTGCCGAGGTGCAGGCCATGAAGGAGTGTGCCCAGTGGATGCAGATGTCGCAGGACGAGGTGGACTCCATGCTTGGCATGGGCAAAGACGACCTCGAGTCGGCCTACCGCGTGCTGGGTGTCAGCCCCAGTGCCAGTGACGATGAACTGAAAAAAGCATACAGAAAGCTGGCCCTCGAACACCATCCTGACAAGGTGGCCGCCCTGGGCGACGACATCCGTAAGGCTGCCGAGAAGAAGTTCCAGGAAATCAACGCCGCCAAGGAGCGTATCTGGAAAGCCCGCGGACTCTGAAGCCGAAGGTGATAACCACACCTTGTTATGCTCATTTTTATGAACCTGTCCATGTTGGGCAGCGTAACAATTTCCCGTCATTCCTTTTGGACTTACGGGATTTATTTCGTACCTTTGCCCTCGGTTCGGGGAGACATCCGGACTAACATAGAAGCATTTGCTTATTCAAAGGACGTCCTTGAAGTTTGGCCACAGATAGACGTAATCAAGAGAATAATGCAGATGTCCACATACGTGGATGTCTGAGTTGTCTGTTGATTACGGGTTAGGCCAAACACCCAAGGACGTGGACGAGGAAGATGTCCACGTTCTTTGTGCCTCTCTGTCAGACAGTGGTGTTTGGGTTAGCTGTACGTTCTTAACGAATTAGCGGAACGTATAACTAACGACCTAACCCGATGGTGAAAAGAACAACAAGGCTGCAAGGCAGCAAGCAGAAACGGGACGACGAGTATTATACGCTGTTCCAAGACATTGCAGACGAAGTCAGTCTGTACAAATCTCAACTGCGTGGTAAGCGCATTCTATGTCCATGCGACTGGGATGAGAGCTATAACGAGGAAATTGTCTATAAGGAAGAGGGCTACGTACTCGGACGAGACCTGTTTGGTGCTGAAGGCACTATCAAGAACATTGATATTGCCAAGACCCGTGAGAAGATAGAAAAGCGGATGGACTTGGTGAAATGCCAGTTTGTTTACTATCTGCTGAACCAGGCTGAAGAGTGGGGCATTCGGTCTATCAGCGTGAGTGGCTACAACCCGAAGACTAATGAAGGAGTCCGCTTCCAGGACATAGACTACAGCTATTATGATGTCATTATCACGAATCCACCGTTCAGCCAGTTCGACGAGTTTATAGACTTGCTGATAGAGAACGGCAAAGAGTTTTTGGTGATAGGGCCACAGACGGCTCCAACGGAGAAGAGTATCATTCGCCATTTCCAGGAGGGTAATATCCGTGTGGGCTATCATTATCATCTGAGCGGATTCAATCGTCCTGACGGCACAACACTCCCCAAGCAGCACAACACACCACGCAGCTGCATGTGGTACACCAACCTGCAGGTTGACCCGCAAACCAAGGAATTGACACTGAATGAGTCATACTATGACAATCCTGAGAAGTATCCCAAGTACGTAAACTATGATGCCATAGAAGTGTCTGCTGTGGCTGACATACCCAACGACTATTATGGTGAGATGGGTGTTCCCATTACGTTCATGCAGAAATACAATCCCAAGCAGTTTGAGATCATTGGGTCAAGCCGTCAATTGGGTAAGAAGATGAAAGATTGTGTAGGTAAAGATGCTGTCTATGTGCAAGGTGGAGTTCGTTTTTATCTTGACGAAGGCAATAATCACTACAAATGTCTTTGGGGCAGAATGGTCATTAAACGTAGAAAGGATGAATAAGTTATGACAGTTAAAGAACTATATGAGAAAGTCGTAAATGGTGTCATCATCAGTGACATTGAGTTACAACGTGCCATTGTCTATGAGGCCAATAAGCAGGCATTGGTAATCGACAGCATCTATCATGGCATTCCTCTGCCTGCCTTCTATCTGTGGCAACGTGAAGACGGCAAATTGGAAGTCCTTGATGGTAAGCAGCGTATAGAAGCTATCAAGAAGTTCAAGCAGGGCAACCTGCTTTATGAAGGCAAGACTTGGAAAGCATACGCATACGACAGCGACTTACAGCAGGTAGTCGATAATGCAGAGTTGACAACCATCATCTGTAGCGGTACGGAAGAAAAGAAACGTGAGATATTCAACCGTATCAATACTTTAGGCGTTGCACTTTCGAAGTTTGAGGTCCTGAACGGCTTGTATCATGGCAACTATATTGAAGGTCTCAATGATTATTTCGCTCATGACGCCAACGTCCGAAAAGTGCTGCCCAATGCCAGTGTTGACCGAGGCGACAACAAGTATCATCTGTTGGAATATATCTATTATGTCCGTAATAATAGAGTATTCCCAAAACGTGCCGAACTGCATGATTATGTCCAGCAGCACAAAGACGAATCATTTAACGAGGAAATCAAGAAAATAAAGTCATACATCAGTTTCATACGCGATGTCTTTGGCGACACCTCGAAAATCAGCGGCATACTGAAATTTAAGTTGGCTGTAGAGTACTTAAAGGACAGAGCTATCTGGCTGCAACACAAGGATGATATTGTCAAAGATTGCAATGTCTTCCTCAAGAGCGAAGGATACAAACTGTCAACGACCAAAGATAAAGATGTTGAAGCAATGATACTGGGCATTGTTGGCAACCTACGGGTGGACCCCAAGCGGCTCTTTACAACAGATGACAAAAAGGAACTGCTTTCTAAACGTACTCCAGACAGTCAAGGACTCTTCGAATGTGATGACTGTCATCAGCATTTTGCAGCAGACGAATTGACTGTTGACCATAAGGAGCCGTGGAGCAAAGGCGGTCGTACAGTGCTTTCAAATGCCCAACTCCTATGTAGGGCATGTAATAGTAGAAAAGGAAATAAATAGTAATAAAAATGGCGGGACGATGTTCAGTTTCCTGCTGGCTTTCCTTCCCGTTTTCAATGAAGGCTCACCCTTGCCAGTGATGGTCTCACTGATACGATGACATTCATCCATCGAAGATAGAACTGACCCCATGTTTTTTTGTTGTCGCATTGCAAATGCTAATACTCGCAAAGGTCGGATTACAAATCCGACTTGGCGGTTGCCCTCAGCGGATAATCAGGGACAGTCCTAAGGTGGAAAGACTGGAAAAGGGCTTTGAACGGACTGTGGGAAAAGCGTAAAGGCACTGCGATAGAGGCTCGAGTGGAAAAAAGTTGTTACAGCTTTTCTGAAGGTTGTTACAACTATTTTAAAAGCTGTTACGACTTTTCGGAAAGTTGTAACAACTTTTTTCTGACGGGGGCTCAACGGTGACGCAACGGAGGCTCAACGGTTACTTTCTGAATAAACAAATAAAAACAAGATAAAAAGAACAAAGATAACCAAAGACCCGTTACGAGTATCAAGTATTGCAACGCCACACTCTGCACCTTCAGGCCAGAGAATCAGCTCTACGGCCTGACGGAAGAGGATATCTGAATAGTAGAAGGAAAAAGAATAAAATAATTGGCAAAACGTTTGGTTGGTAACTAAAAAACAGTTACTTTTGTAGCAGTGAAGATACTTGGGAGACGATGAAACAACCGGCAATAGTAATACCCGAAGGGTGCACACAGGTGCTACTGCATGCGTGCTGCGCGCCCTGCTCGTCGGCCATTGTGGAGTGGCTGATGGGGCATGGAGTGCGCCCTGTTATTTTTTATTACAATCCTAATATATACCCCAGGCAGGAATATGAGATTCGAAAGCAGGAGAGTCAACGTCATGCCGAGTCGCTGGGACTGACATGGATAGACGGCGACTACGATCACGAAGGCTGGCTACGTGGTGTGTGTGGCCTTGAGGATGAGCCTGAGCGCGGACGACGCTGTGAACAGTGTTTTACACTGCGACTGACAGCGGCAGCCTGGAAGGCGCGCGAGCTGGGCATTCGCTATTTTGCCACTACGCTGGCTTCGAGCCGCTGGAAGAGTCTGGAGCAGATAGAACGGGCAGGACTGCGCGCTGAGCAGAC